>Ga0137362_10001639_pt1 | contig 14043 bp, 20 predicted proteins | sample MadtaG_2_FD_104801 | JGI IMG/M metagenome (GOLD analysis project Ga0137362, IMG submission 104801) | Vadose zone soil microbial communities from Angelo Coast Range Reserve, California, USA - Mad1_100_16 metaG | ecosystem: Environmental > Terrestrial > Soil > Vadose zone | place: USA: California... | reverse complement strand
GTCTGGCTCGGTTCCGCTCGTCCTAATTTGGATTGGATGAACGGTGCCGGGCGGCGGGCGAAGCCGGACCGAGTCGCGGCAGCACGACTTGAGGCTGATGCTCATACAACTTGTCCAAATAAGGTACTACTTGCCTTATTTGGTTGAAAAATCACGAGAATCCTGGGCTAGCCGCCTAGCCGTTGGGGGGCAGCATTTCACATGCATTTTACATGTATTTGCCAAGAATATATTAGAAATGTCTCTACACCTGCCTGACATTTTTCCTATTTTACCATCATGTCGAAGACATCTGGAGACAGAAAACCCGTCGGTTTTGGTACCCATATCACGGCTGGGGGCATAGCAGGGGCAATGGAAGCGGTGCGCTCATATGCGCCCAATGGAAGTTTTCTTTCGAATCCTCACCACACGACAGCTGTGCTGCCAACCATTAGACACTATTAAAGTACGCATGCAGCTCTCCAAGTCCGGGCGCACACCGGGGGTACGTGTCCCTTTACTATAGTTCGTGCGCGGTTCAAGTCATTCAGTGCGATTTATTTCACGTTTTTAGACCAAACCTCGCGGCTTTGTCGCGACTGGCGCTATGATTGTGCGCCGTGAGACACCGCTCGCGCTGTACAAGGGCCTTGGCGCCGTACTCTCCGGCATAGTACCGAAGATGGCAATACGATTTGCGAGTTTCGAGACCTACAAAGGTTGGCTTGCAGATCGCGAAACAGGGAAAACCACCGTCGGCAATATTTTCCTGGGTGCGTACTTCCTATTGTGGGGCGCGGGGATATGATACCCATGCTCGGTTTCTCTCCCAGCTGGTCTTGGTGCAGGCGTCACCGAAGCGGTCTTGGTAGTGAATCCTATGGAGGTTGTCAAGATCCGTCTGCAGGCACAGATGCACTCTCTGGCCGACCCCTTGGAAACACCGCAATACCGTAATGCCGGTCATGCTGTGTATAAGATTGTGCGCGAGGAGGGCTTCGCGGTGCTATATCGTGGCGTGACACTCACCGCTCTCCGGCAAGCAACTAATCAGGGTGCGCTGGTATGCGTCGGTATAGATAATACAGGCTTATAACAACGCAGGCGCAAACTTCACTGTGTATCAGGAGTTGAAGAAGTTTGCCCACAGAGAGCAGCCAGAGCTGTCTGACCTGCCGACCTACCAACATATGGTTATTGGTCTCATATCCGGTGCCATGGGTCCATTTTCTAACGCACCGGTAGACACGATCAAGACTCGTAAGTAGTTGACCACGTCATTTGATTTTCTGCTCATAGGAACGGATCGCAGGTTTACAGAAAGCAACATTCCCTGCGGGTACGCCAGCTATCACACGCATCACGACGATCGCCTCAGATATGTGGCGACGGGAGGGTGTACACTCTTTTTACAAAGGCATTACGCCGCGCGTCTTGCGTGTTGCTCCTGGACAGGCGATTGTTTTTGCAGTGTACGAGCGCGTGCGGCGACTCATCGAACGCGTCAAAGAAGTTTCAGAAGACAGTGGACGGTACAGCGAATAACAGAACATATATTCTATAGGGTTTCCTTCGTTTCGATGTCATCACGTTATTGTATATTATACCAAATGTACTCGCCCACATTTCTATACATTACTACCAGATTTGTAATGAAGTACCCGCGGAGAAGGAGATCCATATGCTGACGCTCTGGACTCAAAAGTCGGACTCGAAGAGTCGAGGTAGACCTCTGCTGCCGAGATGATGAGAGCGGGCGAATGGCTTGGGGTTAGGGCCAGCATATAATATATAAGACCTGGCGCAGCAACAACTGTACCTGACTCTTAGAACTATGTCGGACACGGGCTCCCCCGCATCAAGGGTACTCGTATTACATGGGTACGTCGCATACCTGGTCATCCGTCGGCTAGTGTAGCTGCGTGCTTGCTACAATTGGCATTGGCGTTCTTCTCACCAGGTACGGTCAAAATGCCCGCATCTTCAGCAAACGCGTAGGTTCTTCGCCCATTCACGCTGTCAACTCATCACTATGATACGAACCTGTCAGCTCGCCGCACTTAGGAAGAGCTTCGGCAAAGACCTCGAGTTCGGTGAGCTTCATCCGCGTGGTCCCGAGGCGGTCACCACCTGATTGGCCATCTCTCGAACACTACAACGCAGTTTTTATCGACGCACCGCACGTATTGGAACCCGTCGACCTAACTGGGCATGGTATAACTCTGGACACACTCGGGGCCCCCGAGGCATCCGCAGCGTCTGAGGACCCTGATACCAAGCCGCGGGCCTGGTATAAGACTGATCCGACGCGCACGCGCACAGATGGACTAGAAGACAGCCTCGCATATCTCCGGGATACTCTGAAGACACAATGCTTCGAGGTGCGTCATTAAACGTGACAAAGACGGGGATAATCTCCACGCGGCGGCGGCTGAAGTTTCTCTCTTTCTCCGTGCTTCGTAGGGTGTTTTTGGTTTCAGGTGGGTGGGCTTCGCGCGAGCCTGCAGAAATAGTATCTTGATGAGACTCGCGATCTGATCCTGGCTTTCGTACTACTTTTGGTGACCATCGGCAGTCAAGGCGCAGGAATGGCGGCCCTACTAGCGGCTCTTGTGCGGGGTGTTTTTTGCCCTCCCAACCGGGTGTTACAGTGAGCTAATGTGCGAATGGAATGTCGCGTAGCTTGAGCGGCCGCATCTTTATCCACCATTCCTCGTAGACGGCGAGCCTCCGCACCTACCTCTGTATGTCACATTCACGTTGTGTTCTTTGCTACACTTCGTCCCTATTTTTGACGCGTCGTCCGGATGGCATTCGGCCCCGTAGCAAATTCTGCGTTTCCGTGTCTGGGTTCAAGGTAGCTGGACCGGTCTCGGCCGCAGTCTTCTTAGATGGTTATGCGACACCCACGCTACACGTTCTGGGAAAGAATGACATTCTCGTCGTCGAGGAGCGTTCACGAGTGTTAATTAATTTATCTATTGGGAAACGAGTGGAGGAGCACGAAGGAGGTACGCGATGAATATGTCATGTCCTGTCTATCTCACCATTCTTCTTCCGAAGGCCACTTTGTCCCATCCAAGGCTAGCTGGCGGGCATTCCTTAAAGCATACATGCTCAATCCTACAGGGAACATTCCCAGCCCTGGTGCATCCTCAATGTCGCAGCCAGGGTCAGGTGCAGTGACGCCACTTGCAGGTTGATGCGCTGAAAGAGAGCAGGCACCTAGCGCTTGTCAGGGGGGTGGTTGTGCCTCAACGTAACGATGCATGGATACAATTGAACAACTGTGTCATAGAATCAATTGGCTTTGCTATATGATGACGTTGCCACGATACCAAAATCTACTGGCGAACTTTCGTGTCCTCTTGATGAACAAAAGAGCGAGACTATCACCATATTCGCCTGACATCTGATATATGAGCCCTGACCCATCCTGTATGTCCTCGCCGCCAGGGTCGCAAAGGGACCTAGAAATAGAGTTCTTCCGAATGAGCACGGTTTGTGTTGCCTTCTTGGGGAAACGCCAATCTCTAGGCTCCACCCTCCTGTGTATCACAACATGGAAGCATGTGGCAATAAGAAAGTTGATCGTATTCACAATTGACGCGCACTAGTGGATAGGGAACTCTTTCCATCTCGTCGGAGCAGGCAAACACCGAGACACCGTGCCGAGGGACAAAGCATATGGACCGAAAGTGGCGCGCAATCGCGCCACTTTTTCCTATCGCTATTTTGTGATTAGCCGCGATCGGCTCTTCGTCGGTTGGCCTTGTTTTGATTGGGGCAGTGCCTATTAAACGCGACTTCGGATGATCAGATGTGAGTTGGCCGCAACAATAAGGCAGTGGCCGAACTGATGAAGGAACGAATGATTCGTCTGATGGGCATGTGACATGACTCGCCGGGTGGCAGGGTTTAGTGATCTTCAAGTATGGAGCTGCTGGCTTGGACTGGCTTCTGGTTCAAAAGATTGGAGATTGATCTGGACCAACAAGCCGGGGAGGGGTTACTGTGAAAGGGCCGAACAGGATTCTGGAATTCACATTAGCGCTGAGGTCGATAAGGATCAGATCACGGTGGGGGCGGATGGCCTGAGGATGGCCACCTCCTCGTAGCGAGGTCAAGGCCTATGGCCCATCACGGCAGGCAAATTGCGATGTCAGAAAGAATGGCGAGCTGACCGAGAAGCGTTCATCTCGGGCGAGATAATGTGACGGTGTGTGACGGTGTGACGGAGATGTGTGACGCGTGTTGTGTCCTTATTGAAGAAGAGAACAAACGGTGCAGAACCTCTCAACCGAGCGCGTCCCATTTCAACGCTATTCGCCACCATGAACGTTTGGTCACCACAACAGCGCGACCTCGACGAAATATTGACCACCATATTTGAATCTACAAACTCTACGAGTCAGACCGTCCAGCGCAGCATCACCCACGTGAGTTCCCCGTTCATTTGATTCATTCATTCATCCACAAATTATGTTTACATCTTTCTTTTCCCCCCCGACTGTCATAACAGAAACTCAATAGCTTCACGCGCTCCCCTGATTATATCGCCTATCTCGCATATATCCTCTCCGCCCTCACTCAACAAGAAGATCGTATCAGGACCATCGCCGGCTACCTTCTCAAGAATAATGCTCGCCTTGTCCTGCGCGCTTCCCAGCAAGTCACCGCATTCTCCAAAGCTGCTGTATTGCATGCATTCAGGGATCCTAGTGACATGATTCGTAATGCCGCTGCTCAGGACATCGTTGCATTTCTTGGCATCCTAGAGCCTAAAAACTGGCCAGAATGTCTGACACTGCTCGTCAACCAATTGGACGACCAGGATCCAGTACACCAAGAGGTGTGTTATCATCTCCAGTTCCAATCCGTTGGTTTTTTTTTTCGGATACGGCTTGTCATCGGTTGTCACTTTGCCTCTACGGTTATGCCGACTCGGCATTTCTTTCCTGAACATTGAACGGGAAATCCCCCCTCTCGATTACTTCGAGGCATCGGAAGGCACATTCCGTGCTTGGTTTAAACACCTACTCCAAAAGCGTTGCCGATATGACTTCAGGAAGGTGGATTTTTTTAATCATAAAGTCTTCTCGGACAGGGAGACAAACAGTCTTCGGTCTGAGGTATTTCCCGTTTCATTCTACGGCCTGAGCGCCATTGACCTACCACAGCCGCTCGCTATAATACGCACGGGGTGAATCCCGTACGGAAATTGTGCTGCTTTTCTTGCATACTGCCGCGCATCTACGACTGAGATCACTGAAATTGCCTTATCACTTCCCTAGGCTGCCTTTAATGTACTTGAAAAAGCATGTGAGGATTATCCTCGGAAACTCGATGTCGAGATCAACGGGACCTTTCCCCTTAACTTCATGGTTCCGAAGTTCATCATGCTCACTGAACACCCTAACGCAAAAATTCGCTCGCATGCTGTGGCATGCCTGTCCTACTTTGTTCCTATCAATGCGAATGCCCTCTATCTCCACATCGATACATTCATCGCTTGCCTTTTCAAAAGAGCCTCGGATGAGGAACCCCAGGTCCGCCGCCATGTCTGCCAAGCCCTTGTCCTTCTGCTTGCGTCGCGCCCAGAGAAGCTCTTGCCCGAACTTGGAAACGTGGCGGAATACATGCTTTTCTCGACGAAGGACAAGAACGAGGTTGTGGCCCTGGAAGCATGCGAATTCTGGCTGACCTTTGCGGAGGACCCTGAACTAGCACAGTATCTGCATCCCTTGCTTCCTCGTGTGGCACCAGTCCTCCTCGACTGCATGGTTTACAGCGATGATGACTTGCTCTGGCTCGAAGGTGACGAGGAAGATGATGCGGCGGTGCCGGACAAGGAAAGCGACATCAAGCCTCGTCACTACGGCGGCAAGTCTCACGGGTTCGAACGCGAAGATGACGCCCAGGCCACCTCTGATGCGCCGAAGAAGGTGGGCGCCTACGGCGAGGAACAGCTCGACGGGGATGACGACGACTTTGAAGATGAGATGGACGACGATGACTTCGCCGATGAGATGTCTACGGAGTGGAATCTCCGTAAATGTGCGGCGGCAGCGCTCGACGTTCTCGCTGTTCGTTTCTCGACAGATCTTTTGAATGTCATGCTCGAACCCCTCAAGAACAAACTCTGGAACTCTGATTGGCTCCAACGCGAGAGCGCCATCCTTGCACTTGGCGCGATGGCCGAAGGTAACGCATGATCAAACCCTATATTCACACGCTAATGAATAATATCAGGTTGCATCGAAGCTGTGGAGCCACATCTACCAATGCTAATACCATACTTGATTCAGTCACTGAATGACCCCAAGGTTTGTGCCCGTTGCACCCGTGAGATTTGTACTCTGATGCTGTTTCATTGTTTAGCCCCTCGTCAGGTCGATTACATGCTGGACGTTGGGGAGATACGCCAGCTGGTGCACTGCAGGTGCGACAGAAGAGCACAAGGCGCAGTTCTTTATTCCTACTATGGAGGGTGTACGTAACCCTTTCATCTACGGTGCTTCTGGGCTTCTGTGAAACTTATACCGATCTGTTTTCACACACCTAGCTTCTACGCATGGTTCTGGATAATAACAAGCGCGTTCAAGAGGCTGGCTGTAGCGCTTTCGCAACCCTCGAGGAGGACGCCGGGGCTGAACTCGCCCCGTACCTCGAGCCCGTCCTGCGTAACCTGGTCTTCGCGTTTGACAAATATCAACACAAAAATATGCTCATTCTCTACGATGCTGTCGGCACACTTGCCGACGCTGTAGGCTCTGCCCTACAAAATCCCATGTATGTGGAGATATTAATGCCACCACTGAATAAGAAGTGGTCCAAACTTAAAGACGACGACGACGATCTCATTCCGCTTCTGGAGGTAATACAAACGCTCAAAATGATAGCTAGCAGTGCTAACTCTAATCATTTTTAGTGTTTGGCGTCCGTAACCATCGCCATGGGTTCTGCTTTCCTCCCATACTCAGGGCCGGTTTTCGAGCGATGCGTTAACATCGCGCGAACGTCTATCGTGCAATATCAGACCTGGCAGCAGAATCCAGAGCTCGACGAGCCAGACAAGACATTCCTAGTTGTTGCTCTGGACTTGCTGTCTGGCCTGACCCAAGGCCTTGGCATGGGTCTCAAACCTTTCATCGAGAGTAACCAGCCAGCATTCTTCCAGCTACTCGTCCTATGCCTTAAGCACCCGCAAGCACCAGTGCGGCAATCCGCATATGCCCTTGTTGGTGACCTTGCTATGGCCTGCTTCCCACTTCTCCGGCAACATATGCCGCAAATCATGCAAGAGCTCATTCTTCAACTTGATCCTGAACCAAAAATGGAGTTCATTTCTGCCTGTAATAACGCAGCCTGGTCCGTAGGGGAGGTGGCTCTGCGGTACGGTCGTGGTAAGGACAACCTGTGACATGTAAAATCTCCCTCGATTCACCATTCCTCTCGTTGTAGATGAGCCTGAATTCGCGCAGTGGGTCGAACCATTGATTTCTCGCCTTGTGCCTCTCCTGCTACACCCCAAGGCTCCGCGTAGCTTGCACGAGAATGCTGCGGTATCGATAGGTCGGATCGGCCTCATGCACCCACGCATGGTCGCACCTGTTCTCCCGGACTTTGCTCAGGCTTGGTGCCAAGCATTGTATGAGATCCGCGACAATGAGGAGAAGGATTCGGCTTTCCGTGGGCTGTGCACCCTCGTCCAGGTGAACCCTATGGGCATTGCCAAGGTACGTCGGTTGAGTGGTTTTGTGAACGTCTTCATTTATGGAATGATTTTCTATAGAGTTTATTGTGGTTCTGCAACGCCATTGTGCGCTGGAACCAACCATCGGAGGAACTCAACTCGATGTTCCAGGCACTGTTGGTGGGTTTCAAGACCCACGACCCGCAAGGCTGGGCAGCGCAAGTACAAACGTTCCCTCCCGTTATTCAGGAACGTCTCGCACAGCGCTACGGTGTCTGACCACTATCAATTTCGCCTTTCGTCTATATCCTCCATCGCCGACGAAAAACTTGCGTCCCGAGCTATAGTATGTACAACTTCTCGGCCTGTTCTTACACCATGTCTTGGATTATCACTTCGCTGTACTACAAAGTCCTGATCCGTTTTAGTAGTAGTTACATACAAACCTGATTTGTTTTGCATATGTACGTGCCACATTCTGCCAGTAGTTTACAAGTAGTTACCATTTCCTCACTCAGTAGTTATAGCATTAGTCGGGACAATTTCCCTTTTCTCCCCCACACGTCAATTTGTCTGGGAAGTAGATAGATACACACTTACTTACATCGACTTGTCTCTTTCGGTTGTCCATCCGTTCCTCGTGAGCGCGCAGCGCGCATACGTTACAAATTCCCGCACGTGGCGAAATATTATTAGTGTGCATAGCCATACGGGCCTCATCGCCTGTCGTCCACACGGAACCAGAGCGTGCGGAGGGGCGTGCGCAAGCGAGCCAAAGCAGAGCCACGACTAAGCAACAAAGGATGAATTCAACTACAACTCAGACTCCAGCGTCCGAAGCCAAGGTGCGATTACCGCCACTCCTGTATCCAGCTCTTCCAAACAGCACCGCAACCCTATTCAGAATCTCTACGCACGCGCAACGAAAGCTGAACTTGCACGCGATCTCGATACCGCCTTTCGCTTATATGTCGAAGCCGGCTCCGCTTTCCTCAACGTCAGCCGCACCGTCGCACACGCTCGCACCCAGGAACAGGCTCGTCAAGACGCGGCACGCGCTCTGGAACGGGCAGAGCTAATAAAGGCGGTCAAACCGGACGTGGCTCCAGTGTGGCGCGACCCATTTGCACTCGGTGCGTAGTCTCATTCGCGCTTCTCGATTGGACTGGGTCGACCGACATAGGGCGAAACAAATTACGTAGAAGAACAGCAGCTTACATTGAAAAGGGGATCTGTGATAAACGGAGTCGCGGCTCCATTGTGGACGACTGCTCCTCCGGTGCTGGGCGGCGCAGGGACGTTGTTCAGGTATGTTTGCTACGCGCTTACTGCTGCTTGAGGCTGATATCTGCTGGTCAGTGATCCCGATGGACTGCTCGAGTTGTCGGCTGAGCAGAAGGAAGTAGGTGTTGTTTGGCGCCGGCCAAGCGAAGTGCTGGCGAGTGCCAAGATATTGTCATCGGATCTCCGCTCGGAGGATATTGCCCAGCGCGTAGTTGCAGATTGTTCCCTCTGTGCCTCGATTGTCGTCTCTCTCTTGCACTCTCGCTCACATAACTCCTCTGTCCGCTTATTCCTTCTCTCTATCTCCCTAATCTCACCCTCTCTGTAGACTGCCTTGCCCTCCCTCTATCCCCGGGATCTTGACGGAAACCCATGTCTATCACCGACAGGCCGATATGAACTCAAGGTCCTCTTCAATGGTGCACACCGACGAGTGAGCCGCATATACCAGCCACAATATCCTAATCTCACGTTTGACTCCTAGATTGGTTAGTACATCTACCTCCTGGAAATCCAGCCGTTCATCACAGTCCACCTCCAGTGGTCGATGATCTCCTTCCTTTTCTCCCTAACAACTCCCGCATGTGTATGACTAGTAGGAGGAAATGGGATATCTGGCCTTCCCTTGTTGAGAAAGCCGTATGTATGCGAGCTCCAGCATGCCACACGACATGGCTCATTCTCCCCTAGTATCTGAAACTGATGGGAGGATACAATTTCCCCGGCTCGTGCGTCAGCAATCCCCTCGTCTAGAGTCCGTGGCTGTGACTTATGGTGGTTTGCTTCAGAACTTCGAGTTCGGACATACAGTGCGAGCTTTTAACAACCCTGGTCTTGTCCTTGAGTATCTTACTGTGCCGCCCCAGTGCCTTGGCAGGGTGGATACCCGATTACCTTGAAGTCAAGAGGTAATTCCTATTTTCTCTCCCCCATATACAAATTATTCATCTATTCAGCCCTGAATTCCAACGGGAGCAAATATGGTCGCGCATTAGCCGCGGTTTCAATGACGGTGCGTACATGGCATCCGCACATACCTCACGTGGATCCTACTTAGGGTGATTATAGGACGGTGTATCTTGACAGTTGGGACGGATGACCGGCCTATTGCCGATCGGGGCCAGATAAAGCTCCTTCCCTCTCACTGCTACCCTGTGATAGGTCCGTTTCTGCACCTTACCCGTGATGGCTTCTGATAACCGCACAAAAGATGTTAAGGAGACGGAGGGTGGATCGCGGTGGTTAACCATCTTGGACTCATGGTTACCAACAGATGACATCACCGAAGTGGATGCTTTCCTGGGTGAATTATCCCTGGACGACGAGGGCGACGATCAGAAGCGTAGGCATGGTCTAATTCTTTCGCATCGCTACACTTATCTTCGGCCAGGGTCCATTGATATAGCCTGGGACGATGCCTGCACTTTGTTTGGGAGTGTATGCATCAGTTGGAATCCGGTGATGTTCAAGAACAGGCTAATCTACCACGGGTCAGTGCTTGCTACCCTCTCAGCTGCCTTCCTTCCCAACACAATCAACTTAGAGTTTGGAGAGCCGCTCATATATCACCAGCAAGACGAGATGAATGTATGTTGTCCAATACAGACATCCGCAAAGTGGTCTGATTTCTTGGAAGCTGTCCATCAGACACTTCGGCTCCGGCTCGAGCGCCCTCAGGATGCCCAGAGACCGTTAGAAAAGGTTTGGATACTTCTGACGAGGCATCGAATAGATACTCGCCGGTCCTCTGAATATATTTCGCTTCATGCGGAGTACAACGATGATCACCCCAATACTACGAAAAACATAACGGACTTTGCCAAGACACAAGGCATCTACACAGATAATCCCCATGTCTTGGTGAGGACGTCAACCAGTAGTAAATCAACGTTTTACTGACCCAAAGTAGGTTCGAGTGACCGTACCCTCTAATGCCTCGGGTACCATCTCCTTGAATCTGTCCTATGACGGTCCTTTCGATGGTATTGGTTTCACCGTAACTGCGTACTCGGACCTTGGCATACATTGGGATGGGCCACTTCGCGTGCTTCCCTTCGATCACAGGATTTCCGGTGCTCTGACGAGCAAGACGTCTGGTGGAAATTACACGCTACCTACCTACATGATAAATCCGCAATATCGCTTACGTGTACCTGCAACATCACAAGATGGGCCTTCGGGAAAGACCCGCGTCGAGGCCGCATTACACGCCCCGCGAGACGTGCCCATCAACGTGGTAGTTACCTGGGGCCGCGGCGAACGTGTCTTTGAGTGGGTTCATCCTACTTATAGGCGTGCCCGTATACTATTTCTTACATTTTGAACGGGGCAGCTTGGCGCAGAGCGACATCATAGCGACATCAGGCGCTTATACGTATGGGTTCACTCGACTTTCCGCCGATCTCCCTCGTACGTCACGTTTGGCGCAATGATACTGCACGATCAAGTTTTCCGCGAACTTGTATTGACGCAGATATGTTCACAGAGGGCGATTTTACACTTGTCGTATCTGCTTTCTCGCCTACGCACCTCGGCGAATTTTCGCTGCTGGTGTGCAGCTCGCGCTGGGTCGAAGTTGATCCGATCCCACAAGAAGGCGCGGGAATGTTCGCCAAAACCATGCGTGGAGAATGGTGCGTCCGAGCACTTCATTCACGTTCCGGCCGTCCTGGTCCAGTTTCTGATTTTCTTTTATCATGCAGGACAATTAGTGCTCGCCCGCGGTATTCCCTCGAGTTGCCCATACCCACGGATGTCAAGTCAGTTCCCACTCTAATCATTCCGTTCCTGTCACATTCTCACGGTGTTTCTTTCTTTGTCGACCCTATCCGGGCATCACTCGCAGAATTCGCTTGCAGCCCCATGCACTTGCTTTCGTGCGTGTCGGGCTGTTTCCCGTAGCAGGTGGGACAGCAGTGGCCTCGTCCGGGACTTTCACAGACGCACGGTCAGGGGCTGTGACCACTCAAGTCGCACTGCGCGCGGGGCAGTATATTTTAGAACCCGAGGTGGATGGACAGAGTACTGAGTGTACTTTCAGCCTAACGGTGTATTATAAGAGTGCAGGAATATCCCTTGCGCCTCTGTAATAGAATGGACTAGCATTGCACTTTTAATCCCTGCATACTGATATTCCCGAGGGTCCGTCGTGCATGCGTGCATATGGATGGAAATATTACTATACTAACAGGGGTGAGTTCTAATCGACCTTCTCGCCGTGCACGGGACGAAACCAGCGCTGTGCGCGTAAAAACATGTAGCAACCGTCGGCGGACGACTGTCATGCTGGCAACTCGAACTTCTGGCCCTGGAGAACCCTGTGAATGGAGAGTGAGTAAAGGGGATAGGGCAAGAATTGGCACGGGCCGCGTACTTCGTGAAATATACATAAAAGAAATCGAGATATAGCCCCGTCTGCACGAGACCAGCCGTGATCGAGATTGGGTCGACAAGTTGCTCCGCGAAATATCTACATTTCCCCCACAAACGCACATGTAAGTGCCCTTTACACCAGGCGTATATGCGCCGCAAGACGACGCGTGCTGACTATGACGCACCGGTATATCCAGTTAGGGATGTACAGTCCACGGTATGCGCCCAGCGCGGCGAGGTAGTGCGTCGTGATTGTTTCTGCTTCGCCTGTGCGCTGGAGGATGAAGAGTTGCGGGAGGATGGCAACGGCTTCGAGGAAGATGGAGAAGGACCAGAATACTTCTGTGATGGAGTAAGAGTAGTTGAAGACGAGTCCGAGGACAAATGCGGGGCCGACGAGGTACTCGACACGGAAGGTATCGATGGATGGGTCGTTTGTCGGCCTGAGATGTGCGTTGAAACATTTGCAAGGAAGGGAGTAAAACGGTGACGTACCGGAAGCGTACTTTCATAAGATATAGGATGTAAACGCTGGTACTGATGAAGAAGATCTTCATGAGGAAATTATAGAGGGAGACCCATGTGAGGAATATGTCAAGGTAACGCGCGACAAAAACCGTGACATAGAGCGCTTGTGTCTTGAAGGAGATGCCTATGAGAGAAAGGGCATTGAGCACGCGTAGATGTGCAAAATAGATGGCGGATTGGGCAGATACCTCTGCAAGATCGAGAAATTTGTATTTTGTGGAGGAGGATGCCGATGGAGGCGAGATGCGAGAGGTCACCTATGGAGAAAGAGAAAGAGGATCAGCGCACAGAATCACGAATCAGGCCGAGATGGAAATGAAGCAAGCAACTCACCCAAAAATCTGAAGATGTTCATGTTCTCGGGCAGGAAGAGACTCCAAAAGCGGTGACGAGACGAGTCGCGCCGTACGTGTCTGTTGATCCCTGTTTGTGCTGCACCCGCAGCCGAGGGTAGATGTTGCAGCACTGGCAACTGTGCAGCTTAGTACCGCATTATCATGTCTATCCTGTCTGCACTTTGTGTAAATGCAACAGTCATGCGATCAAAAAAAGGCGAATCAAGACAGATGGGTCGTTCTTTCACAGCGTCGTTACTCGAAGGAAATAGAAGAAAAAAGGAAGGATGGTAAGGCAGTGATATACGGGTTCAGATGAGCATCCGTGCTATCAACGCTCATCGTGTCCAAGGTGTACTAGTCAACGATGCGCGACCGAGGGAATTCTGACATTAAAGTACACGAACAAACTGAGTTGCGATAGCACAGTATGATAGACATACGGGCGCGCAAATCACTCTTTCGGTCATAGAATGTGCCATCATATCAATTCCCGGAACTCTGGACTTTCAATGACGCTGATAGGCTAGAATGGCGTTATAGTTTAGATACGAAACTGCCACTTGCCTGGTCATCAACAACAATCCAACAGAGCAGGCGTTCGTGGTGAACGCGCAAGATGAAATGGCTAATTATTCGCATGAGCCCATTTGCGCGCGCTCTGCACCATCTTCAGTGCTTCGGCCCGAAGATACCCCTCATAAATGGACTCATGTTTGGTTTCAAGATGACGGCAAAGAGTGGATACAATGCCATCACCCGCTTGATAGGACTTCCAGTTCTTATCTGCCCAGCAGAGACGGCATGCCACGGTGCCTTGGGGAGTTGCGAGAGTATCGGCTCATT
>Ga0137362_10001626_pt1 | contig 14072 bp, 10 predicted proteins | sample MadtaG_2_FD_104801 | JGI IMG/M metagenome (GOLD analysis project Ga0137362, IMG submission 104801) | Vadose zone soil microbial communities from Angelo Coast Range Reserve, California, USA - Mad1_100_16 metaG | ecosystem: Environmental > Terrestrial > Soil > Vadose zone | place: USA: California... | reverse complement strand
CTAGCTTCACGTAAGTTGCGAGAATTGGTCCTGCCGCCTACTTCGCTGCAAGAGTTTTACTTCACTACAAGAAGCCTACTTCACGACAAGAAACGGGCCGACGGCCAGGGCGTCTACGCCGGCGCAGTAAAAGCTGCGGACGGCGGAGCGGGGGTCGGTGACGAGGGGCTCGCCGAAGAGGTTGAAGCTGGTGTTGACCAGCATGGGAGCGGGAGCGGATTCGCCGAATTTGTGTAGGAGCTTCCAAAAGAGGGGGTTGGATTGTTTTTCTACCGTGTGGACGCGGATGGCGGCGCCGTTGAAGGTGAAGCGATCGAGTCCTGCAATCGGATTTTTCAGATCGCCCAGTGAAGCCATGAAACGGCAGTTGGGGCCGCAATCGAACCATTCGTGGGCGCGTTCGGCGGGAACGGACAGAGCGAAGGGATGAAACTCTTCTCGGTGCTTGATGAACTGGTTGACGTTGTCGAGAACATATTCGTTGAACGGTGAGGCCAGGAGGCTGCGGTTGCCTAGAGCGCGATGACCGAATTCGCTGCGTCCCTGGCACCAGGCTACGATTTTGCCGCGATCCAGATGATAGACGGTTTCTTCGACCAACTGGTCTTCGCCGGATGGATATTTGTAAACAATCTTGCAGTTGTCGAGTACTGACTTGATCTCTTGTGACGTGGGTTCCGGGCCGAGCGCGAGCGAGGCCAGCGGTGCACGTCCGGAACGGCCCGTGGTTTTTTTGCGCGCCAGGAATGCCGCGCCTAGCGATGTTCCGGCCTTGCCTGCGACCGGCTGGACGTAGACATTGCGAAAACTGCTGCGCTGCTCGAGTGCGCGGACCAGCAAGACATTCTGAAAAACGCCTCCCGCGAGACAGAGCGAATCGGCGCCGGTGGATTCGCGGAAGTGTTCGGCAAGTTGCAGGACGAGTTCTTGCAGAACATCTTGCGCGCTGCGGGCTAGCGCAGCGCGAATTGCGCGATCAGTGGGCGGCACGGAACGTGACAAGCCCAGTTCGCGATAGAGGCGCGGGGAAAAGACACCGGTACCATCAGCGCCTGCGGAATAATATTTGCGGTCCAGGGCCGGCAAGCCTTTGCTATTCCAGACGAAAAGTTTCTTGAGCGATTCGCGATATTCGGGTTGCCCATCCTTGCTCAGCCATTGCAGTTTGTGCTCGTCGCGGTGCGGGCGAAGGCCGACAAGTTGCGTGACGCGGGAATAGAACCAGCCGAGCGAATTTGGAAATGACAGCGAATGCAGCGATTTGATGTGGTCATCTTCGCCGAGTGCGACCAGTCCAGAATTGCCACCAGAGCCATGATCGAGGGTGAGGATCAGGGAGCGGGAAAAATCCGAAGTGTAGAAGGTACTTGCGGCGTGACATAGATGATGATCGAAGCGGGAAAAGCGGCGGCCGGCAAGAAGTTGACGAAGGTGGGCCAGCGTGGATTCGTGGTTGTAATTTTTGCGGGGATTCTTTTTTGACGCGGAGCCACGATCGGCGAGAGCGATTGAACCGATATCCGAGAGGCGAAGGCCGGACGAAGACAGAACGCTGGCGAGCGCGAGTTGTGGAAGGGCGTGCGGGTCGTTGGTGCGGCTGAGTTTTTCTTCCTCGATGGCGGCGAGGATGTTGTGGTTATCAAAAAGGGCTACGGATGCGCCGGGACCTGGAATAGCGATGCCGAGAATGTTCATAGGTTATGAGATTCGGCGCGGCCGCGGATGGGTCCGGGGAATATGGTGAATGTTTGTTTTAACACTTTTAACACCGGGGGCGCGGAGTTCACGGAGAATTGTCGTCCCGCTGCGATTGTGCGCGCGCATCGGAGCGCGCCGTAGAAAGCGCAGTTACAAATTGGTTTGGAGGAAATTGGCCGGCTAGGCGGAGTTTCAGAAAGTTGGATGAGAGGGCTGGCGTCCATTCGGATGATTGGGTGGAATCGGAGTGCCGGAGCGTGAGAAACGAAAGATTCCTTCCCGCCTGGCTGCGACGAAACGCGACGGATTTTCTTTCGCTGAGGGCTCGGAGTTCACGGGCGCGGCGCTTGATGGTTGCGCCGGGGACTTGGTTGGGGAGAGTGGCGGCGCGAGTGCCGGGGCGGACAGAATAAGAAAAAACATGTAGGTAGGTGAAGGGGCGCGACTCTATGAAATTCATGGTGGTGGCGTGGTCGTCTTCGGTTTCGCCGGGGAAACCGGCGATGACATCAGCGCCGATGGCGGCGTGAGGCAGTTGTTCGTGGATGAAGTCGATGCGGCGGGCGTAGTGCTCCGAACGATACCAGCGATGCATGGCGGCAAGTATTTTATCGGAAGCGGATTGTAGCGGCATGTGGAAATGATCGGCGAGACGTGGCGAAAATGCAAAGAGTGCGACCAAGTCGCGGGTAACGTCGAGGGGTTCGATGGAGCTTAGACGGAGGCGTGTGACGGACGTTTCGTCGAGGATCTGGCGTAGTAGATCTGGGAAATCGCGACGTGGGTACAGGTCGCGTCCCCAGGCGCCTAGATTGATACCGCTTAGGACGATTTCTTTGTGGCCGGATTCTGAAAGTCGGCGGATTTCATCGAGGATCCTTTCGGGAGGGAGGCTGCGGCTTTTTCCGCGGACGAAGGGGATGACGCAGAAGGCGCAGCGGTTGTTGCAGCCGTCCTGGATTTTTAGAGTGGGGCGTGTGTGGTTGGATTCACCTCCGAGGACGGGGGCGACCAGGACGTCGTGTTGATCGAAGACGTCGCCAGTGAGGATCGGGGCGGGGCGAGGCGTACGATTCGACGCAGAGGAAAAATCGAGGCCCGATGTAGTCGGTTTGCTTGCTAACTGGGGCGGAATATATTGCGCCCCTACGGAAGCGAAACCGGCGAGTGTGTGAACCGGTACGAAACTCGGACCTGACGGGGAGTGAGAGTTGGCTACGAGATTGGGGATTTGGGGTTTGTGGGAATTGCCTACTACGTAGGTTACGCCGGGGAGAATGGCTAACTCTTCTGGGGCGCGTTGCGCGTAGCAGCCGGTGACGATGATATGAGTGCGGGGATTTTTGGCGTGGAGCTTGCGAATGGCATCGCGGGCCTGGGCGTCGGCGGCGCCGGTCACGGTGCACGTGTTGAGGACGACTACGTCGGCGGCGTTTGGGGAACTTGCAAGAGTGCAACCGCGGTCGAGGAGTTGGCGTTCGATGGCGGCGCCGTCGGCCTGGGTGGCGCGGCAGCCGAACTGTTCGATGTAGAAGGTGGGCATCGCTTCATTAGGATAGCAAAGAGCGGTGGACGAAGAAGATGCTAGCAGCTGCCCGCCGCAGACGGCGGCGCTAGCAAAGAATAAAAACGAAGAGTAAAAAAAGTGCAGCGGCATAAAGCCGCTGCTACACCAAGAAAGATGGCGACCTGCCCGCAAAATGACGGGTAAGAACGTCGCCGGCATGAGTGAGTGCTGAACGAGAAGGAGCCGAGAGTGTGCCATCACAAAGAGCTAAGAGAGATCCCTCGCTGCGCTCGAGATGACGGTTGTTTGATCACGTTTGTGACGTTGGTTCAGCGAGGATATTTTTGAGATATGGACCCGGAATTAGTCGGGAAAGCGGTAGCGGATGATGCACCAGAGGGCCTGGAGGCCGTCTTTCCAGGTGATCTTTTTGCCTTCTTCGTAGGTGCGGCCGGCGTAAGAGATGGGAACTTCGTAGATGCGCCAGTTCCCTTTTGCGACTTTGGCAGTGATCTCCGGTTCGAAGCCGAAGCGGTTGGATTTGAGCTGTATGCCTTGCAGGACTTCTCGGCGGAAGACTTTGTAGCAGGTTTCCATGTCGGTGAGTTTGAGATTGGTGAAAATGTCGGAGAGCAGGGTGAGCGACTTATTGGCGACGTAGTGCCAGAAATAGTGAACGCGCTGAGGGCCGCCTAGAAAACGAGAACCGAAGACTACGTCGGCGCGGCCGTCGAGGATGGGCTCGAGTAGTTTGCCATAGTCGCGCGGATCGTATTCGAGGTCGGCGTCCTGGACCAGGATGATGTCGCCGGTGACTTCGGCGAAGCCACGGCGGAGGGCCGCGCCTTTGCCTTGATTCTTGGTTTGGAAAAAAATGCGGAGATCGCGGAGAGGAATGCTGTCCGCGCCATCCAAGGCGGGCGCCGAGGATGCACCGGCGTTTTGCAGCTGCAGCATTTTTTCCAGGATCTGGCGAGTGCCGTCGGTGGAGCAATCGTCGACGAGAATGATTTCCTTGCGAGGCTCAGTTTCGATGACGCGGCGAAGGATTTCGTCAATGGTGGCGCGTTCGTTGTAAACGGGAATGACGACTGAGAGTTTGGGATCGATGAGGGCGAGAGGGTTGTGGCGTGGATGGGCCATAGATGTTTGAGGAGAAAGTGTAACGGTGGACTGGAAGAGGAGTAAAGGGAGAACGGATCGAGGATCAGCCACAACAAAAGACAGCGGCATAAAGCCGCCGCTGCATAAAAAAATCAGAATTAGGCGTCGGGGCCCATGCGGCGTTGGAAGGTTAGGAGGATGAGGTCGGCACGGCGGCGGACGCCAAATTTGTTGAGGAGATTGGAGACGTGGAATTTTACCGTGCGTTCGGCGATGTTGAGTTTGCTGGCGATTTCTTTGTTGGAAAGATTTTCCAGGAGCGAATCGAGGACTTCCTGTTCGCGGCGGCTGAGATTGGCGACGGAATCGGACTTTAGGCGGCGAGTCTGGCCGGAAAGGATGGAGTCCACGAAACCGGAAAGAACGGTGCGTGGTACCCAGAAACCGCCGGTGGCGACAAGTGGCAGAGCGCGGATGAGCTGATCGCGGGCTTCGGAATACGTGAGAATGCCTTTTACACCGAGGCGGAGCAGGGAGAAGCTGTTGGCGTCCTGATGGGCTTCACCGACGACGATGAGTCGGGCGTCAGGGTGGCGTTCGAGAATATTGGAGAGCAGCGCACCGGTCGCTTGACGAGCGGCGTGAGCGTCAATGACGTATACCTGAGCTTTGGGTGGTTCGAAAGAACGGAGGTCGGGAGCAAGTGTGGATTCGAGCTGCTTGCTGATGACTTTGAAATCGGGCTTGGAAAGAATGCGTTCGAACTCGCTCAGCACCAGAGGATGTGGCGAGAGAAGGCAGATGGAAAGCTTGGGTGAATTGGAGCGTTTAGTAGCCACGGTTGTCAGGGTAGTGAAAACTGTCCGAACGGGCAAGGGGGTTGGAACGAGTTGTTCACGAATTGATACTGACAACTTGGATGTCTTCCACAGCCGGTTTGCGGGCCTGGCGAACGCGCCAGAAAGAAGAGGGATTCCTCGCTGCGCTCGGAATGACGGCGGTTTTGTGAATGACGGTGGTTTTTATCCAGGTAAGGCCTCCTTGAATGTAATTCGATTCCTGAGCAAAAGCCGCGTAAAATAGGGGATGTTCGCAGTTGGCCGTTACCCTGAGGGGGATGGACCGGCTGGCGGAGCCTCAAGGAGCCATTACCTTCTTTCTTCGGATGCGAAACTTCAAAGAAATTGGCAAGGAATTACGGGAGTTGCTGGGACAACGTGTCCTCGTGCTGGATGGCGCCATGGGGACGATGCTGCAGCAGCGCGAGCTGACGGCTGTGGACTTCGGCGGAGCTGCGCTCGAGGGGTGTAACGAAGTGCTGGTTCGAACGCGGCCGGATGTGGTGCTGGATATTCATCGCAAATATTTTGCGGCTGGCGCAGACATTGTGGAGACGAATAGTTTTGGCGGGACGCCACTGGTGCTGGCGGAGTATGGGCTGCAGGCGGAAGCGCAGGAGTTAAACAAGAAGGCGGCGGAATTGGCGCGGGCGGCGGCTGATGAGTTTCATACAGCGAGCAAACCACGCTTTGTGGCTGGGTCGATGGGGCCAACGACGAAGGCGATCACAGTTACGGGTGGAGTTACGTTCGAAGGGCTGCGGGAAAATTACTACGTGCAGGCGAAGGGATTGGTGCAGGGCGGGGCGGATTTGTTGTTGGTGGAGACTTGCCAGGATACGCGGAACATTAAGGCGGCGTTGCTGGCGATTGAAAAACTTTCCAAAGAGATTGGCAGCGAAGTGCCGGTGATTGTGTCGGTGACGATCGAGCCGATGGGGACGATGCTTGCTGGGCAAACAGTGGAGGCGATGTGGGCGTCGCTACGGCATGCGAAGCCGTTGGCGTTCGGGATGAACTGTGCCACGGGGCCGGAGTTCATGACCGACCACATTCGAACGTTGAGTGTTTCGACCGGAGAGTTTGTTTCGTGTTATCCAAACGCGGGATTGCCAGACGAAGAGGGGAAATATCTGGAGACGCCGACGTCGCTGGCGGCGCAGCTGGAAAAATTCGTTGACCATGGCTGGCTGAACCTAGTGGGCGGATGCTGCGGAACTACGGAGAAGCACATCGCAGCGATTGCGCAGATGGTGGAGGGGAAAAAACCGCGTGTGCTGCCGCAGGAGGCGCACCGCGCTGTCTATTCGGGGATCGAAACGGTCGAGGCGGACGATAGTACGCGCCCGCTGCTGGTGGGTGAACGGACGAACGTCATCGGGTCGCGGCTATTCAAGAACTTAGTGGCGGAAGAAAAATGGGAAGAAGCCAGCGAAATTGCGCGGCGGCAGGTAAAAGGCGGCGCGCACATCGTTGATGTGTGCCTGCAGAGCACCGATCGAGATGAACGCAAGGATATTCCGCTGTTTTACGAGAAGCTGATTCGAAAAGTGAAAGCGCCGGTGATGGTGGACACTACCGACCCTACGGCCGTGGAGCAGGCGCTGACGTATTGCCAGGGGAAAGCGATCATCAATTCGATCAATCTGGAGGATGGCGAGGAAAAGTTCGAGAAAGTGGTTCCGATTGCGCATGACTACGGCGCGGCGGTGGTGGTGGGTTGCATTGACGAGGACAAGTTACAGGCGCAAGCGTTTACCCGGGAGAGGAAACTGGCGATTGCGCAACGTTCTTACGAGCTGCTGACCACGAAATACAAACTAGCGCCGGAAGACATTGTTTTCGATCCGCTGGTGTTTCCTTGCGCTACGGGCGACGAAAATTACATTGGCGGCGCGGTAGAAACGGTCGAGGGAATTCGAATCATCAAGCAGGCGTTGCCGGATGTGCGGACGATCCTGGGAATTTCGAATGTGTCGTTTGGATTGCCGGCGGGCGCGCGCGAAGTGGTGAACTCGGTTTTTCTGTATTACTGCACGAAGGCCGGGCTGGATTTGGCAATTGTGAATACGGAAAAGCTGGAGCGGTTCGCATCGATTCCGGAGCATGAGCGGGAGTTAGCGGAGAATCTGCTATTTCAGCATCCGCCAAAGATGGTGGATGCCGCGAATCCGCGCGCCGAGTTATTGAAGAACGCCCCGGCAGATTGGCGCGAGCAGAACAAGGAGCAGCGTGCGGCGATTAATCAATTTCATATTGCAGCGATTACAGAACATTTTCGGACCGCGAAGAAAAAAGACAAACTACGGGCAAAGGATTTGCCGCTGGATCAACGGCTCGCGAACTACATTATCGAGGGTACGCGAGACGGATTGATCGAGGATTTGGAGAAAAAGCGCGCGGAAGGCGCTGCGCCGCTGGACATCATCAACGGTCCGCTGATGGCAGGAATGTCCGAAGTTGGCCGGCTATTCAATGCCAACGAGTTGATCGTGGCGGAAGTGCTGCAGTCCGCGGAAGCAATGAAAGCTTCAGTGAATCACCTGGAGCAGTTCATGGAAAAAGCGGACACGGCGAAGCGCGGGCGAATCGTGCTGGCGACGGTGAAGGGCGATGTGCACGACATCGGAAAAAATCTGGTTGAGATTATTTTGAAGAACAACGGCTACGACGTGGTGAATCTGGGAATCAAGGTGCCCCCGGAAGAATTGATCAAGGCGTATCAACAACATCATCCGGACGCGATCGGACTATCTGGTTTGCTGGTGAAGAGCGCGCAGCAGATGGTGATCACCGCAAATGACTTGAAGGACGCGGGGATTTCGATTCCGCTGCTGGTGGGTGGAGCGGCGCTGTCTGGAAAATTCACGCAGACAAAAATCGCGCCGAGTTACGGGAATGCGGTGTGCTACGCGAAAGACGCGATGACAGGTTTGCGGTTGATGAATGAGTTGATGGATCCGGCGACGCGCGAGACAGTGCTGCGTTCGAATGGCGAAGCGGCGACCGGAGTGAGCGTCACGACTACGGTTACCGTGAAAGAGTTGCCGCCGGTATCGCGTTCGCCGAAGGTTCGCACTGATTTACCGATCGAGGCGGTTGGCTATCTGGACCGCAAAGTGCGACTGGTGCCGGATTTGCACGAATTGTGGGGTTACGTCAATCCGTTCATGTTGTTTGGGCGGCACCTTGGCTATCGGGGAAATTTTGAGCGGCAACTTGCCGCGAGGGAGCCGAAAGCGGTGGAACTCTTCGCGGCAATGGAAGAAGTGAAAGAAGAAGCGGCGAAGTTCATGAAAGTTCGAGCGGTGTGGCAATTTTTTGAGGCGGAGGCTGACGGCGAACAACTGCACGTGTTTGCTCCGGGCGAGAGTTCGCCGGCGCACACCTGGAAGTTTAAGCGGCAAAAAATCGCGGACCGGCTCTGCTTGAGCGACTACATTCTGCCTGCGCAAAGCGGAAAGCGCGACCACGTGGCCTTGTTCGTGGTGAGTGCGGGCGAAGGAGTGCGGGAACGGTCTGAGGCGACGAAGAACGCGGGATATTATTTTCGATCGCACGGACTGCAATCGCTGGCGATTGAGACGGCCGAGGCGTGTGCAGAGTGGCTGCACCGCAGGATACGGGAAGATTGGGGATTTCCGGATCCGCCGGAAATGACCATGGCGCAGCGATTTACCTCGCGATATCGAGGGAAACGATACAGCTTCGGATATCCTGCGTGTCCGGAATTGGAAGACCAGGCTGGCCTGTGGAAGCTACTGCGACCAGAGGAGATTGGCGTGGAACTAACCGAGGGGTTCATGATGGACCCTGAAGCCAGTGTAAGCGCACTGGCATTCATTCATCCAGACTGCACATACTTCTCGGTAGGCGAAGAATAAGCCTTCATTACGTCTAACCGACTCATTCCAAGGGAGTAAACTTCGAATAACGCTTTTCGGACGGACGGTTTGGGCCGAAGAGAGATAAAGTTTTGCCACTTCGTGGAATGTCGCAGGGACAGGCTCCTGATACGAGGAAACAGGTAGGAAGAAAGGCTCCCGTCAAACCATTGTAATTGTTGACGTTAGTCCTGATTTCGAATGCCGACAGGTGCAAACGCTTGGCGAGGCAGTTGCTGATTAGGCGTTGGACCCTTATGGTTACCGGTGTAAATCGAGCGTTTGAGCTTGTGGGCGAAGCTGGCTTTGTCTATGGCCAGTCCGATGCCATTCTATCGGTCAACGCGATTGTTGGGGAGATTTCGCGGACCGACATCCCGGTGTTGCTGCAGGGCGAAAGCGGCACCGGAAAAGACGTTTACGGGCGGTTAATTCACCAACTTTCCGCGATGCGAGAATTGCCACTGGTGAAATTGAGTTGCACGGCGCTGCAGCCGGGAGAATTGCTGACCCGGGTGAAAAGCTCGCTGGGGAATTGGGAAGGCGAACCGCAGGAGAATTCGGGGACACTGTTTTTGGATGGCATCGACGAACTAGACTTGGATTGTCAGAGGGTGCTGTTGGCGCTGCTGCAGGGACGAGAAATGGCTTCTGGCGGACAGCTAGGATTTCGACTGATTTCGACGACGACGCGAAACATAGATCGAGAGATCGGGCTGGGAAGGTTTCGCCGGGAGCTTTATTTCCGGATCAATGGCGTGTGCATAAAACTGCCGCCATTGCGCGAGCGGAAAGAAGACATAGCGGTTCTGGCTGAATACTTCCTGGAGAAGCATGCTCTGGATGCGGGGAAGCGGACGCCAGTATTAAGCCAGGAAGAGGAAGAACTTCTACGGACGCATGACTGGCCCGGAAACATCAGGGAATTGGGAAATCTTGCGCGAAAAATAGTGGCGCTTGGGCAATCGCGAGCAGCGATGAGCGAACTACACAAATCCGGCCAGGGAACGAACCGGGCGGCGGTTCAAGTGGCGAGGAACGAGTCGTTGAAAGTGGTTGCAAAAGAGGCTTCGCGGATCGCGGAACGGGAACTGATTTTAAAGGCGCTGGAGAGAACGCACTGGAATCGCAAACAGGCAGCGAGAGAACTACAGGTCAGTTATAAGGCCTTGCTGTATAAAATAAAGCAGATGGAAGTGGACGGGGCCCAATTCAAGAGATTGCCGGGAGAAGAGTGATGAAAGCGTTGCTATGGATAGGGCTGGGAACGATGTTGGCAGCCGGGAGTGTGCCGGCCCAGGATGCGGCCAAGAGCGGCAGCAAAGCCGCACAGGCGACGTCGCAATCAGCCGTGGCGGCCGATGCAGGCTACAAGATCGGGCCGCAAGACGTGTTGCGAATTGACGTGTGGAAAGAAGCGGAGATTTCGAGATCGGTTCCGGTCCGGCCAGACGGGAAAATTTCACTGCCGCTGCTGAACGATGTGCAGGCGGCTGGATTGACGGCCATGGAACTGGCAAACAACATCACCGAAGGATTGAAGAAATTTATTACCAGTCCGCAGGTGACGGTGACCGTATCGGAGATCAACAGCCGGAGAGTGTACGTAACCGGGGAAGTGACGCGGCCGGGAGCGTTCCCGCTACTGCCGAACATGACGGTGCTGCAGGCAGTGACGAGCGGGGGCGGTTTTACGCAGTTTGCACGAACTAAGAATATTTACGTGTTACGCAATGAAGGCGGCAAACAGACCAAATATCCGTTTAACTATAATGACGTGGTGAAGGGCAAACGACCCGAAGAAAACATTACGCTCCAGCCCGGCGATACCATCGTGGTGCCGTAGAGAGGGCTTATGAAAAAGCGTCTGAGATTATTGAGATTTTCAATTATGGCGGCTGCATACTTCTGCGTTGCAGGGATCGGAATGGCACAAGATCCTCAGGCGCCCCAAGGCGGGGACAAACCAAAGCCGGCAGCAAAGAGCTACGGCCCAATCGGAAGCGGGGACGAGGATCAAAACCCGCCGCCCGACACACTGCAGCCAGACAACCGGCCGCTGACCGGCTTTCAAGAGCCCACGCTAGGAACGCAGATGGAGAGGCATAGTTATTGGGTGCCGGGAGTGTCGTACTACAATTACGCTCAATCCAATGGAAGTTCGCAAGGCGGAAGCTCAGATTGGAATTCGACAAGCTACCTCTCCGGAAATGTCAGCTTGCTCGAAAATTGGAGCCGATCGTCACTGGCGTTGAATTACTCCGGGGGTGGAGACTTCTCAACGGATTCCACCATTGGGAACGGCTGGTTCCAGCAGTTTAGCGCAGTGCAAACGTTCAATTGGCAGCGCTGGCAGTTGACGCTGCTGGACGAGTTCGCCTACCTGCCGCAAGCACAATTTGGATTTGGAGCTGGCACCGGACTGGCGAATCCGGGAATCGGTGGCACGCTGGGTGTTCCTTCCACGGGCCTGGCAGGACAATTTCTCTCCGGGCAGACGATTTTCACGGCAATCGGGCCGCGCTACACGAATACGGGTGGCGCGCAGGCGACATTCGCTCTAACGCCGCGAAGCTCGGTGACCATCGGAGGGCTGGCCAGCCTATTGAGATTCAGCCAGGCAGGGAATATTGAGAGCAATGACTACATCGGGAACATAGGTTACAACTACCAGCTAACCCGCGCGGACACCATTGGTGTGCTTTACCGGTTCAGTTCCTTCCACTACCTTGGCTTTCCGCAGGCGATTGGAGACCACACGGTCCAGCTCGCCTACGGCAGAAAGATCACCGGCCGATTGGCGCTGCAAGTCTCAGGAGGGCCGGAAATCACGGAATTCCGAATTCCGCAAAGCGCCACCAACAACAAGACGCAATACATCTCCGGCTCGGGCAATGCGACACTAAGCTATGCATTTTCACGCTCGAACGTTTCGGTGAGCTACCTGCATGGCGTTACCGCGGGAAGCGGCGTTTTTATAGGTGCAACGACAGATCAGGTTACGTTCTCGGGATCGAGAAAGCTTACGCGAAAGTGGAGCGGGAACGCAAACGTCGGATTTGCGCATAACTCCGCTATTGGGTCCGCCATTGGAACGGTTCAGACCGGCGCCAATACAAGTTACGACACAGTCTATGCAGGGGCTTCGCTGGCGCGGCAGTTGGGACGAAATGCTAATTTCACACTTGGATACACCGCGTACATCGAGAACGCAAACAGCACAGTTTGCGCCGGAACAAATTGCGCCTCGAATTTCACGTCGCACCAGATTTCGGTCGGACTGAGTTGGCACACGCGGCCGTTGGTGCTGCGTTAAAGAACAGCAAAGATGATCAGTAAAGACAGAACAGAGTGTCGACGGAGACGACCACAAGCCTATGTATAAGAATTTCTTCGGGCTGAAAGAAAACCCGTTCAATGTGAATCCGGACCCGCGTTACCTCTTTCTAACAAAGCAGATCGAGGAAGCGCTCTCCGGGCTAATGTACGGGATCCAGACGCGTAAAGGATTTATCACGCTGACCGGCGAGGTAGGAACCGGGAAGACGACGCTGATAAACAGGCTGCTGGACTGGCTGCATTTAAAACGCACGAAAACGGCGTTTTTGTTCAACTCGCGAATGAACTCCAACCAGTTGTTTGATTTTATCCTGGCAGAATTCGAAATCTCCTGCGACAGCCGGTCAAAAAGCCAGCAACTGATGAAGCTGAATCATTGGCTGCTGGATCGCTATCGCGCCGGCGAAACGGCCGTGTTGATTGTGGACGAAGCGCAAAATTTGACGTTCCCGGTACTGGAGGAAATCCGGCTGCTGACCAACCTGGAGACCTCGACCGAGAAACTGCTGCAGATCGTGCTCTCCGGCCAGCCGGAGCTCGAAGACAAGCTGAAGCTGCCACAACTGCGGCAATTGCGGCAGCGAATTACGTTACGCTGCCGAACCACGCCGATGTCAGAGGAGCAGACGCACGACTACATTCAGGAGCGCCTGCGGATCGCGGGGGCTGTCCCGCAATCCGCAATATTTTCGTCAAAAGCGATGGACGCGGTGCATATGTATTCAATGGGCATTCCGCGCGTCATCAATTTGCTGTGCGAACACGCGCTGATCAATTCGTTTGTGGACCAGCAACCCGTCGTGGAACCAAGGGTAATTGAAGATGTTGCCCGAGAATTCCAACTGGACGACGTGGAACCGATCGCACCGCCTGCCGCCGCAAGACAAGACGCGGACGTGTTTCAGTCGGAAGCGTTTATTCAGAACCTGGGCGAGGCGCTATCGCGATTTCGTATGCATCCACCGGTATCGTCTTCGACACGTGACAGAAAATAACTGGGAAGCCGGACGTCCGAAAATGCCGTAGCAAAGTTTATTTAACTTTTGGTACCATCACGCGGTCCCGCCTAACAGTAAGCGATATACTTCTCGAAAGTGGTTCGTGGTTCGTGTCCCCTTTTTTCTGTAGTAGAAGCGCGTCGCCTCGACGTTCGTCAATGTGAGAGAAGTGTCTAGATGCAGGCATCGGCTTGGAGTTCTAGCCCGCAAGCGAAGCTTTGCTGTGTGTTGGCCGCGCTGGGTATATTTCTCGGCGGCTGCACGGCCGCTTCCAAAACTGAAAGTGGGCCGCCGCCCGCTCTGGAGATTCTTACTCAGTCGCCTCTAACCGCTGCCCAAGTGGGGGTTCCCTATAGCGCCATGCTGATGGCACGCGGAGGCGCAACTCCCTATAGGTGGTCGCTCGTTAATGGAATAATTCCCAAAGGGTTGATGTTTAGTGCCGCCACAGGCGTAATTAGCGGAACGCCCAGCCAGGCGATCAGCAGTACCTCACTCACATTCAGCGTGACGGATTCGAGTAGTTCGCCCAAGACTCGGAGCGTGATTCTGTCGTTGACGATATCGAATGCGACCCTGATTTCGATTGTGGTGACGCCGGCGAGCCCTTCGGTCGGGGTTGGCAAGACGCAGCAGTTCACGGCCACTGGGACTTACTCCGACAACAGCACACAGAACCTGACCGGCAGTGTCGCCTGGGCTT
>Ga0137362_10001614_pt1 | contig 14122 bp, 16 predicted proteins | sample MadtaG_2_FD_104801 | JGI IMG/M metagenome (GOLD analysis project Ga0137362, IMG submission 104801) | Vadose zone soil microbial communities from Angelo Coast Range Reserve, California, USA - Mad1_100_16 metaG | ecosystem: Environmental > Terrestrial > Soil > Vadose zone | place: USA: California... | reverse complement strand
GTTATATTGGAACTTGATGGTGTATTCTGACCTTGGTACGTTTGGAGAGCGTCCATTAACACGTTAACCAAATTTTGCACCCCTGATTGGGACGCCGTAGTATTTGTGATGGAGGGCTGATGGCAATAAGAGCTTGAAAGCGAAGGATAGGGGAAAAGTCCATACGTCATTTTCTTCTATCCTGCACCAACCCGGACTGGGGAAACCACACCCTCGCTTTTCCCCAATCAAGTCAGCTGGATATGGAATCGGAGTAGCGTGAGCAACTGGATATTCTGATTCCAGACAAGGTCAGGTCAAGCCATCTGCACTGGCAAGGATAACATGTTCTCTCACGAGAAAGTAGGGCGCAGCCAGTGACAAGAAGAGAGACGACGATGGTAGAGCGCATGACTGGTTGCTATTTGATGAGGCCTTGTAAGTCGCAATTGAAGATTTCAAGCTTTGTGTGTGATAGAGATATGCCCCAGACAACCATCGACCTTTTATACTCGTCAACCCTTGCAATAACTTTCCAGGATAACTAGCCGGCAAATTTGAAGAGTAAAGTATAAAGGACGCTTTTCACGCCACGAGACGTCCTTGGTACTATGTCAACATGAACCGTGTATCACGGCCACTGGCAGTGCAATGTAGAAGTGCCCGCAGTACCAAAATAGAGCATCCTTGTTGCGACCATCAAGTTGAGACCTGCCGGATATCACATGGTCTTTGAAAATCGTGAGCTTTTACCGGTGACATCCTTGATGGGAACGCACGGACGCAGTGGCGCGCCATTCCTATCATCTACTTTAATATAAACGCGGTGCTGCATACAACACAAACTACTGACACAATGGCCACATAATAATCTACACTGAAAGTGCGTATCCATGCCAAACGTCACAGTAGTTACTGGCAAAAATCGATCGGATATCTAGGGTTCCCCCGGCCCGAGAGTAGTCCCCGGCGGGCCGGGCCGAATGCAACTTGCCGCGCGCGTTGTGGCTGTTGCCCGCTCGGTAATTTAAATGACAGTACTTGGACTCAGACGAACTGTATCCTCTATAGGAAAAACGCTAGCTCGTGCGGGAAAAGGGGTAGGATTTGGTGGGCTATGGGAAAACGCACGAGAGTTCCCGGGCAATAGTTACAAATCAACTGCTGATGCCAAAACGCGAGCGGAGAGGAGCACGATGGCACACGAGGAGAAGGGACATGGACGTCCACGCGTGGCAGCCCAGACAACCAGGAGCAGGGGCAAGAGTGAAGGGGCACGCGTGAGGGGAATGCAGATGGCACAAGACACGGATAGATCAATTCAGTAGTAGAGTACATCGTGCTACTTAAGTACTTAGACTTGTACAGTACATCTCAGTTAATATATCTATATCAATGAGTGGATCAGGGGGCCACTAAGAGATATATGAGACACAGGACATGTGAGGATGTAAGTAAATGAGCGATCGGACAATGTGAGGTGCTATGGCAGTCGTGTTTGCATATGCTAGCCCCAAAAATCCACCATCGACCTATACAAATCATCATACCATACCGAGAGCCATTTATTTGAGCGACCTGGAGGAAGAAGAGATAGCATGATACTAAAACTAAAGGGACTGAAGCTGACTTGCTACTAGGACCCGGAAGGGACGAGACGTGTGATCCGAGTCTCGACTTTATTCCGACATCCTCTACAACTGCGAAGACGGGTTGGTGACTGCCTGAACTGAAACACAATACCATCGAAACGTCCCGAGTTTGAGCCGAGCGGGGTTCTGCGCCGGGGGGAGCTTGGGTGCGAAGGGTAAAATGTATCATGTTAACCTTCCCCAGGCCCTCGGGCCAGTGAGGTCGCGTGAATGTCGGTGAATATGAGTCCGAGTCCCGTTGTTTTTTTGATAAACCAGAAAATTGAAGCATTCCAAACGTTATTGACATATAGTGACCGGGTAGAACAACAACGCATCCGCATTCCACACTAGAATAAATGGCTGAACGAACAACAGAAGGTGCTTAAGCACCCGGGAGAATAATGTTGTACAAGTAGAAATTCTCCGCATCTAGGTATGATGCCTAGCGGCGTAAGTGAACTCATAGAATTGTAAATCAAAAGAAAGAATCGATACAATGTACGGTTCCTGGGCCCGTGACTAGAGAGAGTGCAACAGCGGCATCAGAGGCGTGAATGGCACCTATAGCTGACTCAATGTGAGGTATTAGTCAAATGAACGGTTATATTGGAACTTTATGGTGTATTCTGACCTTGGTACGTTTGGAGAGTGTCGATTAACACCTAAACCAAATTTTGCACCCCCGACTGGGACGTAGAATTCGTGTCCGAAGTCTGGTGGAAATGAGTAAAGCATAAAAACGAAGAATAGGGGGGAAAAGTATATACAGCGTTCACAGGCTCGGCTATCCTGCACTCAGGCATACCACACTGGCGCTTTACCCCAGTCAAGTCAGCTAGACCTGGAATCGGAGTAGAGTGAGCAACTAGCGATTCTGGTTCCAAACAAGATCAGCTCGAGTCATCTTCAAGGATAACTTTGTTTCCTCACGAGAAAGTAGAGCCCAGCCAGTGACAAGAAGAGAGACGACGATGGTAGAGCGCATGACCGGTGGCTATGTGATGAGGCTTGTAAGTCTCAATTGAAGAGAAGACTTCGTGTGCGATGGAGATATGCACCAGACAACCATCAGCCTTTAATACTCGTCCGTCCTTGCGTTAACTTTCTAGGACAGTATAACTAACGAGCAAATTTGGAAAGCAAAGGCATAAATGACACCCTTCACGCCACGAGATGTCCTTGGTACTATGTCTTCATGATCCGTGTATCACGGCCGCTGACAAAGATCAGGCGCAGTGTGATTTAGAAGTGCCTGCAGTACCAGAAAAGGAGCATCATTGAGATCATCGAATTGGGACCTGCCAGAAATCACATGATCTTTGAAGAGTGTGTTCCTTTTCCGTCACTGTGGAGGCGTTGATCTTTAATGAGATCACCAACAAAAGCGCCAGCGCGTCACCCTGATCATAATAATACAAGATGCCTGCAGTACTGTAGACTGTAGTATCGTCTGTTCATTCACCGAAGCGAGAGCCACATTGCCACCTTTTCTACTGCAATACGCTCTTCATGCGGTCAAGCCATCAGGGCTGTGAAACATCACGCTGGTACTTGCTTGCTATTGGATTTGCTATCGGGATCAGAATCACACGCTTTTGCTGTGCATCATTAAATTGTGCGCTCTGTTCGAAAACCCGCGTTGATTCCAGGTGGCTCATTACTCACGCTCGCACAAAGAGACACCCTTTCCTGGAACTGCAGACACTTCTACATCATACACACCTGACCAGGCTCAAAGAGAAATTACGCCCATTTTATACTAGGAACCGGAACTGTAAAAACAGTAGCTCCATCTTCAAAGCCCTGGATCATCAGATGGAATTTGCTGAAGATGCTGTCGAGGTACTGGGCGCCTCGATCTTGAATCCGTATACTCTCACGATACAAGTCATGGAAGTGTGCGCAACGGTCTTGAGCCTTGTAAGCCAGGTGGGTACGTACGTGCGACTGAAAATACTGTAAGTGTTGCCCTTGGGCGAGTGGATGTAGGATAAGTACAGAATGACGTACATTTCGATCAAAAAGTCCGGTCTTCAATTTAGAGATCTTTCTCTACAACATTTTCTTCTGATAGTAGGATGAGCCAACCCTATTACAGACTCCTTGCACGTCCATCCTGACTAGTGGAAACAAATAAATATATCTTCCAACAGGGCAGTCGCAACATTGTTATTGTGAATACTCACGGCAGAAAATATTCAGACGAGATCCACATTCAGGCTCGTTAAGGCAGCCCATGCGAGGTACGTCTATAGGTCCGACATGTGAACAGCCATGTCCTCCTTTAGCTCACGCAGCCTCCCTGGTAGTTCTCCCCCGCGAAGCTTCGATGAAATCTGCAAACGCCTCTGTGTCAAGACAAAGAAGGGGGTCATTTTGGAGGCTGAAGTCGGAGGCTGTAGTCGGAGGCTGTAGTCGGGTACCGCACATCTACTTGATCACATCAAATCCTACAACATAACGTGTAAATTGTGAACGTGAAGGTCGATATCTATTTTTATCGAGCTTTATCAGATGTATCACACGCTCACGTCTTCAGCGTCACGTGCGTAAAGACGCCAGCTATTGTGGCTGGTATTGCCAGTCGTCGCCTCGTCGCCATTATGCGAAAATAGTCGATCGAATGCCACAATATCGAATAGAGGAATGTGTGACAGAGAGACAATGAGGGTTTCTCCTATCCACAAATAGGTTATAGTATTTTACCAACTGGGGGCAAAACATACTGTGGTTTGCACACACCTAGTTTCGTCGTCCTCTCCTCTGCAGGCTGCTAGGCATCCACCCGCCCATTGATAATCCTGCATGGCTTCTGCGAGTCCTGACCAGGGTAACCAGAATCCACCTCTCATCCAGAGATTCCTCAAGGCATGGCAATCCAAGTTTTCTGTCTTTGAACAGCGGCGGCTCGCTGGCGCGCCGCCATCCGAACCCGACGGTCCTTCAGACTCTGACATCCTACCCATCCCAGAGGGTGATAACGGCGAGTCCTCCGTCGAGTTACTTCCGGAAACCGATGCGGCGGCGTGGTTGACGACGCACGTACGAAGTACGGAAGATATCATGCTGTCGCGAATTCCCACATGGGCCGTAGAAGGCGCCACAACCTGTGTCTTTCCCAAGGTGGTCGCTCTGTACTGGCCGTCCATCGAGTACGAACACATCGGCAAGGCCGAGACCAGTTGCCTTCGCGTCAAAAACATTCGAGGAAAGGGCAAAGGTTGCGTGGCAGCACGTGCCGTGCTTCGTGGTGAACCCGTGGCAAGAGAACGTGCATTGCTCGTAATGCCACGTACCTGCCTGTCCCCTCGACAGTTCGTGAATGCTGCGACGAGCTCTATGACACCGAATCAACGCGAGGCATTCTTTGCGCTGCACAGTTGCAACTCGGCGAATCCGAAAGACGCATTGAGCATTATATCCATCAACTCTTTCCTTATTCCTGGCGTGCCAGGTCATGATGTTCTTTACTCGGGAGTTTTCGAAGCCCTCTCTCGTCTTAATCACAGGTGTTGTATCTTCCCTTTCTTCCAAGGTGCCTGTTCGGGTACTAATAAACGAGACGCCGCCAGCTGTTGCCCAAATGCGATGTTCAGATGGGATCGCGGAACATTCTCCGGAGAAATCCGAGCACTGCGCCCCATCTCCGCGGGCGAAGAGGTCACGGTCTCGTATTTCCAGGGTATTATGGAACCTGCCGCGGTCACGCACGAACGTCAAAAGTTCCTCCTTGAGTGCTATGACTTCAAATGCGCATGTCCCGTCTGTGGGCGGCCCTCGAAAGTGCGCGATCGCAGTGACGAAGAACGGCCGATCATCTCCACATCCGTAAATGATATTGGCCAGTACTACCGGGAAATCGTGAAGGACTGGATAACTGACGAGGGAAATGACCGTGGGCGGCTGCCAAATGACCTCCACGCAGTAGAGGAGGCCCTTGACCGGGAGATGATTTTCTACCCTAATTATTGGATCAATCTTGCGCGAGCTATGGTGATAGCTCGTTGTGCCTTGGGGGAAGTGAAAGCGGCACGCAAATGGGCAGATCGAGCAGCTCAGCATACGCGTGCCGCAACGGGATCGGATGATGGATGGGAAGCAATTGCCAAGGAGCCGGAGAAATGTGAATGGTGGGGATATTGGGATAAATCCAGACTCCAGTGAGCTCGAGTTTGCTTGGGTCATATTCACCGCACAAGAATATTACATTTTTCTGAGATTTACAATGTTTATTGCTAACAGACTTTATAAGTTACTGAAGGATTTACGCACCCCTTGATTGAATCCAGATGTTAAGACTCGGTACCCATACGATGCACGGCTCCCATAACAGATATCTTAGAATTTGAAAGTCTTCAACTTGTTCTTTATGTAGTATCGGTCGTTCCGCGGAGGAGGGGGATCGGCATATCCGTACGAGTCGCATCAATAGAAGGCGCGAGTTGGAATTTGAGTGAGAAAATCGTCAATAGGGCTTAACGAGGCCATTCCACGGGCTCCCCATATCCACACATGGGTGCGCATCAAGAGGTGGGAGGATTTAAACGCCGTCCGGTAGCTTCGTTCGCTAGAATTTCGCGTCGGTGGGCTTTGACGTGTTGCGATCCGCCAGAGTGTGTCGTCAGCGTGGGCATGTTGAAAAGACATGTGGCGGAGGAGCCGCAGTTGAATAGGGTTACTGGTAATGGACGGAACTTTTCGGGACGAGTCCGACACGAAGAGAAAAAGTCGGGTTGTCGAAATCCGTTGAGCAAATATTTTCGCCAATTATGGGACGCCAAAAAATGAGGATGGGGGAAGGACATTGTCACGCTGTCTGGCAGACGGGGGAGGAAGACATTGAAAACACCAGACGGGAACTGGACGACAGGGCGGGGCGAGATGAGCGGGAATTGAAAATGAATTGGGGCCTATTCGTTGACCCCGCTCCCTCATCTTCTCCCCTTACCCATCTGTCTTCCCAGAGAATCGGATATTCAACCCGGGGGCCTGCAGTGTCTGTCTTGCTCTTTTCTCTTCGACACTCTCGCAACTCACAGAACATGTTTCCTAGATTTTTGACCGTTCCGGCTTGTCAGTTTTTTGCAACCGACGTGGGCACTTCATTCCCAACTCTGGGCAGTGACTCCCCCTATGTCGGGTTGCACCAAGTTTACTTGCCATGAGCATGGTATTTCCGCTCCTTTCCACTCAACCATCATGATGGTCCCAGTTCTGTGGATACGGGACGGCTCTTCAAATAATAACCCAGAGCGCCCAGCAGCGAATTGTCAGATCAAGGCATATGAGTCCGTCTTTGCTGTTATTCTTGCCGGAAGTCCTGGTACTTTTGGTGCCACACTCTACTTGCCGATGTCTGGCTGCTGTTCACGTCTTCTGCATTGGCAACTTTGTCAGCCTTGTCTACGTCCGCTGATTGACCTTGAAGCATGGCTGTGTGTGCTATTATTTAATGCAGTCACACGGGGTTTACTTCAAGCTGGGTCACACTAGGCTGGAAAATCGAACATTTAGAAACTGCTGATGTGGATAAACTGGCTTGAAGTGAAGAGACTCGGATGCGGATGACTCGTGACTCGCCTTTTGCTCTGTCACACACCCGTGACTGCCTTCCATTTTGGGATATATCGGGCAAACTGGCATGATACTGATCCTTTGTAGCTGAGCCTCCGCACCCACAAGGATTCTCTGGAGGGCGTTGGATTATATTAAAGTCCAGTCAAATAGCTTCTATAAAACCTGCATCTCTTATTCGTTGTGATGTGTTTTACGCGCGTAAAAAAGGAAGAACAGACGTCACAGCAGGAGAAGCCAGAGGAAGTATGCATCGTCGTTTCAGGTTGCAGTTCAGTACATCGTGCAAGGGTCTGCGGAAAGTAAGGGGTTTAATTATATCGATGGTGACGCATGAGGGGTGTCGCTGGATATGTCCACTCACACAGAAGTGAGATGTATCTGGCCTCGGGAACAAATCTCTCCCGATCAGAACATCACACCTCTTCCTCTTGTTTCCTTTCCCCTTACGGTCGTTCTCGCCAACGTGGCACCTGTACCCGAGAAGCTCGCTGTCGAAGAGCGCGGGAAAACGTCTACCACGACTGCGGACGGGCAATAGGCACTGGGGCGACACTTTGCAGATCAGGCTTTCTGACTGGGACAAGACCAGCTATTTCCCTCGAAGCGGCGGCACTTTTTTTCCTATTCTTCTGCAAGTCGTGGGGTTGCTCACTGTCACCACCATCAGTATTCAGGGATTCTGTACCACGGGTTCAAGTCCTACTTGCCTACTGAAGCGGTGCTGCTAGTGGCAATAAATAGCCAACGAAGGCTTTTCCGAATGGGGAATGCACGGAGGGGTGGCGGATTGGCGGGGCGTGCGAGCCAATCCAGAGCTTAATACTTAGTTGGGGGTCGGGTCTGGAAGCGGGTGGGGCCGCCGCCTGGTATGTACTACCATACCAGAACACGGCGACTTTTCGACTTTCCCATTGGCCTCTGGACGAAGCAATCAGCCACGCCACCTTCTCTAAAATGCCCATTTAATACTTGATCCCTGCCGTCCTCCTTTCAATTTTTTCTTCCTTCCCCTCCTTATCTCTTCCCCTCCCACTTCGAACACCCCCTCACTTTCCTTTCTTTTCCCCACCCAACGTCCGCATGTACAAAAAACGCCGCGCGGTGCCAGTCCACCTCCGACCCCACCCACCCTTCCCGTCTTTCGCTTGGGTTATGACCGCCCAGGTGAACCCACCGTCGCCAGCGTACGCCTACGGCTACACCCGACGCGTTCATGCCCATGCCCGTGCCAAAAGTAACAAGCGCGCTTACCCCCCTGCACGGCGCACAGTCCCTCCCGGGCTCCACCAGCATCCACCATCCCAACCCCAGTTTACTACAAGACCGCCACCGCCACCGCCAACAAGGACAAGGACAGCAGCTGTGTTGACTGCGGAGGGCAGCAGCGAGAAATTCATGGTGAATCTAAGCGTTTGGACCCCACCCTCCTTTTATTTTTAAACCTGCTCCAGCTGAAATATATATCCGAATATCTCCCTTTTATAACCTTCCCCCCTCTCTCTTTTTATTAGGAAACGGTCGACTATCGCTGCCACGATCCGCCATCGCCCCCTTGCGTGCCCTGGCTTGAGGGTTACAGGTTACCCAGGCGTGGAGCCGGCGCGCAGCGGCAAGTGCCACACGAGGACGGGGAGGAGGGGGTGATTCCTCTGGCTTCCAGTATCGCAGAACCACCACCACCACCACCACCGACAGTCTCTACGAGTGCTAGACTCGCGAAATGGAGATTTTCTGGCAGCGCCAGCGGTTCTGACGATGCACTGCCAGAGAAGAAGAGGAGGAGGGCCAGGGCCAGGACGAGAGCGAGAACGAGCGTTGACGTGAAAATCAGCCGTCTTGACGTACGTACCCCATTTTTCAGTGTAGACTCCCCATTCCCCCAATCCCCCAGTCCCCTTTTCCCCTCGCTACTGGATGTAGTGTGCTTGTCCTTGTTATCTGACGGTGATATTTTCACGTAGATCGTGTTGGGTGCTCTGCGTCGGGCCTGTGGTCTCTCTGCGAAAGAAGAACCTGGCAAACCATCATGAATGAATGTTGACATGATCGACGTGATACATGATCGATCTACAGTACATCATTTCCATATCGATCGAGTTGCCCCCAACTCTCATTCATCAAACAGATCTATAGACACACATCCGCACTTATAATCTCTCATACTCCGATTCAATCTTGTATTTAATCAGTGCTTTGCTTTCTTGTTCGTTCCCCTGCATGCTTTGCTCATATCCACTTTTTACCCATGTTATTACATCTAACCCTGAACAAACGACCAGTTTAATCATCATAATAAAAACTGATTCCGTGCGTTACTCCCGCCTGACAGAATCAACAAAACGTCGGAAAGCAATTACAAGTGTCCAACGAAAGAATATCTCCAACCATCGTCGCCGTCACCCGCCGGCCACCGGCCCCGTTGTCGTCGGCGCCTGCGCCTCCGACTTTTGTGATTTCGACACTACGCCGCTCTTCGCGATGGCGAGTAAAAACCGTTCAACGACGGCTTTTCCATGTCTCAAATTAGACAGTGAGATGTGCTCGTTCGGCAGATGCGCTTGACCCTATTGAGGCGGAACAACACAGAGGATCAGAATCAGTCGGTAACAAAAAATTGAACAACAGACGTACCGAGCTCTGGCACATCGGGAGGTGAAGCGCGGGACAGCCAAATGCTTTTTCGAGGAACGGTATACATGGTACAGACTAGTGCGATAGAGAGGCGTTAGTAGTTAAGCGAAGGTGGAGATGAAAGGCCGAAGGAAGGAAGGAAGGTACGTACACCACCTTCTCGCACGCGCATCGGCTCGGCACCCCATTCGTCGTAAATTGCGCGTTCGAGCTCGAGGAACCAAGGATGTGTCAAATCGCCAAGCCACCAATCTGCTGTATGGTCCACAGTAACCTATCGTCGCACGTCAAAAACCCCAACGAGAGCGATAAAAAAAACAAGAAAGCGTAATTGTATACATACCTTAATTGTGTTAGTAGAGCTTAGGGCATCGAACGTCGTGCGTAAATGCCGTACGAGCTCCACGCAAACGTCATCTAGTACCTGATCAGGTACGATTCGCAGCGAAACTTGCGCAGTAACGGAAGCCGGTATAACAGTGGGGTTACGTGGTCCCGATCCGCGCACGCTGTGAATAGTCAATGAAGGTTCGCGCCAGCGCGACTTGAGCGAGGCAGCCGAGAGCTGCGTGACGGATTCCAGCAGGCGGAAGAGTTTTACTTCTTCTTCGTCAAGTGGTCGCACTTTGTCATCTGTGGAATAGGTGGGGTTAATCAGTGATCAATATGTGACTACTTGGACCGGGTTAGAATCGTACAGAAATTTCGGATGAGCACGTTGCGGTTCCGATCTGTGAGTCCCGCGAGAACTTGAACCCTGTGAAAATATGTATCGATCATCGGCACCTAGAGGGCGAAAAGTGCTCACATGTCCCGCATTGGCTCGTCCCACCCACCACCGTCGATACCGGAATGGCTGTCTTTGGTGCTTCGTGATGAGATCTGAGCATTACTATTGAGCAAATGAATGGTGAAATATGCACCGGAATGTGGCTTCTGACCTCGATGTTGCAATGCACGACCCCACGTAGACCGTACGTGATCGATGGGACATCGCATGCTATCCAGCTCGAGTTGCTGCACAGAACAAAAATAAACAAACATTACGACATCCAACGCCACCGAACCTAGAACTCGAAAGAAAGAAGCGGGAATTCAAACTCACCTAACTAGTATCGCATCCACCTCTCCGATAAGATCCTACGACATGCCAACGAGCGTCAGTTGCGTCACTCCACTTGGGCGATCGGAGGTTTCCCTCTCCACGCACCTTGTGCCTCTGCACGGCGTCCACGAAACCGCCACTCCCTGTCTCTTCCTCACCTTCCACGAGAAAAAGCAGATCCACGCCAAGCTTTCGCGCGCGCAACAAGTCCGCAGCGGCACAAGCAACGGCGAGAATCGGGCCCTTATCATCTGCAGCTCCGCGCGCATACAGGTACCCATTACGCGCTGTCAGCTTGAACGGGTCGCTCTCCCATCCCTCTGGAGGTGCGGAGATCACATCGTAATGCCTTTGCGTGCGTGTTGTATTTCAGTCCTGATCGCGGAGAGCACGGTAGATCATGATCTTACCCATAGAAGAGGATACGCGGTTTCCGTAAGCGTGTTTGTGCCCCCTGAAAGCACGCAAATACTATGGGATTGTGCACTGCCGCATCGTCCGCGTAGAGCTAATTCAATCCGATCCATTTGTTGGCTGAACGCCCCACACGAGATAAAACTGAGCGAAAAAAAAGAGGGCGCGTACTGTTTTGGATGAGGCGCCGAGTTGCGCGAGGCACTTGGTGAGCCAAATGGCAGCATGCCGACAAGCCTCACCGTGATCGGGGGAACTGGAGACGCTTGGGATAGAAACGAATTTTGATAGCGCAAAGACTAGGATGTCTGCGTTTCTCCATCAATAAGCCATAGATTAAAACAAAACAGCGCGACAAACCATTACAGGCGTTGCGGCCTTCCTCGTCAATTATTTCATGCAGATCGTCATTAGAGGTATCGGCACCCGCAGGGTGGATATTCCAAACCTGGATATGCAGACGGCTCAGAATTGGGTGATGGAAATTATATAGTGGGATCACGTTGATGGCGCCATCGTTACCACCCGTGATAAGCTCAAATTCTCCAGCATTGGCGTTCTGTGTTATGATGGACGAAAGGACGATTCCGGAATGCGCATTCCATGAGGCAGTACAATCAAAGGTATCCGAGTATCTCTGCAACAAAGTTAACAACACGCGGGTTGATAATAAGAACAGGATAAATCACTTTGACTTGCCCATCGGCGGAGCAAACATAAAGGTCAGATCCTAGGATGGAGAGTGACAGAATGTCCACATTCTACGTACGCAGATAAGCACACCGACAAATAAACGACAAGGAACAGGGTGCTCGCCTCTTGAACGATGATCGTACGAATGAACGCCTTGATCTGCATGTCCCAAACGCGTACATATCCGTCCTGGCAACCCGCATATAGTAGATCCTCTTGCGTGACGAGGGAGAGAACGGCACCGTGAGTGCACTCGATGGTGGTGAGGAGCTCCAGTCCGTTGGGCAAGCACTTCCAGACCTGATGTCCTCTCCATGTTCAAGCGGGTCAAAGGTGCATTCGAACCATACGCACCTTGACAGTCTCATCTCCGCTCCCAGTAGCGAGGAGGACGTCTTTCTGTGTCGCGCTGGTCGCGCCTTGGCGGGTGGAAGGTACGAGTACCATACAGTACACATAGCCATAATGCGCCGAGTTGATGACATTTTGTGCAGGAATGCTGAACTCGGCGCGGGGAATCGGAGGGTTTATAAATAGGACGTGGCCATCCACGCCCCGCAAAGCTTTGTTGAGACCATTGCTAGATTCGAGATCGGGGGAGCGCCGCTGAGAGCGAGGGTAGCTGTTGAAGAATTTGTGTGCACGTCTTGGGGTCGATGTGCCCGATGATTGTTGTGATGGTGTGTTGAGGGAGTCACGGAAGTTGTACCACTGTAAGGAAGTGTTTTGGCACCCTATGTAGATCGTAGACAGAGTGGGCGACCAGGCGAGGGAGAAGATGTCTCCAGAGTCGGTGTCGAGGAAGGGATTGATAACGTAGAGTGGGCTCAACTCCTTTGTATCCCACACCTGAAAGTGAGAGTGAGCGGGAAGCGGGCCGGAGAAGCCGAAGAAGTGGAACGGACGCGGACGGAGCTGTCCCCTTTGAAGGCAATTTCGGTGAATTGAAGTAGGTATTACGGAACAGACACGGAGCACACCTGACGAGCTAAATAGCCAGTGTTTATCCGACGCGTATTCGAGAGCGAGCACACTACCCGTGTGACCTCTAAGTAGTGTTTCGAGGGTATACGTGCGACTGTCCCAGACCTGCAGGGTCAACCGAGTCGGCGCGCGGAACGCGGGGGCAACGAAAGAAAGGAACACCGTACGGAGATATTTTGGTTCTGGCTACCGCTGTATATGTGGTCATCGCCCATGGCGACGCTCAGTATTGAATTCTCCTCCTGGCTGAGGGTATGCACGAGAGGAGGTGCGACGGCATGAAGGTTGCGACTGAGAGATGCTTTGTTTGAAGAGGGGCAGAAAACGGGGGGGAGAGTGAGCCAAGGGAGCGATTGCATGTTGAGACGGGCAAGGACGCACGATGAGGGACCGAGTCCATATCCTTATACCTCACCTGTCGTTGTGGCCGCCAAAAGTCAAATGAAATGAACGCCGACCCGACTGCCTTTCTTGTCAATCCTCTCATGCCGCTATCCACCGCAAGCAAAGAAAAGGTCTAGACCAATACCTCATTTGTCACTTGTCGTGTTCTCATGCTGGGTCCAGGGCAACGCCGCCTTCAAAGCCGGTGACTATCCCGCAGCAATCGGACACTACACCGCTGCTGCCCTCGCGGACCCCTCGGAACCAACCTTCTTTCTTAACCGCGCAGCTGCCTTTCTCAAACTCTCAAAGTAAGTCCTCGACACCCTTCGGACAAACACCGCCCCATTGCATCGTAGAAACGAAGACGCCGAGCGTGACTGCACCACCGTGCTCGATCTCTCCAACAACAAGAACGTGAAAGCATTCTTCCGTAGGGCACAGGCGCGCGCTGCACTCCAAAAGCTCGGCGAGGCCCATAACGGTGTGTAAACGACAACCAACCCTACGTTCGTCTGATATCAGAACAATCCCCGTCGTCGTCTTATTGCGGCGTCTTCTGTCTACAGATCTTCAAAGAGCACTTAAGCTTGAGCCGAACAACGAAGCGGTAAAGACCGAGCTCGCCCGCGTGGACGAGCTTATCGTGAACGGGAAGGGAAAGACAGTACGCCGTTCTATTCGCTTTTGCCGCCTTCTGCCTTCTAACATTCCACACAGC
>Ga0137362_10001604_pt1 | contig 14143 bp, 11 predicted proteins | sample MadtaG_2_FD_104801 | JGI IMG/M metagenome (GOLD analysis project Ga0137362, IMG submission 104801) | Vadose zone soil microbial communities from Angelo Coast Range Reserve, California, USA - Mad1_100_16 metaG | ecosystem: Environmental > Terrestrial > Soil > Vadose zone | place: USA: California... | reverse complement strand
CGTCATCCACGCGGCCAAGATCAGGCTGCGCGTGGAGGATGCCTGAGCGCGGTGGCGTTGAAGCGCCCCTTCCCCTAGGTTTCCAGTTCATCGGGGTGCCCCGAGCACGATCCAGGTCATTCCTCCGACCTGCGCCCATATGGCCTCCCCCGCCGAGGGCCGTGCTCGGGGCGAACGGATCATCGCGCCCGGCCATCGCCAATGTCACGGCGCCAAAAGCGTCAATATACGCTTGGCGATAATCCCGAACCTCACGGCGCGTGCGTTACGGCGAGACAGCACCGAAAGCGGTCGTTCGTCCCGCAGCAAGCATCGGCCAGGGTCTGAACCAAAGGAACCCTGGCGCCCGATTACTAGGCTAATGGGCCGCGCGCCCCATCATTGCTTCAAGGTGCAGTGCAAACCGCTCAAATCCATCGGCTCGAGCGCGGAGTTGATTGCCTCGACGCGGATCAAATCGGAGTTTTTCTGCTGTCTCCCGCAGCGTTTCCGCTGTCTCGCGATACCTCGCGATCCTCGCGGCCAGATCGTCTTCCGACATTGGCCGATACCGTTAACTATTTCCCCCGTTCCGTGCGTATCTGACTCGAGCGATGACTAGAGGACGCTTAGAGCCACGCTTTTCGATTACTGCAACATTCGGGAAGCCGTTCTTCCGAAGCAGGTCGATATTAAACAAAAGCGAGGCCTTCTCAAACGTCTCCGGATCACTACGTTGGATCGAACGGTCGTTATTGCATTGTAAAGCCAGTGTATCAGAGAGCTGTGCTATTTCTGAGACGGTTTTCGCCATCGCCTCTACGCTCAAATAGTAAAGAGTGCAGAAGGCTGTAACCAAGTCGAAGCGACCAAGATGCATCGAACCGACATCGGCATGTGAACCCTGCACATAGGAAAATCGATATCGGGTATTGTCCACCCACTCGAAAATGCGTTTGAGGAACAATCCCTGTTCAATGGAACAGCCATCGATTTCCACCCCGATCACCTCTTTGGCGCCGGCACGTAACATCTGTAGAGCGTTAAAGCCGTTGTTCGCTCCCAAATCGAGCACGCGTCCTCCATTTGGCACCGGAACGTGGTTCGCCAGCATATGGCGCCAGCGAAGTTCTCCCAGATCCGGATTCCAAATCGGCCCCCACCAAAGCCCAGCACCTGCATAGAGTGGGGAATACACTTCGCCTCCGGGGAGTACCCGAACGCGCCGCAATTCTCGTGCCGTGAGTAGATTTGTGCCGAACAGCGCATTGAGCTTATCGGCATCGCGATCTCTAAGGTACGTCGCCGTTGCCCGAGAGAAATCGCGCAACGAAAGCGCCCGCTCGTAGTCGATGAGGTATGGCTTACTGGTGCCTGCGCCGATGATCACGTTGCCGTACTTTATATCCTCCAAGGTGTAACCGGCGCGGTGAACCGAAAGCAGCGCGTCGCCGACACTTCCAATCGTCTCACGATCGAAGACCTGGTTGATCAATCGCCTGCCCGCAGCGTGTCGCTCCCGCTCGATCCTGCGTACAAGCCCGGGTGGCCCAAGCCGTACGTCCCGGTCCCGCATGGGAGCGCCTGCCTGCGCCAACGCCTCGCGCGCGACGACACCGTTGACGTAGGAGAATGTGATATAAAGGCGTTCGAAATCGACGCCCAATATCGCTGGTACATGAGAGCAGCTTTCAGAAAGGTCGAGAGCCGCTTCCAGTTCGTTCGCAAAGGCGAGTTTATCTCCGCAATAGTTTTTGCGCACTCCAATCCACCCATCTCGATCGACAATACACAGTTCCAACCGGTGTCTCGGCAGAAAAGCGTCAGCGTCGACACAGGGTACGCCCCAGAACTCGGCGAAGTGGGGTTGCACGAACCCATCCTGGTCGATGTTGGCCAAAACGATCTCCTCGTTGGCGCGCCGGAGCGGAGAACAAATCTGGTCTAGCTTGGGTGATAGTTCAGCAAGCGCAACGTGGTCACCGTGTTTGCCCCAGCAGCCGTTGGCGATCCGGTTGCGCAGCAGCCGAATTCGCCTATTTAAATCGCGTCGTCGCCGACGACGGGCTTGCCAGCGACGCAGCTGATGCATCGGCGTGGCCGCGCGATGGGCCCACCAAGCGATGCCAATCACATAAGTAAACCAGAGCAGGTCTTTCGGATCACAGGAGAGAAGCTGCCAGATCCGCTTAGATTCGGGTTCCATTCTCACGGTTTCACCAATACGAGGCGAGCGAGGCTACCGACTGGCGCCAGCGCCGGGAAATTTTATTAAACTGGCTTTATTGCCTGAATCAGAGCGCTGCTGGTCGTCAGGTCTTGCTCAGTCAAGCGACGGAATCGAGGGGCGAGTTGCGCACGGGTAATCTGTGACGGCCGCACAATGCGTTCGTCGCAGAGGACGCGACATCCTGCCCTTTCTATGAGCGATATGTGCGTTGAATGTGGTTCCCGATTTAATTTATGACGGCGCCTACCTGCGGTCAGCCGCCACAGCGCATCTGGGCAGGACCAGTGCCCGTTCCACTCCGAAGTAAGCCCAGCAGACTTAAAATCTATCTCGTGACTTAAAATACCGCCCGGTCTTAACCAACGACCCATCTCGGAGTACAAATGTTCCAGATCGGATGGGTACTCCAATACGGACTGCGAGAGAACGAGATCTACGCTACCGGTTTCAATCACCTTCGGATTCCATGGCGCGATATACACAACAGGTCTCGGTTTGCTCACAGTCGTAGCCGGATCGGCGATGGCAGCTCGAACCAATTTCAGACGGCTGGGATGGAGCGCCATCTCAAGGCCCGCTGATGTGAGGATCTCAGCTGGAAACGCATAGGACGCTAACGGCGGTACTAGCAGCGGGCACTCAGTCTCATCTGGGATAGGCGCGCGGGCCGCAAAGAGTGCGACGAGCTCTTCAAATATCCGCAGGTTCGTCGTCTGGCCGGCATACGGTACAACATCGAGTGCGATGTAACGCTGCACGCCAGACAAGAGTGCCGCTAATCCTATGCCCAGCGAGTCGCCCGGGCCTAGTTCGACCATTGTATCAACACTGGTAGGTAGAGCGCTCCGGTGCAGCATACAAAGATGGCGTAACCAGACGGAATAGCAGTATCTCGCTGAGGCCGTTCCACCTGTTCTCCTTCCGCTGAGGCTGCGTACCCCGGGAAGGTACGTGGCCATACCGATTACGAGCGAACTCGTTTTGATTGTCATCTCGCCCTCTATGTTCCAGCCCCTCATCCTACTGCCGCCCGCCTGGCGATGACGGAGGGGGCGCGCGCAGCGAGTCCTCGTACTTCCTCGCCTTTTCCGACCGGTTGCAAACACCAAGTATACCCTAGAACCAGTCCATACAGCATCGCCCCTTCAAGTGTCCAAAGAGCCATAGTTGATAGATTTAATATGATAAACCCAATGTGGCACGCTACAACAGGGAACCTGTGTGCTCTTGTTACCCTCAACGCGGCATAAAGATTGGAGATGAAAACCCAAGTCAACGCCGCTACTCCCAATATGCCCAGCTCATACAGATACGCTATGAACGTGTTGTGTGCATATGTCGTGAAGCGGCCGACCCACGACTCAGGCCCAAAGCCGACAACCGCATTTCGAATATCTCCTTCCAGATAGGCTGCAATGTACTGGCTCCACAAATATACTCGTGTCGAGAGCAGTCGACGCTGGTCCGCCGTGAAGTGCTCCGGTGGCTGTATCAGAGAAGTCCAGTTGTCCCACACTATTGCAAGATCCGCGAACCTCTCGCGCTTCCATTCTGCAGCACCGATCAGAGCGAATATGATCACAACGATGGCAAGAACGATTGCGATCGCGCGTTGCCTCGGCACGATTTTCCTGACGAACCCCGACATTACCAAAGAGGCGGCTGGCGGTCCGGCCGCGAGAAGGGCGGTACGATAATTCGCCAATGAAAGTCCTGCTACAACGATTGCCAGTCGCCCAGAAATCGCAGTCACGCTCAGCCGGGCGGATAGACAGGTTATGAACAAGAATGTCAGAAGGATGATCGAAAGTTGCTGCTGGTGCTGGAATCCGCCGATAGCGAAAGTTTCGCCATCTGCAGTCGTCGCTTTTAATCCCCATAAAACTGAAATCCATTGCAACATGATGGGTGCAGCAATGATGATTGCGAAGGCGCGAAAGATCCGCTCCGATCCGTGCCGCTGGATTGTTTCATAAGCGGCCAGTGCGAAGACCATCAGGTAGAGCCATTTAAGAGTTGCATTGAACCCCCCAAGCCAAGCTTGGTTCGCTATAGCACTGATCAGAACAACCGAGATCGCACCGTAGAATGGTGTTAATCTGCGAAGGTATAGGCAACGCGTGCCAACGACGATGCCACCGATCACGACCATGGCTATTGAAGTGAAGGCAATAAAAGAGATACCAAATACTATCGGCTGAAATGTATACTCGTGGAAGCTTGCGAGGCAATAACGGAACCATGTCGCCAAGAGCAAAAATGAAGAGCAGCCATCATGAAGACGCCAAGCCGATATAAGTGTCGGTATTAAAACTGCACCCCACACGGGCACAAGAATATATGCGGGAAACGCAGGGAATTGCTCTTCTATCTTTAGCACTGTTCAGCGCCATCCCTCTATAAGAAGGGCGGCTAGGTCGGCCTCGTTCAGCACAGCTCCGAGCAGCTTCTCGGAAACAAGGGGCACCATCTTTAGGGCCGCCAGAACGGTACTTTGGGAGGCGAAACCGCAACGGATAACCAGGATGAAATAATCTATCGAATGAGAGACTGCTTTCACATCCGACGCGTGGACGATAGAGGGCAGGTCGACTACTATGTAATCGTAGTCCTGCTTTACTACTTCCAAAACTCTTCGCATTGCCGAGGGGGAAGCGATCGCAGAACAATATTCATTTGGAATTGGCTTCACTATGGGCAAGAAGTCCAAGTTAGTATTCCGATCCCGCCACACAAGGGCCTGGGGTTGGGCACCTCCGAAGGCGGCCTCTAACACCCCAGCTTTTGCCTCGGGCGCGAGCCGCTGCGTCAGTCCAACCGGAGAGCGCGGGTTCGCATCGATTACGAGGACTCTGTTGCCCGTTGCCGCGATCATCCCGCCCAGATTGGCGGCGACAAGGCTTTTGCCCTCCAAAGGCAGTGCCGAGGTCACACCGATGGTTTTGCAATGATCGGCCGGCCCGGCGATTTCGGCGGCAACCCTCAACGACCGTATCGTTTCGGCAAAACGAGAAAGAGGTTTGTCGACGGCTAACCGGTATCGCGGGAAATTCGCCGAGATGTGACGGTCCAGCCCCACGGGTTGACTCTCTTGAGTGTGGCTCGCCCCGTGTTGAACCCCGTCAACGCTTGTTTGGAGGTTACGACCGCTCGCGTCCGCAAGGGGTTCTCGCCCCTTCACGGGGCCGTCCACACCCGTGATAGTTGGAAGCACGCCCAGGCAATTGATCCCGGTCTTTTGCTCGACCTCAGTCGGTGAGCGCAGGCCGCCATCGACATAGTCGCGGGCGAAGGCTGCACCGACACCAGCCGCCAACCCAACAAGCGACGCCATGCCCAGCACGAGAACGCCCTGGGGTTCGCTCTTTTCCAACGGCGGCAATGCTGCGGAAACAATGCGCGCACCCGTGGCCGGATAGGTTTGTTGCTCTGTGAACTCCGCGACGCGCTGCAGCAATTTCTCATGAAGTGTGCGATATGTCTGGGCGGAGCTTTCGAGGTCACGGAGCAGGACGCGGCGTTGGGTAGACACGTTGGCGAGCTGCTGCTCGTCCGGGCGAGCGGTCTCCGCATCGGTTGCAGTACCCTTGGCCTTGTTCGCCACAACCGCCTTTTCCGTGTTTTCAGTCAGCGTCCGCAGTTCACGCAGGCGATCCTGAAGCCAATCATTGGCACGCCGCGCCGCCTCGGCCTTCGACTCAAGTTCATTAGCGATATAGGTTTCCGCTATAGCATTACTGATCCGGGCAGCCTTGTTCGGATCGAGCGACCGATACTCGATACTAATAATATATGTCAAGCCAACGCGTTTAATAGTAGCATTCTTCTGAAAGACACGAATACACCTCACTAGCTGGTTGGGATGCAACACATCTTTATCGCTGAGAACGAAAGATACTATCTTTCCGATAGTCGCCCGAATGAACCCATTATCCTGTGTCTGCGCAAATTCCGAGTCAGAGATGAGGTCGAGATTATGGATGACCGATCGTGCAAGGGTTTCGGATCTGAGAACCTCAACCTCGCTATCCACGAAACTCGACTCCATCGTCGCATCCGGATATCCGCGCTGCTCGAAGGGCTCAATCTTTCGAATGTCGAAGAGCAACATCGACGTGGCGGCATATCGCGGTGTGGCCACTGCCAGATAGATCACCGCTCCGGAAAGGAACACCAGCAGTGTGCAGCTAACCAAAACCCGCCTACGCCACAGAAAGTGAAGCGTTGCCATGAGGTCTATCGTCTGCTCCCGCTCATCTCCCCGGCGAAGGATGCCCTTTTCCGCCGCTTCACCAGCGCCTTCATCTAGCACCGCAATCCTCCCAAAGCCTTGGCGTTCGGCGCACTTCGCACATATCGTTTGGCCTACTCCCTCCTGTAGGCTCCAGCTTCGGGCAATGACGTGAAGGTTTAATGATCTGCTTTACCTAGCTGAGCAGGCAAAACCACTCCGTGTTCAGGTCGCAAGACGACCTCAACCGTATCGCCCGGCTGAAGCTCTGTCTGGTCCTCGGCGACAAAGCGCTCACGCCCTTTCACGCCTTTCCGAACAACAGCAATTTCCGGCTTGCTGCCGCCTCCCCGCAGGAGCTGCGATCTGACCAACGCGGTATATTCGATCTTCTCGCCGACGGCTTGCAACTTCGCTTTCAGTTGATTGAGTTTGACGCTCGCGCCCTCAAGCTCCTGGCGCAAGTCAATGGACCGTAGAGCGTCGAGCTTCTCAAGCTGTCTTGTCAAATCATCACGCTCTCTCTTCGTCCGCACCAATTCCGAAAGTGTCTGAACTTTCTGAATTGATGATAGCATTAGCATTCGGCGAGCGTCTGATATGCGGCTGATTGGTACGTTACCTTGGCCAAAGAGCAAGTTCATTCTTTGTAGATCTTCGGTATCAGATTGTAAACCGCCACTCTCTTTTTTGAGCTGGTCCGAAAGAATCCCAATCTGCCCGTCGAGCTCCTTGATCCCGCGCCGCAGAAACTCTTTCTGGCGTTCGTGGTCAGATTGGTGGGCTTTCAACTGCTCAGCTTCCAGCCGACTTATTTCCGAAACCAAGGACGAACGTAGAGGGATTCCTCCCAAGATTGCCTGATCAGCTTTGCTCTCGTCGCCCAACTCATTTTTCAACCGCCAAATATGTGCTAGCTCCCTTGCGAACTCCGTCCATACCGACTCGTATTCGCTACGGAAATCAGCGGCCTCTAGAAACGGATTGTTCATCCGGAAACGCATAATCTCGTACCCGCCTGCCACGGCAATAGCCTGGCGAACTGTCATGAGCGGGCGGTAGACCTGTTCGCCGGGTTTCGATACATCGCCATCAACGTAAATCGGACGATACTCGACGAGGTTTATCGCGATTTGATCGGGGTCTATCAAAACGACATTGTCGCGACCGTCCGGTGTCCTCTGTCGAAACACCTTGGACGGGAGCGCCTCCCGAACTTTTGCCCGGACCGCCGACGGAGAGAGGTGAGCTACAATAAATGTGGCTCCAAGCAGCGGGTACGAGATGCTGCCATCTAGTTGGACGACAACACGCTGTCGCAGCTCCGGCACTCCCGCGACTGAGATTTCTAGCGTGTCCCCAACGTCAATCAGATATTCGGCTCTCGCCGGAACCATTGAATACAGAAGTACACTACAAATCAACGCGCCGATTTTAACGAGTTTGACCTGCCCGGCCATTTCGTCGAGACCCATCTTTTCCACCCAATACACGTTTATGTCTCTTGCGAACAATTCGGAGGCGTTGCAGCCGCCAACGGTGTGTCGGCTAGCGGGGGAACCCAGATTTTTTGGGTGCTATTGGGGTGCAGTGTTCACATCCAGGGCTATTGTCTTTGGCCGGCAGCTACCGCGAATATCAATAGCGTGATGACTATCAAAAGCGAAAATAGGATGGAGCGCAATCACCATCCCCGAGGTTAGGGCTTTTGCGCTGAGTTTTGGTACTTTAGTGGTATCATTGTCGCCCACTAGTAGGATCATTGCCTGTACTTCCGGCCACATCCTCGACCAATCTTGGCAGGGGTGGACGACGGACGAACTATAGCATCCCGGACATATAATCGGTTAAGTGCACTCGCCGTGTCGATCCATCAGCATGGTCATAAGCGGCGGCAGCTCATTGATGGCGTTCCGCACGGGAGCGTGATCGCGAAACACGTGTTGGAGCCAGCAATACGAATGATGACCTTGCTGCGCGTATGGCTGCCGATATGGTAGAATCCGGAATCAAGGTCTGTGTTCTGGGTTTGCGTGGGCTCCCCGACGTAATGGGCGGGGTGGAAATGCACTGCGAACAGCTGTTTCCGTTAATGAAAGAGCGTCGCCCCAATGATACTTTTATTATCATCGGACGGAAAGCTTATCTGGCCTCGCGATCTTCAGAATACTGTGGACTCAAGATCATCACACTTCCGCATGCTGGTGGTAAATACTTCGAGGCGATTAGCAACACCGCTTATGGGGTGGCCTACGCATGGGTCATGCTCCGATCAGATCTGCTCCACCTCCATGGTATCGGCCCTTCATTGATGGCTCCGGTCGCCAAGGCACTTGGCATGAAGGTCATTGTGACATATCATTCAAAGAATTATGAACACGACAAATGGAACCGTGTTGCGAAGCTCATTTTACGAATTGGAGAACTCCTTGCTGTCGTGTTCGCCGATCGGATCATTGCGGTTTCGCGATCTCTAGCTAGGGATTTGAAGACTCGCTTTCGATGGGCCGCTGACAAAATACATTTCATTCCGAACGGTGCAAATCACATTGTCGTTGACCAGGTTGAGCCGGAGATTGATGAAACAGTGCTCCAGAAGTATGGCCTTGAGCGCGGCAACTATATCGTATCGGTCGGGCGGCTGGTTCCAGAGAAGGGCTTTCACGACCTGCTTGCGGCATTTTGCAGAAGCTCCTTTCCTGGCAAGCTGGTGATAGCGGGAGATGCCGATCACCGGGGTCGGTATTCACAGCGACTGCTGGAGAAGGCAGACCATCGAGTCGTGTTTACAGGATTTGTATCCAAGGATTTGGTGAGGGTGCTCCTGGCCAAATCGTCGCTATTCGTTCTGCCGTCCTACAACGAGGGTCTTCCGATCGCTGCACTAGAAGCAATCGCCATCGGGGCTCCGGTTTTACTGAGCGACATCGAGGCGAACCTCGATTTGGGGCTCGCTCCAGGGAATTATTTCAAAGTAGGCGACGTCGATCAACTGCGATCCAAGATCTCGCAAGACCATGAGCATTATCGGTTGAGCCACTCCGAACGATCAAGTCTTCTTAGCCAATACGATTGGCGGGCGGTTTGTATAGAGACCGATAAGCTCTATTCGACCGTTGAACGAGGCTGAAGTAGGTGGCATTCAAGCATACCGTTTTTGCAGCCGGCATTGGAGCCTTGGCTGCCACCGGTGCCGATCGATGGCTTCGCTCATTCGCTCGGGGCTGCGGTTTAATCCTGATGTTGCACCACGTCCGGCCGCAGCGACCTCGCGAGTTCGCGCCGAACCAGGTTCTCGAAATTACGCCGGATTTCCTCGAATTCGCTCTCGTGGAGCTGCTGCATGAGGGTTTCGAACTCATACCGCTCGACGCTGTCCCGGAACGACTGCAGTCGGGTTCGGCTAATCGCCCTTTCGCCGTGCTGACCTTCGATGATGGATACCGTGACAATGTCGAGCACGCTTGGCCAGTGTTGAGACGGCACAATGCGCCATGGACGGTTTTCGTCGCGACAGATTTCCTCGACGGCAACGGTCGGCTCTGGTGGCTGGAGCTTGAGGACGCGATTTCTCGGCTCGACAAAGTGTCGCTCTCGGTAGGGGGAGCTTGCATCCCTCTACCGGCTCGTACGCTGCTTGAAAAGCAGCACGCCTTCGAGGTTTTCCATCAGAAACTGCGAGCCGCCCCGGAGCACGAGTTGGAATCCGCAACGGCGGCTCTCGCCGCGCTGGCAGGCATCGACCCGCGCAGGCTGGTACGGGAAATCTGCCTTGGCTGGGACGAGGTTCAGGATCTGGCACGCGAGCCCGATGTCTGCATAGGCGCGCACAGCATTTCGCACCCCGTCCTGGCAAAATGCGGCCGCCTGACCGCTATGCGGGAGATTGCTGAAAGCAAGGCACACCTTGAACGCCGCCTCGGAAAGCCGGTCCGACACCTCGCGTATCCCTTCGAAGATCCGGGTGCCGTCGGGGCACGCGAGTTCGATCTGGCGCGACAGGCTGGGTATCTGACAGCGGTAACGACGAGACCAGGTCATCTCTTCCGCGAGCACTCCAGTCATCTGCACGAGCTGCCGAGAGTGTCGTTGAACGGCTTGTTTCAGAGCGAAATGGCATTTCGATCCCTCCTGTCAGGAGTACCTTTCTGGATCTGGAACCGCCGCCGGGTGGTGACGCGCTAACTCTCGCGCGCGGCTCCTACATAAATACCGAAGTTCGATCACCGGTCCGGCCGGGAACCGATATCCCAACGCCCATGCGCCCTAGCTGTCCACCACCGTGTCCAGCCGGCGTGTCGTATCTAACGCGAAGCCGCTGAAGAGGTGAAATGAGCGCTTTTTTTCTCCGTGCTGCTGCCTGGCTCTACGCGGTCGTCCTGATGGTCCTGACGCTTGTTCCGGCCAGTGTTCGCCCAGAAACCGCCATGCCGCCCTACCTGGAGCACTTGGCGGCATTTGGAGTTTTGGGTTTTTTGCTCGTGGCCGGGTATGGGAAGCGCGGTATGCTCCTCATTTTTTATGGCGGAGCGTATGCGGCGTTTCTCGAATTTTGTCAGATCTGGGCTCCAAGCCGACATGCGAGATTAATCGACTTAACAACCGACGCATCCGGGATTTGGATCGGAGTCGCCGTCGGTCTAATCTTATTGCGAGCGTTCCGGGATACGAGCAGCTCACATGAACCTAGTGGATGACGGGGCTTGCGCCAAAATCAATCAGATGTCGCGATCTGACACGATAGTCTTTGTCATCAACTCGCTTACCGTAGGCGGAGCAGAGCATGCGCTATCAGACTTGCTGGCGTACATGGAGGACGAATTAAGGCATCACGACGTCCATCTTGTTCTCCTGGATGCCGAAGAAGACCGCCACCCGGTACCGCCGTGGGTGCAACGACATGTCCTTAACGCGAATTTCAGCTTTTTCTGGAGCACGCTTTCTCTTATACGCCTCCTGAGAGAATTGAAGCCCACAGTAACCGTGAGTTTCCTAAATCGCGCGAATTGTGCGACGGTTATATCTTCAAACATTCTCGGAACTCCGTGCATACTTAGCGAACGAACGCACCCGACCGGCCGCTTTGGATCCGGCCTCGGCGCCTTTCTATCGAGGGCGATCATGCGGCTCACATATCCCCGCTCGAACCAGGTCGTTGCCGTATCAGAGGGTGTCAGAGCCGATTTGATAACGAACTTCTGTGTAGAACCTTCAAAAGTTTGCGTGATCTATAATCCGATTGATACAGACCGAATCTCTGAAAGAGCCCGGGAGGCGCCGAGTATAGAGGTTTTGCGGCCGTATATCGTCAGTGCCGGACGGCTCGTTCGAAGCAAGAATTTCCCGCTGTTGATCGAGGCCTACCGGTCGTCCGGTATTAGCGACAATTTGGTTATTCTCGGCGAAGGCAATGCGCGCGATGCGATCGAGGCGCTCGTATCGAGGCTCGGGCTCCAGGAGCGGGTTTTCTTGCCCGGACATATTCAGAACCCGTATCCGGTTATGCGGGAAGCGCGCCTGTTTGTCTCCTCGTCAAATTTGGAGGGCTTTCCAAACGCGATCATTGAAGCGATGTCACTGGGCTGTCCGGTTGTTGCTACCGACTGTGAAACTGGCCCCATGGAGATCTTAGCCGGTAAGATTCAGGGAAGATGCACAGACGTAACGTTTGCAGAGTTTGGTATTTTGGTCCCAGTGAATTCAGTCGATATGCTTTGCAAAGCGTTACGCACGACATGCGGCGATGGCACCAGAACGAGGTATTCGGAATTAGGCAAAAAGCGTGCTCGCGATTTCAGTATGCAGTCATCGCGCGATCAATACTGGTCGCTTATAGCATGCCACATGCGGTCCGCACGAAATGTCCATGATGCTCAAACCTCCAACAAATGGGCCGAAGATAATTAACGCAAGAGCTGTCGTAATTCCCTTCTACAAAAGGATATCGCGCCAACGATTGCTTCGAGTATTACCACAACACCAAAGATTTGACAGCTCAGGCAAGGCGGCATGGACCCTAGACAACTCAAGTTTCAGAGATCCTCTCGGCATTCATTTCTCGTTTTCCGAGTTGCGCTATGCTTCGTTCAGGCTCCGATCGACTTCACGTCGGGCCACGTAACGAAGTCCGCTTTCATCAACAATGAGCGCAGGGTCCTTTCGTTAGTCAGATAGTCGCGAAACAGCCACGCCGCCCACCGCGGCGTTAACGTTCGACTTCGACACCGGTATCATCCTCACGACGGCAGTGGCGGGCGCTTAAGCCAGCGCCTTAAGCGCGCGCTGCGGCCCAGCCGTCCGGTTATTGTCGACAGTAAATGTCCCGCGGGCACGCCAAGAACCAGATCTGCGACGAGTGCCTGGGCTCCAAGTCCCCCGCCCGAGGTAGCTCGATAGCCGTTCCGCATGACCAACAAGTGAAACGCCGTCCAGCGGCGGATGGTATTGGGCGACGCGTAAATTCGCCCACGCGTACCGTATAACTCCGCTAGAACGTGATAGTTCTCTGGCCGTATTCTCGCCCTGGACCCCCAAGTTGGGAGCAATTGCATTTGCTCCAAGATGGCTGCGCGGCGCCGCGCTGCTATTTCCCATAGCGCGAGTTGTTCGGCGCGTCCGTGGAAATTCAGAGAGTGAACCAAGCGATTGAGAGTGCCCTGCTTGTCAGCCCAGCCAGAAACGTTTCGCCCATGCTGCCGGTAGGCAGCGAGGCGCGCGTCGAGGTGTACAGCCAACCCGAACGCGGAGGCTAGAAAGAAGTACCATTGGTCATGTGCCATTCTCACCCCCCCAGGTTCGGTGTGATCCAGAGACATCGACCACAGTTCGGACAAGCTCAGCAGTGAACGGCGGAAAATCTGGGTGAATCCGAACACAGAACCGAATGGGTGGGCCGACGAAGAGCCGAGAGGCTTCGACGAAGCCGATTGATCCAGAGTACCGATGACCTGGCCTTTCTCATTCACAACATCGGCATCGTGATACACCAACAGTACATCTGGATTGCTAAATCGTTCGACGCACCTGTTGATTTTCCGCGCGTCCCAAATGTCGTCTTGATCGCAAAAACTGATCAACTCCGACCTGCAGAGGGACGCGGCACGCATGAAGGTAGCGCGGTAACCAATCCGATTAGTATTCCGGTGAAGTCGAATCTGAAAAGGCGCCGTACGTGCAAAATCCTTGACGATTAACAGCGTTTCATCATTGGAGGTGTCGTCGGCCACGACTAGCTCAGCGGGGAGATGATGTTGTGAGGCCAGGCTTTCCAGCTGTTGCCTAATGTATCTTCCACCATTGTACGTGGCCATGGCGACGGAAACGTCTGCCATTTTCGCGCTCTCCAGTTTCCTTATACCTCAACACCTAAAAGACTTAATTGTCAAAAGGCACTGAAATCGGGACCCCGGGTCCGCATCCAATCGGGACCCCTCTCCGGCTTTGGTTCAGGCTTGTCCCGGTAGCGAACAGGCGAACAGGAGGGGGCCCCGCACGGAGCGGAGCGATCGTCGCGAGTCCGGCGTAGCGCGGCGCAGGAGGTACCTGTTCGCCCACCGGGGGCAAGCCGGGGTGCCACTCAGGCGCGGTGCTTGAAGCGCCAGCTCTCGTTGCCGGTTTCGATGATTTCGCAGTGATGGGTCAGTCGATTGAGCAGCGCGGTCGTCGGCCGAACAGGGCTTGGCCACTCGGCGAAGGCCAGATTG
>Ga0137362_10001601_pt1 | contig 14151 bp, 15 predicted proteins | sample MadtaG_2_FD_104801 | JGI IMG/M metagenome (GOLD analysis project Ga0137362, IMG submission 104801) | Vadose zone soil microbial communities from Angelo Coast Range Reserve, California, USA - Mad1_100_16 metaG | ecosystem: Environmental > Terrestrial > Soil > Vadose zone | place: USA: California... | reverse complement strand
TCGATGCGTTCCAGGGCTTCCTTAAGCTCGGGAATACTGCTGGTGAAATCCTTGTCGAGATCGAGGTAGAAATCGTCGTTGAAATTAACGACGAAAGCTTCGTCCTGTGGATTGCTGGCCTGCACGAGAGTAAGAGCGGCCTCGTTAACGCGCGGACGCTTATCGCGCATGCTGCCGCTATTGTCGATCACCAGTCCCATGCTGACGGGCACATCTTCGCGTTTGAAGACGGAAAGTTTTTGTTCAACTTTGTCTTCGAAAACGCGGAAATTTTCCGGCTTCAGGCCGTCGGCGAAGCGCTGGCGGTCGTCGATGACGGTGGTGTGCAGGACGACCAGGTCCACGTTGAGGACAATTTTCGAGCCTTGCTTGCCAGCGTTAGGATCCTGGCCTGGGGGCGGAGGCGGGGCAACGGGAATCTGTGCAAACGCGCCGGAACCGAGAACAGCCGCAGCGCAGAGCAGGAGAAAGAACCCGCGCAGCGCGGGAAAGATACGCCGGAAGAACTCAGTGGCTGGGAGCGTAATATCCGGTTTTGGAATACACGCTGAGCGGCGGAAGCCCCTTGGGCGCCCGCAATTTGATTTTAAGCTTGCGCCAGCGCGCGTCGTGAGCCTTGTTGCTTGGTCGATAGCCGAGGACATATTGGTTTCGCAGCTCCATGCCAATTTTTGAGGCGATATCCGGAAGATCATCCAGCTTCTCCACGGCAAACACGCGGCCACCGGTCATTTCTGTCAGTTCGCTGAGCAGCGACGGGCCGCTCAACTCTTCCGGGGACCGATTGCGATAGCCAAGCGGGTCAAAGATTCCAACAGCATAGAGCTGGGTGTCCGCTTCTTTCACCAGCCGCTTGATATCGCTTTCGTTGTACCTGCTATGATTATCACCTCCATCCGATAGGATGAGCAAGGCACGTTTGGCGTTGTGTGCACCCCTCATCTGGCTGAGACCAAGATAGATGGCGTCGAGGAGCGCGGTGCGGCCCTTGGGCACGGTCAGCATCATGCGGCTCTGCAAGTCTTCCACGCTGTTGGTAAAGGAACTGGTCAATTCGGCGCGCTCGTTGAAGCTGACGAGGAAAAATTCATCCTGAGGATTGGCGGTCTTGAAGAATTGAACCGCGGCTTCGCGCGCTTTGCCGACTTTGTTGGACATGCTCCCGCTAAAATCGAAGATCACGCCGATGGAGATGGGCACGTCTTCGGCGGAAAAAGTAACAACTTCCTGCTCGATGTTGTCTTCGAAGACGCGAAAATTGTCGGTTTCCAGGCCGGTGACCAGGCGGTTGTAAGGGTCGGTGACGGTGACGTTGACAAGCGCGAGGTCCACATCAAAATGAATGGTTCCGCCGGGTTTGAAAGGCGTGCCCGCGGTATCTTTGCGCACATCGTCTTTCTTGACTTCCTTCAATTCATAACGCTTGAGTTCGTCCTTGGGTTTGTTTTCGTCGGAAGGGGATTGCGCCGCGGCAGGGAGGACGGCTTGCAAAACGAATAGGCAAACGGTCAGCGAAACTTGCAAGGAGAAAGACAGAACGCGAAAACCAGGTATATCGCGTCTCACGGCACCCCCGTCATCCCGGCCTACCGGGATGGCCGCGCGGTTTCGACTAACAGAAATTCTACCACTCGGCTTCCCGAAAACAAGTGCAATTGCTTGATGTTCACTATCGAACAGTTTGATGGGCCGGCGGAACAGGCGGCGTGTGGTAGCATCGCCGATTCCGTTAAAGATAGACTTCACAGGTGGTCGAAAAATTCCCGAGACTCGGAGCCCTAATGAGTCCGCCGAAAGTCATCGTAGTTATTCCCGCACGATATGGGTCCACGCGTCTACCCGGGAAACCCCTGATACCGCTGGCGGGAAAACCCATGATTCAGCGGGTGTACGAACGAGCCAAGCTGGCAACGCGCGTGAACCGGGTGATGGTGGCGACCGACGACGAGCGCATCGTGAAAGCGGTGGAGGGCTTCGGCGGTGAGGCGAGAATGACTCGCAGCGAGCACCGCACCGGGACGGAGCGCGTCGCGGAAGTGGCGGCGCGAGAAGACGGCGACGTTTTTGTAAACGTGCAGGGAGATGAGCCGCTACTGGATCCGAATGCTATCGATGCGGCGGTTAGTTCACTGTTGGAGGAGCCGCCAGCTTCGATCAGCACGGTAGCGACGCTTATCAAAACACCCGGCGACATCATGGACCCCAACGCGGTGAAAGTGGTGCTGGATTTCGATGGGAACGCCATCTATTTCTCGCGCGCGCCGATTCCCTGGGTGCGGGATACCGCGAGCAAGATTCAAGTACGGCATCTGAAGCATCTCGGGCTATACGCTTTTCAACGCGAGGCCTTGCTGGAATATCCGACACTACCGCAGGGCGAGCTCGAACGGATTGAGCAACTCGAACAACTGCGCTGGTTGGAAAATGGCTGGAAGATCCGCGTGACGGAAGTGGAGCACGATGCAATCAGCGTGGACGTGCCGGAGGACGTGCCGCGTGTAGAAAAGCTCCTGCAAAAATAACAGCGCCCGGCTAACCAATGCCGGGCGCTGCCGTTGTAGTTGGCGTTCGCGAGACCGTTACGGTTGTCGCGAAATGACTCCCAGGACTACGTGGTTGGAATCCGTACCGATCAGCAAAATACTGTTGTTACTGATGTCGTAGGCGTGGAAATTAAAGGTCTGGCCGCCAGCCTGAAGGGTCACCTTACTAGGCGTTCCTAATGTGAAAGTGCCCGCCACCCCAGCGCCCGTGACGATCTGATTGCTGCCGAGTTCCGTGTAATCAACGACGCCAGTAATGTTATTGGAAGTAGCGCTGGAGACCGCGAACTGCGCGTTGAAGTCTTCTTCAAAGGCATTTCTTCCATTAACGCCGCTCCAATTGGCGATGTAGTTCCCGACCAAGGAAACGGGCGTGAGCGTTTGGGATTGCTGGACCAGCGAGCCGTCCGCAACCACCCCGGAGCTGGTGTCCTGAATGAATCCGCCGTTCGCGGAAGTCAAATAAAAGACGTAGCTGAAAACGTCACCGCTGGTGACGTCCGTGAAACCGAGGGTGCCGCGGCCTGAGCCTGCGGCATCGATGGTGAAAGTCACGTTGGATATGCCACCAGCTCCAGGAAACGTGGAAACGGAGGTAGAAAAGTTTTCGTCCATGAACAGGTTCGTAATGGCCGGGTTGGCGCCGCCGTTGGCATCGAAGCGCCCCGCCCGAGCCAGAGGGCCAACAAAAGTACCGCTGCTTGCCGAGCCGCCCACATCAAAGACGAAGCTCCCGGCTATTCCACTGGTCGCGGTGGGCACCGAGTTTTGTGCCGTGGCCAAGCCAGAAGTCAACCCAGAGCCATCTTCCTCAAGGACTGCAAGATTGCTTCCGTCGGCTATGTAAAACTCGAAGGTGCGTCCGTTGATGATGGTCTGCCCCCGGCCGAAGGTCGCGCCGTACGTGGGGTCGATTGTGATGGCCGTAGGAGAAATAGGGACCTGGGGACTAAGTGATCCGCCATCATTCTCATCGAACATGCCACCTGTAATGCCTGTTGTGGTGTTGGTATTGAATTGGCCGACGAAAGACAGCCCTACCAAAGTACCGAGGTTAAGTCCCGAGAAATCAAAGGCATAAGCTGGGCTAAACGTCGTACTGATCGTCTGGGCCCGGAAAGAGCCGCTGGAGGTGGCGAAGCCGTCCGTTTCTACCATCAAACCTGTCGACGTGGGACTTGCCGACGCGGACGTCAACGTAATACTGAACTTGAGAGTCCCGGAGGCGTCGTGCAGAGTCAGAGTTCCGCGCCCATTGGCGAGCACGGTGTAAGTTGATTGGGGCGCCGCATCAAACACAACCGGGGTGGCGGATCCAGTGAGATTGACCGTGCCGCCGTCGTTCACGTCTTCGATGCCCGCGGTAATGTTGCCTTTTCCATCCGTTGTGAAGCTGCCAGCGCGCGCAATGAAGCTTCCGTTGATGTCTGTTCCGCTCATCTGGAACACGTACGAACCATTGAGACTTGCTGCGGAGAAATTGCCTGTGGGCGGGGGAGCCGGGGGACCGCCGACTCCTGAGCTGCAGGCTGCGGCAAACGTGGCCAGCGCCATTGCGGAAAACAGGAGCAGGCGCTTCATCGCACACCTACCGGCTGGGCGACTGCGTTACCAGTCTTATTCGGAACGGTCGTATTGACTAAAAGCATTCCATTTTTCGACCGCAACGTAACTGTTTGCGAGCCTTTTTGAAGCGTGCGCACGGCGAAAATCGTGTTGCCCTTGAAGGTCACATTCTCGCCGACGATGCGGACACTGTCTCCGGCAGAAAGTGAAATATGATTTGCTTCCAAAACTTTGCCATTGCCCAAATGCGCGTCCACGGTTCCTGCTGAGGTCTGAAGCAGCACGTGCGCGCCGAAAGGAGCGGCTGAAGATACCGCCGTGTACTCAATCACCGTGCCTTGCAGAGCGGATTCTCGAGCCAAATCGTAGCTAGGCACGCTGCCGTGCGATGGTGCGAGTGCAACCTTTTGCTGCGCGCCGCCGGCCACGGAGAAGAGCAACACGAAGGCGAATAGCGAGCTGTAGGTCCTAAATCGAATGTGTAATTTCATTTCCCCTTCCCACCTGCAAGAATTCCACCCGGAACCTTTCCGCGTTGCGGGGACTAGACCGAAAAGCAGCTTCGAGGCACAAAGCTACAAGGTTCGTTTCGTTAGATGGCAAATTCCCTTCCGGCGTTTTCCGGATGCAGCGCAAAATTTCCTGTTCTGCAACATTCCTCGAGACCGCCGAACTCCACAGAGTATTCTCCGGTTGTTACAAACCCGTGCCCTCCAAAAAGGTTTCGCGCCCGTGGAGAGAAAAAATAACGATTTTGCGGCCCGGAGAGTTCGATTTGACAGAAGCGCAACTTCCGACGATAATTATGCGTACGTCACTCCTGTGGAGGGCTGACAAGCCCGGCGTGGAAACGCGGGCTACACGGATGGCGCCAAAATATATTTTTGTAACCGGCGGAGTTGTATCCTCACTGGGAAAAGGCGTAGCTGCCTCCTCGATCGGCTGTCTCCTCGAAAGTCGCGGTTTCAAAGTCACCCTGCAGAAATGCGATCCGTACCTGAACGTGGACCCTGGTACGATGAGCCCCTTTCAGCACGGTGAAGTGTTTGTGACCGAAGACGGCGCGGAGACGGACCTCGACCTTGGCCATTATGAGAGATTCACTCACGCCAAGCTTTCCCGCGATAATAATTGGACCACCGGGCGAATCTACGAAACGATCCTGACAAAGGAACGCCGCGGAGATTATCTCGGAAAAACCGTGCAGGTGATCCCGCACGTCACCGACGAGATCAAAGCGACGATTAGGAAAGTCTCCGAAGGCGTCGATGTCGTGATTGTCGAAATCGGGGGCACCGTCGGCGACATCGAATCGCTTCCCTTCCTCGAAGCCATCCGCCAGATGCGGCTGGAGATGGGCGCGGAGAACACGCTGTTTGTGCACGTCACGCTGGTGCCGTTCATCGCCGCGGCCGGCGAGCTGAAAACCAAGCCGACGCAACACAGCGTCAAGGAAATGCTGGGTATCGGGATTCAGCCGGACATTTTGCTTTGCCGCAGCGATCACCACATCCCCTCGGAATTGAAGAAAAAAATCGCGCTGTTCTGCAACGTCGTGGAATCCTGCGTCATCTCGATGGAAGACGTTGACACCATTTACGCGGTGCCAGCGGAACTCAGCAAAGAAGGTCTGGACGAGCAGATCCTTCGGCTATTGAAACTGGAGTCGCGCCCTTCGGACATGAAGCCGTGGCTCGATCTGGTCTACCGCATGCATCATCCGGCTGGCGAAGCGCGGATTGCGATTGTCGGCAAATACGTGCAGCTCGAAGACGCGTACAAAAGTTTGCGCGAAGCCCTGCTGCACGGCGGGTTGGCTCACAATCACAAAACCGTTCTCGAATGGATCGAAGCCGAAGAAATTGATTCGCCGGCAACCGCCGCGGCGCGCTTGCACGGTTATGATGGCATCCTGGTTCCCGGCGGCTTCGGTAAACGCGGCATTCAGGGAATGATTCACACCATTCAGTACGCGCGCGAACACAAGGTGCCGTTCTTCGGAATTTGCCTGGGGATGCAGTGCGCGACGATTGAATACGCGCGCGACGTGGCTGGAATGAAACAAGCGGACAGCACGGAATTCGACCCGCAATCGCCGCACCGCGTGATTTATAAATTGCGCGAATTGCTCGGTGTGGACGAAATGGGCGGCACGATGCGCTTGGGTGCGTGGCCCTGCAAGCTGGTGCCAGGATCGTTCGCGCACAAGGCTTACGGCAAGCTGGAGATCAGCGAGCGCCACCGCCACCGCTATGAATTCAATCGCGACTACGAAAAAACTCTTGTCGGCGCCGGACTGCGCATCACCGGCCGCACGCCGGACGAGAATTACGTGGAAATCGTCGAGGCGCCCGACCACCCGTGGTTCCTCGGCTGCCAATTCCATCCGGAATTCAAATCCAAGCCGCTGGAACCGCATCCGCTCTTCGCGGCGTTCATCGCCGCGGCCCTCGAGCACAAGAGACAGAAGCTCCGCCCCTCCGCAACGGTAAGCGAACCCAAACATGCCCCCGCCTTGCGTGCTGCGCCACGCGCTACCGCATAACCGTTGCAATCGTTAGCCTGGCTGCGTAGCCTTATAAGCTTGCAGCATAATTGACATCCCAGATGGCTCAGACACGTGAAATCACGCTCGGTTCGCTGCGTCTCGGTGGCGGCAATCCCCTGTTTTTGATTGCCGGCCCGTGTGTGATTGAAAACGAAGTGCACGCGCGCATCATGGCGGAAAAGATTGCCAAGGTCGCCGCTGATGCGGGAGTTCCGTACATCTTCAAAGCCTCCTACGACAAGGCCAATCGTTCCTCGTTAAAAGCTTTCCGCGGCCCCGGTCTGAAGGAAGGCTTGCGCGTTCTCGCCAAGATTAAGTCAGAATTGAAATTGCCGATACTCACCGACATCCATGAGGCGTCGCAAGCCGCGCCCGCAGCGGAAGTTTGCGACGTGCTGCAGGTTCCCGCGTTCCTGGCGCGGCAAACCGATCTGCTGATCGCCGCCGGCAAAACCGGCCGGGTCATCAACGTGAAGAAACCGCAGTTCCTGTCGCCGTGGGACATGGGCAATGTTGTGGAGAAACTGGAGAGCACCGGGAATAAAAAGATCATTCTCACGGAGCGCGGCTCCACTTTCGGATATCAGAATCTTGTCGTGGATATGCGCTCGTTCCCGGTCATGCAGCGAACTGGCTACCCAGTCGTTTTTGACGTCACGCACTCCGTGCAGCTCCCTGGCGGGCAGGGCCACGCGAGCGGAGGTCAGCCCCAGTTTATCGAGCCGCTGGCGCGCGCAGGCGTGGCCGCCGGCGTGGACGGGATTTTCCTGGAGACCCACGACAATCCAGCCAAGGCGCTTTCCGACGGGCCCAATGCCCTGCCGCTGTCGCATCTCCTCAGCTTGCTTATGAAGTTAAAGGGACTCAATTCGGTCGTGCGGCGCTGGAGCGAGAAATGAGCCTGGACACCGCCCGGCGCGTGCTCCGAATTGAAGCGCAGGCCATCCAGGACGTACTCGCGCGTCTCGACGCCAGCTTTGAAAAAGCCGTGGACCTCTTGTTTGCCTGCAAAGGACGCGTCGTCGTCACCGGAATGGGAAAATCCGGCCTCATTGGCAGAAAAATTTCGTCAACGCTTTCCAGCACGGGAACTCCGTCCTTCTTTCTGCATGCCGCGGAGGCTCTGCACGGGGATATGGGCATGCTCGCGCGCGGAGACGCGATTCTGGCCGTCTCCTACGGCGGCGAAACCGAAGAAATCGTTCGCCTCCTGGAAGCGCTGAAACGGCTCGAAATGCCGCTCGTCACTTTGACCGGCAGCATTCATTCCACGCTCGCGGAGGCCAGCGATGTAGTCCTGGACGTCAGCGTGAAGGAAGAAGCCTGCTCGATGAATCTTGCGCCGACCGCGAGCACCACCGTAGCCATGGCCGTGGGCGACGCCCTCGCCATTTCGCTCCTTGAACGCCGCGGATTTCGCCCAGACGATTTCGCCGCGCTGCATCCCGCCGGAAGCCTTGGCAAAAAGCTTCTGCGCGTGGAACATCTGATGCATGCGGGAGAAGCGCTCCCTCGCGTTTCGAAGGACACGCCCATGCCCGACGTTTTTCATGAGATGTCGGCTAAGAAGCTGGGAATGACCACAGTCCTCGAGCCCGATGGACGCCTCGCGGGAATTCTGACCGATGGCGACCTTCGCCGCCTGATGGAAAGGCATCGCGGGGCGGTTCTGGAAATGCGCGCAGCGGATGGCATGACCAAAAATCCACAAACGATCGCGCCTCACGTGCTTGCCAGTGAAGCTCTGAATTTGATGGAAAAGCGCAAGATCACTTCCATCGTGGTGGTGGACGAAGCAAGAGGCGTCCTGGGCGTGGTGCATCTTCACGATCTGTGGACGCTTGAGCTGATGTAGTGGCTGAAGTAGGAGAAGAGCAGGAAGAACGCAGAGCGGCGGGTCTTTCGCGTCTCTTGCGTCCCGACGCTTTACGTCGGGAAGACCCGTTCTTTTTCTCGTTGTAAAGGCGGGGCTTGCCCCGCCCGTGTGGCACCACAGGGTAAATTCCAAGAAGAAGCGAGGAGACGGCACTTGGCTCTACGAGGAAGAAAAATTCCACCAAAACTGGCGAAACGAGCGAAGCAAATTCTCGTCCTGCTGATGGACGTCGACGGCACGCTCACCGACGGCAGCGTCACACTACTCTCGCAGCCGGATGGCTCAGCGCTCGAGAGTAAAACGTTTGACGCCCACGACGGCCAGGGCCTCACGCTCGCCGTCACCGCCGGATTGCGTACCGGCGTGATTACTGGCCGAGGCAGCCCGGCACTTCGCCGCCGCTGCAAAGAGTTGGACATCGAGTTTGTCTACGAGAAGCAGGGCCACAAAATCGCCGCCTACGAAGACGTCCTGCGCAAAACCGGAGCGCAGGAATCCGAAGTCGCCTTTCTGGGCGATGACCTGCCCGACCTGGAGGTCATGAAGCGCGTGGGGCTGGCAGTCGCCGTCCACAACGCCACGCCCGAAGTCCGCCGCGCCGCCCACTACACCACCAAAGCCGATGGCGGCAAAGGCGCGGCCCGCGAACTAGTCGAACTCATCCTCAAGTCCAAAGGCATCTGGGCAGAAATGATCGACAAAGCCCGCGCCTGAAGAATCCGCGCTCTCCGGCACCGTTTCATCACTTCCGCGATCTTTGCGTTACAATCGGATGGTTATGAAGCGTCGCAATCCCAAGCGAAGCTCGAAAGCCGCGGACCCTCGCAAGATTACCGATAGTGCGGAAAAGCCTGCGAGTCCGTCCGAGTTTTCCTTTGATTCGGAAATGATCGCCAGCTTTGCCGATGTTTCCAGCGATTCGGAACGCCTAGCGAACGCTCCCGGCAGTTCCATTGAGAATGTTGCAGCCTCTCCTCGCATTCCCGGTGATGCGGAGAATCTGTCTGCTGCCTCCATCCCGCCTACCGGGGCAGACCGCCGGGTTCATCCTCGCTACGAATTCTTCGCCGCAGCTGAGGTCCTTCCTGCCGAATCCGGCGGACGGATGGAAACGCGCGTCCGCGACTTGAGCCAGCAAGGCTGCTACGTGGACACGAGCGACGCCCTTCCCTTAGGGACCGTCACGGATATGCGCATCACCAAGGGAGCGCAGCTGTTTGAAGCCCGCGCAAGGGTCGTTTACTCGCGTGCCACCAAGGGCATGGGCTTGGTATTTACTGCCATCGAGCCGGAGCGGCTTAGTATCCTTGAAACGTGGCTTACCGAATCCCGCGAAACTTCCTGGCTCGCGATAAACCGCAGAAGGAGCCAGCGCGTCCTAATGACCGTTCCTGTCCGCGTCTCCGGAAAGACTGGCGCCGCAGTCTTTGAAGAACAGACTTACACGCGCGCCATCAGTGCTCACGGCGCGCTGATTCTTTTGTCGGCTCAGGTACACAGAGGACAGCGGCTCACTCTCTCAAACGTCCAGACCAAAGCGGCGCTCGAGTGCGTTGTCGCGCATATCGACAGGCGTCAACGCAATCAGCCGCAAGCAGGAGTGGAGTTCATGCTGCCCAATCCCATGTTCTGGCACGTGGCCTTTCCGCCAAAAGACTGGTCCCCCCGCCATCCCGATGCGAAATCCCGCCCAAAATCACGCGAATCAAGGTGAAATCCTGTATCCCATGCAAGCATTGACTTTTTCGGTAAAAAGGCTGATTGTTGCATGCCCCGATAAAAGATCGGTTCCCGAGTCTCGCCTTTCCAACTCTGCTGCGACTTGTGGAATAAGGTTAAGGAGGCCGTGATGCTCTTGCGCTCGATGGGAGTCGCCACAATCTTCCTGTTAGGTATTCTAAATTTCACGGTCTTGCCAAGTATTGCGCAGCAACCGGCCGCGGGTAACAAGGCTGTGCAAATCACAGGTTTGGTGGGCGTGAAAGCAAACACAAGTGGGAATCTGACGCTTCAAGACGGGAACCTTCAATTTGCCAGTTCCGGGGCAAAGGTTAGTGTGCCTATCCATTCCGTCGAAGATGTCGTCACCGAGAATGACAGCCAGCGCGTGTTCCGAGGCACGCTCGGGACGCTCACAATGTTCGCGCCGTACGGGGGCGGCCGATTCTTGAGTTTGTTCCGGTCGAAAATCGATACGCTCACGATTCAGTATCGCGACACGGATGGCGGATTGCACGGCGCGATCTTCACCATGCCGCTTGGCAAAGCGGACCTTTTCAAGAAGGACCTGGTCTCGCAAGGTGCGCGCACGAGCATTCCAGTGCAGGACGATTCGAGCAACTCTAATGCGAAGCCGGGCACAGCAAAGGAGAAGAAGCCATGAAGCGCACCCTCTACGTCACGACCCTCGCTGTTTTGCTCCTGGGTTCCCACGCCACGCCGGCAAGGCTCTATGCCCAGGCTGCTCCCCCGCCCGCAAAGAAGGCCTCGGCGATTCAAGTTCTCATGATTACATCGGACGAGGTCAAGCTACCGGCGGAATTCCAGATTTCCCTTTACGAAAATTTGATCCAGCAACTCGAGAAGCAAGGCGGATTCCAGCACGTGTACCGCGAAGGCGACCGCAATGCTGACGCGGCATCGGATCTTGTCGTCCTCCACAGTACTGTGCGGGGATTCAAGAAGGGTAGCGAGAGGGCCCGCAATGTGACTACGGTATCTGGCAAGACCTCGATTGACATTCATTGCCAGTTTACAGACAAGGACGGAAAGAGTGTCCTGGAGCGCGACCTGAACGGCAAAGTGCAGTTTTTCGGTGGAAATCTTCGCGCCACTCTCGACTTTGCAAAAAAAGCCGCCAAGCTGGCACATGATAATTTCGCCGCAAATTCAGTTTCCTGAGAGCGCCTGGCCGGTGCCCAATAATAGTTGTTTTCATGTCAGGTCATAATGTTTCGCATGCATTCCGGGCCTAGGGATCCTCATCGATGCTCCATGCTTGGCATGATGTTTCGCCGGGGAACGATCTCCCCCGCGATTTTCAGGCGGTGATCGAGATTCCCCTGGGCTCCAACGTGAAGTACGAGTTGGACAAAGCCAGCGGCCTCTTGAAAGTGGATCGCATCATCCATTCGGCAGTGTTTTATCCAGCAAATTATGGCTTCATTCCTCAGACTTACGCGGACGACAACGATCCCCTCGATGTTCTCGTTCTCTGCCAGGAGCCGGTGCAACCGCTCGCGTTGATTAAAGCGCGCGCCATCGGCTTGATGACCATGATCGATTCCGGCGCGAGCGACGACAAAGTCATCGCCGTAGCCACCAATGATCCCGAATTCAACAGTTACGTCGAGGCCAACGAACTTCCGCCCCACCGCTTGCTGGTTCTGAAGCGTTTTTTCCAAGACTACAAACAACTTGAAGGCAAGCAAGTCCAGGTGGAAGACATTCGCCCGGCCTACGCCGCGGACAAGGTTATCGAGAAAGCGCTCGCGCGCTACAAGAAAGAGCGCGACAAGCTGCGCTCGGAAGACAGCCGCGAATGATACTATTTTTGCGGCTGCTGACTGAGCATAGGGAGAGGACTCCTTGAATCGTTTCTGGAAATGGACGGCGGGCATTTTCGGCGTGCTGCTGGTGGCTGCATTTGGCGTCCTGTCATATCTGGCGGGAAGCCCCAAGGACGCCTACGGAATGGTGCGTTACGCCCTTCCGCATATGCATCGCGGCACATTGAAAGTGGGCAGCGATGCGCCCGACGCGCGGCTAGTGGCCCTCGATGGGACGAATCATTTCCACATCCGCGAACGGACTCACGAACGTCCGCTGGTGCTGGTCTTCGGGAGTTTTACTTGACCGCCGTTTCGCCGCCAGGTCGGCGACGTCGCTCAAATTTACAACGACTACAAGGATCGCGCCGATTTCCTGACCGTGTACGTTCGCGAAGCTCATCCCACCGACGAGTGGCGGATGAAATCCAATTTGAAGGATGACGTCTGCTACGCGCAGCCGAAAACGCTGGAGCAGCGCGTGATGATCGCCAATGATTTCATCAAGAGATTTAAATTCCCCTTGCCCTTCGGCATCGATGACATGAGCAACGCCGCCGACAATGCGTACTCCGCTTGGCCTGAACGTATTTACATCATTGATGAAAGCGGCCGCATCGCGTACCGCGGCGGCATGGGCCCATTCCATTACAAGCCGGAAGAGGCGCGCCAATGGCTCGCTGCGCGCTACGGCGCCGTAAAACACGAACCCTCGAAGTCAACGCTGGATGCTACGCCTGCGCCCGCAAAGGTCCCGGACACAGGAGCGGCGCCGCCAACGCCGGCCGCCACGTCAACTCCCGCGCCAAGCGCCCACGCAAAATAGCGCCGCCGTGAAACGGAGAATCACAAACAAAAAAGGAATAGGCCGCCTGCTCAAGAAAGTCGGGCTGGCTCGCACAATCTCAAAACTTGGGTACTGTTCGCGCTCGCGCGCGGCAGAGCTGATTGCCGCCGGTCGCGTGAGATGGAATGGCACGGTGCGCCGCGATCCGCAAACGCCGGTCCACCTCGGAAAAGACCGCATCGAAATCGACGGGCAGCCTCTTGCGCGTGCATCGAAGGTTTATCTGGCGCTGAACAAGCCGCGCGGCGTCGTGACAACGGCGTCGGACGAAAAAGGACGGGAAACCGTTTATTCCTTCCTGCCACAAAATTTACCGTGGCTCGCTCCGGTGGGGCGGCTGGACAAGGCAAGCGAAGGATTGCTGCTGCTAACGAATGATTCGGAATGGGCGGCGCGCATCACGGCGCCGGAAACGCATCTGGATAAAACGTATCACGTGCAAATCGGCGCGATCGCCGATGAGGCGCTCCTCCAAAAATTACGGAACGGAACCCACGCGAACGACGGCGAGTTTCTTCGCGTGAAAAATGTCCGCATCCTTCGCAGCGGTGAACAAAATTCGTGGCTCGAAATCGTCCTGGACGAAGGCAAGAACCGCCACATCCGCCGAATGCTCGAAGAACTGAAAACAGAAGTGCTCCGGCTCGTACGCGTGGCCATCGGGCCGCTGCCACTTGGCGCTCTTCCGAAGGGCGCAACTCGCTCGCTCGAGCAATCAGAAAAGCAGGCGTTGGATCGTGCGATGCGAGCGCCGATCGGCAAACCTGCTTCCCTCGCTCGTTGACGAAGATTATTTTGAAGTGGTCCAAAACAATCCACTTTCACGCTGGTAATTAGGCTAACCGTGTAAGGCTAACTGGATCATCGTGATTTCTGGAGCGGGCGATGGGAATCGAAATCATCGCCACTTGGTGTTTCAAGGACTTACGAAGTAGGGCTCGCACTGATTTGGAAAGACTTGGTAGTCTCCGGAACCCTTACTGCCGCCGCAATGCCGCCTTGCTTCCCTAAAATATTTCTCACAACTTTGCGATTTGCTTCGCGTACTGCTCTTGGTACAGCTTGCGTATAGATGTTCATCCTTGTTCGGATGTCCGCATGACGCGGCGTTCCATGGGCGGCCAAACGAACAGGCAGTCCAGTACCATCACGCCCGTTCTAATTCCGTTCCTAAGACCAGTTTACAGCGTCGTGCAATTCCGCAATCCTGTGACTAATCTGGG
>Ga0137362_10001600_pt1 | contig 14155 bp, 15 predicted proteins | sample MadtaG_2_FD_104801 | JGI IMG/M metagenome (GOLD analysis project Ga0137362, IMG submission 104801) | Vadose zone soil microbial communities from Angelo Coast Range Reserve, California, USA - Mad1_100_16 metaG | ecosystem: Environmental > Terrestrial > Soil > Vadose zone | place: USA: California... | reverse complement strand
GGAAACCCTAGGGAGGCTTGAAGCAATGCTCGAACTCGGCGGGACCGTCCTTGGGCTGATCGTTGCCATGGTGCTCATCGTCAGACTCTTTAGCAGCGTGTTTCAGTTGCTCGATTAGCGACCTCCCCGGATCCCCGACCCGACCTCGCTACTGCCCGGCTCGGGTTCCCGGAAGGGTCTGGCTTCCGTACCGGCCCGACCCGCCAGCGCCCGCGGAGTTTGAACACGCGGCGCGTGAGTTGTCCGGGGTCTCCCCATCGTGCGCCGTGTCGAATCGCTCCGTCCGGCCCGCGGCCACGGGGACAAAGACACCGTCCCCGTGGCCCCGAACACCGGATGGACTGCGCCGCGCCTACCTAACGGTCATCACCGTCGCGCCCGGCGGAGGCGGGAACGGCGGGGTCGACGGGCACACGGAACCCGCTCAGGACCCACGCCCGCTGGCTCGGCGCAAAGCGCGGCGCCAGCAGGCCGTCATTGATTTCCCGCGTCACGGCGAATCGGTCGAACGCCGTTGGCGGCAGGAACAGGCGCGTGTTGTCCGGGAACCCGTCCGACGGGGTATCGATGTCTCCTTCCACCGCGGAGATGACGCCGTCGCCGTCCGAGTCGACGCGGGCGACCTCGGCGGCATAGGCGTCGAACAGCCGTCGCTGAAGGCTTGTCACGTGCGGCTCAAACGAAGCCCACCGCGTGTAGACGTCGAGGTAGACTTCGTTGGCGAGGCCGCTGGGAATGTTGCGGAAGCGAAATTCGCGCTGCGCATTGACGTCCCCGTCAAACTTGTCGGGGTCGCGTGGAAGACCGGGATTATCGCCGAACACTCTGGGGTCGTTCTGGATACCCGCCGGCCCCGAGCCGGGAACGATCGACTGCAGCCCGCCGATCTCGCCGTCCTGGAAGGTGTCGGGCGCCTGGTTGAACCGGTCCGAGAATCCACCGGTGAACGGCAGTTCGTACAGCGGATGGACCCAGTTTGTCCCCAGATAGTTGAACTCCCAGTAGGAGTGGGCGTCGCTTTGTTGCATGGCATTGTAGGTCCCCATGCTCACCTGAAGCGGAACGACATTCGTTTGTCTGTCGGGGAAGTGGTCGGTCGCGCTGGGGAAGTGGGGGGCCTTGCCATCAACGGTGAAGAGATGTCCCGGCACATTGTTGCCGGTTCCCATTCTCTTGAGAAGCTCGGCGTCCTGTCGGGTAATCGTTCCGAATTGCGCATGACCGTCACCGCGCGGAGGACCGACGGCGGGAACCGTGAGGTCGTGGATCATCCACCCCTCATACCAGCCGCTCTCGTTGTTGATGACGAACAACGGAGAGATGTCGGTAAAGACGTCGTTGAAGGCCCGCGGATCGTTGGGATCGGTGGGAAGCCCCGGCTTGGGCTCTAGCACAACGCGCACGGCGCCCACGGTGGGGAGCCCGCAGTTCGCCCCGGTGACGGTCAGCTGCGCATGGTCATTCACGCCGGGGAATATCGTCGTAAAGACGTTGGGTTCGAAGGCGGTCGTGTCCAGCAGGTAGTACTGGAACAATTGGCTCGCCCCGTCGGCTTCGGCGAACGCCTGGAGTGGTAGATAGGTATGCGGGCGGTCGGCCAGCTGGATGAGCCGATCCTTCAGGTCCGGGGGGAGCTGGACGATGTCTCCCCGGCCGGCGATCGCGGCACGATCCGCCGCCGCGTTCGGATTCGGATGGCACGGCGGCGGAGGTTGTTCCGCGTAGCCGCCGCGTGGAGCGAAGAGGGCGGTCGACGTCGCTAGCGTGAGGGCGAGGAGCACAGCCCGCGGAGTGGCGCGCAGTATTTCAGTCATAGTGCGAGATGCCTCCCTCGAGAGTAGGCGTAGTGTGTGAAACGACTCACCGTGACGGCCTTTGGTCGTGATGTGGCGGTCTCCCCTCTCTGTTCACCCTTCGGAGCTGATTGATTACAGATTGGTTACGGATCTGTTAAACGTCTGCCTTTCTCCGCCTGCCGCGCCCGGACGTATCCGGTCACGGACGTCCCACGAGCGCGTCGCGGTCTCTCTCCCTGAAGACCTTCGGGTTTGGCTCCGGCCTGTCGCCGCTCGCTCCCCTTCTGTCGTGTATTCGCGTGGCCGCCCAACTCGGTTCAGAATCCCTCGGGGCGGGTCCAGCGACTAAAGGGTCGGCATGCCCGAACCAGATTTCGCCTGGCTACGAATTAATAACGACGAGAATGCGGGCGCCCAGCGCCTGCTGCCGCGCATTGCGGCGGGAGACCGGGAGGCGTTCCACGCCTTCTACACGCTCTATGGGGCCCGGGTGATGGCCCTCGTACGCAGACGAGGTGCGGCGCCGCAGCTTGCCGAGGAGCTGGTCCAGGACGTGTTCGTGGCGGCGTGGCAGGGCGCGGACGGGTACCGGCCCGAGCTGGGCGAGCCAGAACGGTGGCTGCTCGGCATCGCACGCCACAAGCTCCTCGACCATTGGCGACGCATGCACCGGATCGTGGCGGCGGTCGGTCTGCCCCTTGATCCTGTCTTGCCGGACGGCGCGGCGCCGGATACGAACCTCAGGCTGAGTCTCGGCCAGGCGGTCGCCCGCCTGACGGCGGATCAGCGCCGGGTCATCGATCTGATCTACGGCAGTGGCCTGACCTTCGCCGAGGCGGCGCACGCGCTCGAGGTGCCGGCCGGAACCGTCAAGTCGCGGGTGAACGCGGCGCTCGGCAAGATGCGGGACTTCCTCACCGGGTCGCCGACACCATGACGCATCCGCCACGCGAGAGGCTTCGAGCGTACGCCGCGGGGGAAGTCGAGCTGACCAAGCGGCTCCTCGTCGAGGCGCACCTCCAGCTCTGCGCCGAATGCCCGCGCCGCGTGGCGGAGTATCGGGAAGGGGCTCCGGGGCTCCCCGCTGCCACCGTCAGCGACGAGACCAGGCTTCCGTCGTTCGACCGGGTGTGGGCGGCGGTGGAGCAGGCCGTCCCACGGGATGCCTCCCCCGCGGCAGCGGTCCTGCCTCCGAGCCTCCTCGGCGCGCTTCCGGATCCGGCCGGCTGGCGGTGGACGGTGGTACGGTCCGATGGGGTGCGCTTTGCGCTTCTGGTCCGGGACGCCGAGACGGCGAGCGCGCTCTACGTCTGCTATATCCCGCCGCGCAGCCGCTTTCCACGGCATCGACACCTTGGGCTGGAGGAGAACGTCGTTCTCGCGGGCAGCTACCAGAGCGGCGACGTCCGCGCCGAAGCGGGGGACTGGGTGATCGGAGCCCCGGATACCGAGCACACGCCCACGACACGCCCAGACCAAGACTGTTGGTGTCTGTCTCACCTTGAGGCGCCGGGCATGCGTTTGTCCGGGTGGCCGGGGTGGCTCTGGCACCTCCTCCCACACTGAATCCTCGGACCCCGCGACTTCTTGAGCGGAGAAGAGCCGTCGCGGGCGTTCGTGTCCCAAAAATCAAGAGGGGGCCGACCCCTCGGCGACGTCCATGCCCTTCGAGAGAGCGGACGAGGAATCCCAGGATCCGCTCCCTCACGCGAGGGTCGTCGTTCGTACGGAGCTACACTGCAGGTCCGTCGATCGGTGCTGAATGGCCGACCCCATGATGGGTGGGGTCAGCTTCAGCCGGTCGGACACGTCGATCTCGGACGACCGTGGACGGCGGGCAAGACGGGGCGTCCGGTCGCGGCGCGCCTGGGCCGCCGCGTCCGCACCCTCTCCGCCTTTGCCCCCTGAAGGCCACGAGGAGGGGTGCTACCGCGGGACGACCTGCAGCCACCCTTCCGGGCACGCCCCGACGTACGGGTAGTAGACTCTCGCGCTCTGGCAGTAGTACCAGTACGACGGCGCCGGCTGGATGTACACCGGGGGCGGCTCGACGTAGACAGGCGGCGGGACGTAGGCATACGGGCCATACGCCCAGAACGGCGCTCCGAAGAACACTCGGGGGCCGACGAAGAACCGTTCGTGTCCTCGGAAGTGCTCGTGCCCTCGGAAATGCTCGTGTCCTCGGAAATGCTCGAAGTGCCCGCCGCCTCCCCCGTGCCCTCCGCCGTGATCCCCGCGCGCGGCGACGAGTTCCGCGCTCCCGCCGAGCACCGTCACAACGACCGCAATTGCGATGCCGAGCTTCGTCAGCATGACCCTTCCCCTCCTGCGCCGTTCATTGTCCCCCCCCTGGACGCGAGCCGCCAGTCCTCTTGGGCGGGCCTTCCTGTCGGACTGGCGCGATGCGTCACCGAGAGTTCGACCCGCGGACGATCGGTCGCGCCTTCAGACCCTCCGGCGGATGACCTAGCCATTTTCCCGGCTCGGTCCCTAGCCAATCGGCCGATTCCCTCGGGCGCGGACATGCGGCACCCTGAATCCAGCAGTCAACAGCCTTGGGGGGAAGCGAATGAATGACCTGGTGCTGTCGCTCTCGAATACGCTCGCCGATGCCGTCGCGCGGGCCGGACGCGCGGTCGTGGCCGTCAACGCTCGGCGACGAGGCTCTTCGACGGGGGTCCACTGGCGTCCTGGCGTCGTCGTGACCGCCGATCACACGGTGAGGATGGACGATGAGATCACCATCACTCGGCCGGATGGGCGCCCCGTGCCGGCGACGCTGGCTGGTCGCGATCCTGGGACCGACCTCGCCGTGCTCACCGTGGCGGACGCCGAGCCGCCAGTTGCCGAGCTGGGGGACGCCGACTCGCTCAAGGTCGGCCATCCCGTATTGGCGCTCGGCGCCGGACCCACCGCGAGCTGGGGTGTCGTGAGCGCGGTCAGCGGCCGGTGGCACACCTGGCGCGGCGGCGAGATTGATCGGCTCCTGCGGTTGGACCTCGTCTTGTATCCGGGCTTCTCGGGCGGTCCGCTCGTGGACCTCGACGGTCGGATCGTCGGGATCAACACCTCCGGACTGTCACGACACACGCCGGTCGCCATCCCCGTCGCGACGGTCAGTCGCGTCAGCGATGAGCTCCTCACGCGCGGCCACGTCGCCCGCGGCTACCTCGGCCTGGCGCTGCATCCGGTTCGACTGCCGGAGACGCTCGCGCACACGGTTGGCCTCACGAGCCGAACGGGACTGATCGTCGTCAACGTCGAGGCCGGTGGCCCTTCCAGCGCGGCCGGACTGCTCATGGGAGACGTGCTGGTAACGCTCGATGGCGCTCCGGTGGGAGAGACGGATGACGTACAGGCCGTCCTCGGCTCGCAGCGCGTTGGATCGACGGTGCGCGCCCAGATCATCCGCGCCGGGGCGTCGGCCCAGGTCGAGATCACGGTGGGCGACCGGCCTCAGGGGAGGAGGTGACCTGTTGGAGCAGGCCCTCGGCGCCGCCGGCTTCGCCCTCCCCGATACCCTCGCGGAGCTGGCTGAGCGGATTCGTCAGATCACGGTGCGGGTCCACGGCCGGAGCTCAGGGTACGGCTCTGGAGTCATCTGGCGCCCCGACGGCCACATTGTCACCAATGCCCACGTCGCCCATCGTTTCGCCACCGTCGTGCTTCCCGATGAGCGCGCGTTCCGGGCGGAGGTCAGTGGGTGGGACCCGGAGCGCGACGTCGCCATGATCAAGGTCGACGCGGGACTCCTCCCCGCAGCGGCGATCGGCGACTCCGCGAGCTTGCGGCCAGGCGACTTGGTCTTTGCCAGCGGCCACCCGTTCGGGGGAGCGAGGGCGCTGACCGCGGGCATCGTTCATGCGGTCGGGAGACGCGGCGGGTCGAGGGGCTCGCGCTGGGTGGAGGCTGACGTCCGCGTGGAACCGGGCAATTCCGGCGGGCCCTTGGTTGACGCCCGCGGCCGCGTCGTCGGAGTCACCGCCATGGTCGCGGGCGGCCTGGCCCTCGCGGTCCCCAGCGACGTCGTCGAACGGTTTCTTGGTGGCGGGTATACTGGCGCACGGCTCGGCGTCACCGTTTGCCCTGTCGTGGGGCCGCGCGGGGACCCACCGAACGTCGGATTCGTGATCCTCGAGGTCGCGCCCGGGAGCCCCGCCGCCGAGGCTGGTCTGGTGATGGGAGACGTGTTGACCGCGGTTGACGACGAGGTGTTCCGTCGACCAGACGACCTGCTGCGAGCGGTCGAAACCACGAGCCGCGCGAACGGCCTACGTCTTGAATTCACCCGCGGAGGAGCACGCCGGATCCGCACCGTCCTCCTCGGTGGAGGTCGTCACCCAGCGACCCTCCCGTGATCAACGTCCTCGTGGCCGCTGAATCTGCGATTGCGCGTACGGGCCTCGAAGCGCTCATTGGGGCCCACGACTCGCTGCGCGTGATCCAGACGGACGCGAGCCTCCCCCTGTGGCGTCGCGTGGAGGATGGTCGGGCGGAGGTGCTGGTGGTCGACCTCGACCGTCAGGCGGTGTCCCGAACCCTCCGCGAGCTGGCCCGCCTGCCGCGTCCGCCCGCGACCATTTTCCTCACTGATGACCTGCGCGCCCTGCGGACACCCGAGGCCCGGCGCGCCGGGGTTCGGGCCGTCTTGCCGCGCGGCGCAACAGCATCGGAACTCGTCGTGGCGATTGAGGCGGTGGCAGTGGGCTTGATCGTGTTGCACCCCGAGGGGGTCGAAGCCCTCCTGTCGCCGTCGCCCCTCCCCTCGGCGGCTGACGCCACCGGGGAGACCTTGACCGTGCGGGAGGCCGAAGTGCTGAATATTATCGCCGAAGGACTCGGGAACAAGGAGATCGCCGCCCGCCTTGGCATCTCAGAGCATACGGTGAAGTTTCACGTCGCGTCGATCTTCACGAAGCTGAAGGCGGGCAGCCGTACCGAAGCGGTCGCCATCGGCGTCCGCCGCGGCTTGATCATGATCTAATTGAGAATCGCACCGGCGGAACTGCCCTCGAACCCGCTATGACACGGCGAAGTTGAGGTCACATCACGCGCAGGACATGGAGGGATATCTGACGTGAAAAGAAGATCATTTCTCGTCGCGGTCCCGGCCGCCGCCGTTCTGGCACTCATGCTTTCAGCTCCTGCCTCGGTCGGAGCGGAGAGCGCCGAGAAGCAAGTGACTCGTCTCTGGTACGAAGCGTTCACACGGCATGATGCGGCACTACTGGGCAGCATCCTGGGTGAAAACTGGATCGACATTCCTTCGCCCCCCGAACAGCAGAAGGGGCCAGAGGGTGGCAAGAGGCTCCTGACCCAGCTCACCACCAGCTTTCCCGACTTCAAGGTCGTCGTCGAGGACGTGATCCAGGAAGGCAGCAAGGTCGTTGTCCGTTCCCAGATCACCGCCACGCAGAAGGGCGCATTCATGGGGTTTCCGGCGAGCGGCCGGAGCATCAGCATCCAGGCTGTCGACATCCACGAGGTGCAGGCCGGCAGGATCGCGAGAACCTGGCACACGGAGGACTGGATGACCGGCCTTCGTCAGCTCGACTTGATTCGCCCCCAATAGCGATTCAGAGGAGGGCTTCATGGACCGCACGCTCCGCCTGTACGCCTCGCCATTGTCGGCGGCCTGCTTTCTCGCGGTGTTGATCGTTGCCGCGCCCGGGCACGCTGCGGACTTTGGTCCCGGATTCAAGACGCAATCGGTGGCCGTCGACGGGGGCAGCGTGAGCGTGACAGTGGGCGGGAGCGGGCCGCCGGTGGTTCTGCTCCACGGCTATGGCGAGACGTCGCGGATGTGGAAGCCGCTGGCGACGGTGTTGGCGCCACGCTTTACGGTGCTCGCCCCAGATCTGCCGGGCATCGGTGACTCGTCAATCCCGACGTCGGGTCTTGACATGAAGACCTCCGCCGAGCGCGTCCACGCAGCCATAAGCTCGTTTGGCTACACGAAGGTGCGCGTCGTGGGACACGATATCGGGCTGATGGTTGGGTATGCCTATGCTGCGATGTATCCGCAAGAGGTCGAGAAACTGGCGCTGATGGATGCATTCCTGCCGGGCGTCAACGGCTGGGAGACGATCTACAACAATCCCGGGATCTGGCATTTCCGCTTCTATGGCGATACCCCGGAAGCGCTGGTGAAGGGGCGCGAGCGCACCTACTTCGAGCACTTCTGGAATAATTTCGCTGCCGACAAGACCCGCTCGATTCCCGAGGCGGACCGGCGCGCGTACATCCAGGCCTATTCGGGCCCGGGCCGGATGGCCGCCGGCTTTGCATACTTCGCGTCGTTCCCGAAGACGGCGGTAGACTTTGCGGAGCTGGCCAAGACCAGGTTGGCCATCCCTGTTCTCTCGATCGGCGGAGACAAGTCGTTGGGTGAGGCGCTAGGCGAACAAACGAGACTCGTCGCTTCGGACGTGACGGTGATCGTCCTCAAGGACACGGGCCACTGGATTCTGGAGGAACGACCGACAGAGACAATTTCGGCATTGGAACGCTTCTTGTAGACCAGTAGTTTGGGGGCGGGCGGCGGGAGCCAGCGCCAACGCCTGGGGTGAGAGGGGCGGTCCGAGAATGGGCGATCACACCCTTCTGCGGGCGGGGTCGTCAGGACCAGACCGCTGCGAGTCACAGAGCGGGCACCCCGGGTGGAGCACCGGGCCTCAACTTTTAATAAATGCCCCCAAGAAGCGGGTGCGGATGCAGATTCGCCAGCGTGGCCTGTGTTTCCGCCGACTTGTTCTCCCGATGTACCGGGCCGCCGTTACGACGAAAGGGGCGATCAGCCCTCAGGCCCGAACGAGCGTGACCGCGACTCTGAGACTCCTCGCAGCCCGGGACAGATCCTGGTCAGCGGTTGCCAGACGGAGCCCCTCCACGTCGGCAAGGGCGAGATGAATGGCATCCAGCGCCCGCAGCGACAACGTGAACCGGGCCAACCACCGGCAGGCGGCCTCGTAGTGTTGCCGCTGGACCGCGATGCGCGCGTAGAGGCCTGTCCGGAGATGGTCGAGAAATTGCTCGCGAGTGCGCGTGGCGTCCGCGGCCGACATCTCTCTCACGCGGACCTTTCGCGCGAGCGCAGAAAAGAACTCGACCTCGACCAAATCGCTGACTGCCGGCCGCGGGTCGCCCCGGAGCGTCCGTTCGGCAGCTCGACTCAGGGCCTCGGGACAGTAGTACGGCACCAGGACGCTGGTGTCGATGTACATCAGTACCGCGCTTGCCGGCGAGCGCGGCCGACGGCCCGGCTCACCGGTTCACCTGTCACCCGAATCGATGCCCTGAAAAGGCCCAGTGCTGGGAGCCGACGCCCTGTTCGCTTCGGAGGCACCAGCCTGGCAACCTCCCGGCCGCGCCGGACCACCGATACCGGATGACCCGACGAGACCTCGTCAAGGAGGGCCCTGAGGTTCCTGCGCGCCCCCGCGACACTCACCGTCCTCATCCGCCGGAACCTCCTGTACAACTCGATTGTACACCAGGAGGGTATGCGAAAAGGCGGTTGACCACCAGTCAGTCGCGCCCACGGAGTGGGCACGGGAGTTACGCTGGGTCTCTCTCTGCGCACCTTTTTGCCGACCGCACATCAAGCACCATGGTCCATGACAATGCCGTCAGCGATGCTTCGAACGAACCGACGGGCGATCGACCCGTTCGGGTCGAGGGCCGGATTGAAGACGGTGATCTCGAGGCCAACGGCCTTGCCCGAATCCACGAGGGTGCGCAGGACCGCGCTCAACTCGGTGGGGCTGAGCCCGCCGGGCAGGCGGTAGTCGACCGCCGGCATGACGGCATCGTCCAGGACGTCGGCGTCGAGGTGAATCCAGAAGCCCGCGAGCTTGCCGCGCCCGAGGTGGTCGAGCGCCTGCGCGGCGACTTCCTTTGCGCCGAGCGCCTGCACCGTGGCGAGGTCGTAGACCTTCATAGCGGTATTCCGGACGTCCCGGCTGCCGTAGTGAGCTGCCTCCTCCGCGTCGCGGTAACCGAACACGACCACGTCCTCTTCGGTGACCAGCGGCCGTCGACTCTCGATGTCGGTGAGCACGGTCGGGCCGTGGCCGGTGACGATAGCGAGGTCCATGTCGGAGACGGCGCCTGTCGGCGATGCCTCGGGGTGGTAGAAGTCCGCGTGTCCGTCCAGGAAGAATAGGCCATACCGGCCCCGACGGCGCAGGGCCAGCATGCTGCCGATCAGGATACTGCAGTCGCCCCCAAGGACGATCGGGAAGCGGCCACGATCGAGAATGCCACCGACCGCGTCGGCGAGCCGCCGCGAGAAGTCTCGGATCGCGAGAGGGTTGAGCAAGAGCGTGTCCGGGTCGCGGCGTGGGTCGTGTGACGGGACGGCCACGGCACTGCTGTCCTCGGCGTTGAGAGCCTCCCTGAGGCCGGCCGCGCGGAGGGCCTCGGCAAGGCGCTCGACACCGGTCGGGCCGACTCCGAGGGGAGAGGGTGCATCGAGGAGAGCCAGGCGGAGAGGCATCAGTGTCTCCTTGACGTCTTCACGCCGCGTAACAGCGGGAGGATGCTACACCGCATCGAGGGTTGGCGCGCGACACATCTCGGACTCTTCCGCCACGTCTCAGCTCTTGAGCTGACTCGAGTTGGCGCGTTCCTGCGCCAGTGTCCGCAGTGCACGGAGCGTGTCGTCTGGCTCCGGTCGTGTCGTGTAGTCAGGGTCGGCCTCCGCCGCTCGAATGGTTCCCTCACGGTCGATGATGAACTGCGCCGGGATCGGAAGTGTCCAGGAGGCGTCATCGTTGAATGTCTCGAGATCCAGCGGAAAAGTCCGGTACACGTCCCGAAGATACTGCGGCAAGAACGGTCAGCCTCCCGACGACACGCCAGCGAGCCCGACGGAAGGCACGAGCGGGAACAGGCGGGGGGCCACCGCCGCGCCGCACTGGACGCCGAGGGTGAGCCGGAGTCGGGTCCTCGCGGCGCAGACGACGATCTCCCGTGCGGGCGGTGGTATCACCGACCGGGTCCGTCAGGACCGGTCCTTGACAACCACAGGGTGCCGCGGGACCCTGCGCGTCATGGTCCGTCGCTCCGCGCCTTCCTGTGCACGACGTCCGGCGTGAAGTGTGGGATGTCCTGAACGGTCTCGGTGGGTTGTGGCCGAAAGCCGGACAAGAGGAGGACATGTGATGGTGTTTCGTTACGGGGCGATGCTGCTTTTCCTTTGGGTCACCGCGATCGACAGTCTGTCCGTGGCAAGGCCGGCGTGGGCGGAGACCTGGGTCGAGTCGAACGTCGACACCCGGACGGCTCTCGCGCTGCGCGTCGGAGAGGCGGGCCTGAAGACCTGGCTGCCTGCTCCCTGGCAGATCGACCCAGTCTCCGCGGGGCCATCCAAGGGGGCGAACCTTTCCGTCTTCTTTGTCGACCGATTGCTCACGCACGATTCGGCGGGGAAGGTCCTCGGCGCTGGGGTCGACCGGATTGTGGCGTTTGTCATCCCGGCCAAGCACCCGCAAACGGGCGAGTCGGCGCCCTTCGTCATCCGGGTCTTCACCACGAATCCGCAGGGGGTCCCCGGCCCGTACAAGAACTACGTGCACGCGAGTATCCGTCGTGAACAGACGCAACAGGGAGCGAACCTCGAGCCCGGGACGGGCGGTGAGCAGTGGGAACTGCGGAACGTTGCCGGGGACCTCGTCGACTTGAGACTCCAGTACCAGCGCGGCGTTCCCGTGCGGACGACGGGGGAGTCGAGGCCCCATTCGGCCGTTGACCCGAGCTTCTTCCGCATTTACAGGGTCGACCAAGGTCTGGACGTCGTCAGGAGCATTCCGGCGGGCATCGACCGTGTGCAGGGCTATCAGTTCCGGGTGACCCTGACCGAGTTCCGTAAGCTGTTCGACGGGTCAGAGCAGCTCGTGAGTATTGCGGTCGTTCCCTGGTACCTGCGTCAAGTGTACCTGCCGTAGCGGATCGGCACAGGCGCGCTGGCCGCGGATGCCGAGCCCCGCTCTGCGCGCGCGGCATCTGGGGGAGGAGCGACCTGAGCGGGCTTCGAGGGACCGACCACGACGGGGGTGTATGTGTGTCCTGCGCAGAAAGGGACGGCCCGTCCGTGCCCCGCACGGCACGGGGGAACCTGCGGAGGTCGTGGCCGTGGCGGTAGGCCATCCGGCCTCGGACCATCGCGGCCGTGCGCCCGGCCCGCAACTATTCTCGGCTCGGTGGCGCGGCTGAAGCTGTTGCGGCATGTGGGTGGGTGACGAGGAGGCGCGACTGGTCGTCGTCCCGTCGTGCTTCCCGAGAGCCAGCTGAGCGCTCACCATGTGGCCGTGTGCTCGAACACTGCTGGGCTGCCTCGCGGCGACGGCGTGGGTCCTTGCCACCGCGCCCGCCCTCGGCCAGCGCACGACAAGCAGTCCACTTGAGCACCTGCCGAGGAACGTCGAGGTGCTTACGCGCGCTGGTGAACGCGCCGACATCTCGCCCGACAATCGGCGTGTCGCGTTCATGGCGAAGAGCTTCGGCGACGCCTGGGTGATCGACCTGAAGACACGGGCCACCCGGTGCTTGACCTGCCACATTCCGGGGGCGGTGTTTCTGCGGGTGATGCACCTCGTGACGGGCGACTACCTCCTGATCGGCCCGGAGCGTTTCACGGACCCCCGCACCAGCCGCTGGCGAGAGAGCGAAATCTGGTTTCTCAGTAAAGAGCCGGGCGCCGGACCGGTGCGGCTGGGACAGCGGCTCTTCGAGGGCGCGGCCGTCTCGAAGAAACGCCTGAAGATTGCGTGGTCCGAAGCGAGCGGGCAGAATCCTGATTTGCCGCGCGAGACGTCGCGCCTGATGGTGGGGGAGGTCGACGTCTCCGCCGGCTCCGTAACGCTGGCGAACAAGCGGGCGGTCTATGAGAGCAAGGACGCGTCCTGCGTGATCGAGGCGCAGGACTTCTACGCCGACGACACCAAGATGACCTTCACGTGCTACGAGCCCAACGGCAAGGCCTCGGTGATGGGAATCGACCTCACGACCGGCGACGTCGTCAACTTCTCGCGCGCGCCAAACACCTATAACGAGGCCGAAGGCATCTTCCCCGATGGCCTCCACACCTGCGTCGAGTCAGACCGCCAGGTCCAGACGCTCGGAGGGGAGGGCGGCTTCCGGCAGATCGACATCTGGAAGCTCCGGCTCGACGGCACCGGCCGGGACTTCGTGCGACTGACCCACTTCAACGACTACGAGGGGTGGAAGGCGTCCAACCCCGTCGTCTCGACGGACGGAAGGTTCATGGCCTTCCAGGCGGCAAAGACGGTCGACGAGGCCGGGGTCGGCCGCGGAATCCTGCTCTACTGGTTCCGGGAATAGTCGCGGGCGCAGCGAGCTTCGGTCTCCACGCTCCGCGGACCATCCGGCACCAGATCGAGGACGTGCCACAGTCTCCCGACGGCGTCCAGGCGGCGATTGGGCGTGGGCCGAAGCGTCGGCACAGCCGCGATGGCGCCGTGGCGGCGTCGCCACGGCCCCCCCCTGCGTGGTGCGGTATCCTGTCCATTGGTAAACATCGCCCGGACTGAAGTCCGGGGCTTTCTGGAGGAAAGCGCGGTGCATTCAATCCGAGAGCCTGGCCTTGCGGTTCCAGGTTGCCGCTTCATCGGACCGGCTTGGTGCCCGGTAGCCTCAGCGGCCAGCACCACCGTCGTTTCGACGGCTGTCTGAGCGCACCCACGGCTTGGTTATCGCCCGGGCCGCTTGCGGAGCGCGTGCTCAGCTCCAACTGGGGACAGTTTACCACGGAGGTCGGCGCTCCTACCCGCCCTGAAGGGACGGGGTTTCCGCGCCGGGGAGTTCTATGAAGCGCGTCGGCCTCGTGGTGGCGGCTCTCGGACTCGTGCTCGCGGGGTGTGCGTCGGCGGCGAGACGCTGCGAGGGCGGCATGAACCGCGGGTGGTTCTCGGGCTGGCAGAGCGGTGGCGGCAGCGTGTTCACCCTCGGGCTGCGACGAACCTGGGACGAATGCGCCCAACCCGCGACGGTCCGCGGCCGGCCGGCCGTCGAGCCTCTCCCGCCCCCGATCGCCGACCCCGTGGCTGAGCCGACGGCGCCACGCTGATCGACCGGGCAGGAGCAACCCGGCGATTTCCGAACCATCGGGCGGCGGGTGTCGAACTCTCGAGTCCGCGTGCCGTGGACCATCCCGCGCTCACACCGAGCACCCGGTGGGGCATGCTATACTCGCGCGGATTTTGCGGCGCAACGCCTCATCGCCTTCGAGAGGAAGGGGCGGCATGCGGCTCAGGAATAAGGTCGCGCTGGTGACGGGAGCCGGGCGCGGCATCGGCCAGGCGATCGCGCTCGCGTTCGCGCGCGAGGGGGCGCGGGTG
>Ga0137362_10001597_pt1 | contig 14162 bp, 9 predicted proteins | sample MadtaG_2_FD_104801 | JGI IMG/M metagenome (GOLD analysis project Ga0137362, IMG submission 104801) | Vadose zone soil microbial communities from Angelo Coast Range Reserve, California, USA - Mad1_100_16 metaG | ecosystem: Environmental > Terrestrial > Soil > Vadose zone | place: USA: California... | reverse complement strand
TTAGCTATTCACCGTCGAGCGACTGTTCATAAGGATGCAATCCAGAATATGTTGTTTCTGCAAATCGTTACAACATATTTGAGGATTTTGGCCCTGACATGTCTATGGTGCTCACACCGGTGACCTTTGTCCTAGTCAGCGCGTGGCCCGTGGCAATAGGTGTTGTATCTCTGTTTTATTGTGGTAAGTGTCCAGGCTCGCTTCGCCTTGGTGCCCTGTCTCACTGGTCACAGTCACGAACGTTTACACATTCTACAATCGCGAACTTCAGTACAGGCGGCTAATGTCGTCCACCCCTGGTCTCACTCGTAGCCGGTACATCCGCCTGATGTTAATTTCTACCACCGAGATACTTGGGACCATTCCGTGGGCAACGTACTACATCGTGCACAATGCAAAGTTGGGTGTCGAGCCTTATAGCTGGACGTCCACGCACAGACACTATTCCGAGGTCATCCAGGTTCCAGCTTCTATTTGGAAGAATAACTACGATAGCCGTTCGGCCCTCGAGCTGTTCCGCTGGTCGCTTGTCTTGTGTGCATTTCTCTTTTTCGCATTCTTCGGCTTTGCGGGTGAGGCGCGTAACAATTACCGTCGTATGTACGCCTCGATCGCCAATCGTATCGGCTATTCGACCTCTACGCTTCACAAATCGTCGCATGCGTACGTAGTTCATTCACGGTGTAGGTCCATCCGAGTTATTTGGGCTCAAATCGTTTTCCATTTCAGTCCTTCATCAGTTCCTTACGTGAAGAACAAGGTTGGCGTCACGGTTTCTGTGGATACAACGGAAGGAGAGAAGTGCAGATCAAGTGCCTCGTTCACCGACCAATCTCTGATACAGCCTATCTCCATCGCCAATGACCTTAAACCTGACTTCAAGGAGGAGTTTTGGCCCTCCAACACCGTGACATCGTCTTCTGTGGAAAGCCTTCATGAGCCTAAGAACGCGACGATGGAGGACCACTCAGCCCTAGTACCGGCAGGGACTATGCCATCGGTCCCTCCTGCAACCGTTCCGCCTCATTTACCTGACACGACAAAATATACTTTGCGCGCATACTCCGGCTTCGATGCGGTCTGAATTCATCACCTTTTATTTCGTCCTTTCGATTTCTCTCTCGTCATAAAGTAGTGCTTTCTAGTTGTACAGTAGCCATAACCGTTATATCGCGACATTATACTATTCTCCATAGAGTTACGACGGTATATTTCGTTCGTTTACCACTCGTGTATCCCAACTTGAAATAGTCACTCGCCGAGCAGCTTGTCACATTCGCTTTCCTCAGCCAGGACTTCCGAGTTTGAAATGCGATATCTCCATCATCCGAACGATCTAGACTAAGGATTGCGGCAGTTGACTCGAAAACTTAGTGCAAGCTGAGATATTTAAAGTACATACATCCTCGCGGTGCAGTTTTCCGAGCCTGCGGCTGCATGCGACGTCGAACCGGCGTGCCGTTGCACTTATGGCAAATCACACAGTACCTTTGGGCCTTGGCACATCTCCAAGAGATTCCAAGTTGGCCTCTACAACTCATCCCAAAGAGTTGAAAAGCTCCGCATGCCAACGTTCACTGGCATCGTCACATCCGAGGTGCATCAATGTTATGGTATCCTCATGATAAGTATCGTACAAGTGAAAATTAATGAGTGTAGCAATAGTAATCAGTAATCTAAGGACTATATCAACGCTTGCGACCAGATAATCTCTACTGTAATCAAAGGCAACTGAGTGTAGGACTCGCTTACCGTCCTACGATACGCCGCAACCGCGGCTGTTGATCTGATCTCCAGGACAAGAGGCCTCAAGTTTGCAATTCGGAGACCGCACTTGAAAACAGGGTTTCAAAGGCACCAGGTGCCACGCCCAGAGATCAGTTATTGGCGTGCGTGAGCAAATGCTGGGCGCAGATGCCGGCAGAGGACAGAAAGGGACGTCTTTGTTGATGGACATCAGCGGCGGGCGCAACATCATGGATTCGGGTAACGCGGAAATCTATTCGAGTAACGGGGACCTAACAGAAATTACGTAAATGTACGGAACGGGCGATTTCGCGACACATTTCAAGTTTCTCCGTTACGGCTGTACTAGTAGTTGATCCCGCTGAACTTCTTGACTCTACAGGGCTCGCACCTGCGTACGACGCACATCCTCAGGCTTTACCGAATGCGTCCCGAGTCAGTACCTCACTGTTCTAGATCGTGCGCGAGTGCTCGGTAAAGTCCGACCATCGTCAAAACATAGCTCGCAGCCGTGCGGCAGGCCCGTGCTTGCCTTCCTCATGCCGATCTCGTTCTGCTTCGATGCAGCCGGCTCTGCGCACCATCTCCGAGTCTCTACACTAACTTCTGCTGCGCACAAAACGAAACAGACTACCTTCCGAGATTTCCGTTTAGTTGGAAGGTACAGGACCAAGCACCAATTGATGGCATCACTACGTGTCAGTGGCTTGCACGGAGGGATAAGATCTCAGATCGCTCAAAAATAACAGTAGGGTCACGCCAGTAAGGGCCACGCCAGTAGATGCTTAGGTGCTCCTGGTGGATACAACAGAACGTACGGTGCTGCCAGTGTACAAGCAATGTCAAGCATATGTGAGTCCTGTATGAGCTCTCCAGTACATGAAAAAAAATACTTGACACTACGTAATGACAGTATATATCCACCTACTATTTTTGCCCTCAGGTTATTCCTGGTGGACAGCTTTTACACCTCGTTTTGATATCCTGCATTTTCCCCTGGCATCTGCTGCCTGCCGCATGTTCTGTCTATAGATCGATCCTGCATGTCCCTCAATTCTCCTGAAACTAGTTGAAATCATCTACGGACGTTAGCTATGATGCAAGGGACGACGAACGGAATTAACAAGGTAGAGCGTTGGTCACTGTCCTGATACTTTTAGCGGCTCTCGAATTGATCGTGCTTTACAGGAAACCCTTTCCAATGAATATTCAAAGTTGGCTGCTTTATTCAAGGCGACTTGTTAAGGAAACGATGGGTTCCTTCGTAGCGATCCAGGGTAACTATACGCAGTCTCTCTACTTCCATATTGTTTTGTGTCTTGATTACTGGTTTCTGCGCGATGTCATAGCTTGTGCAGGGAAGAGTATCCTGTGGTACGTGATGCACCAAAGGATCTCATATAGCCCATTTCAACAATCGTAGAGCTCCAGAGATATTAAAATACCTCCCACAACATCATCTCTATTCTATATTCGGGTTGCAAATGCAGGACCAAAGCATCCCGACGACCACATGAGGCTGAACTCTTTGTAACAGGCGGTGAAGAAAATGCTCGATAACATCGCAAATGTTCGCTTATGCACGGCTGGCCGCACTAAGGGGGCTATGGATGCTCCTTCGGTGCCTCCCACGTCTCGCAGTTTCCCTTGATGACGAATACAGGAAAAAGGTTTGACAGCCGTCACGAATCCATGCAGGTTCGATGTACCTTCTGCATGCTAAGAGTCCTGCGTGACTGCTTTCAGTCAACGATTTGTCGCAGAATCCTGAGCGATGCCGATCAATATCTGGTCATGTCTTTTCCACTGCTTTGTCTGTCTATCCGACTGCTTCGCATCGAGGAACTAGCGGAGATTCTTGTAATCAAATTCGATGCTGGAGTACCCCCACTACGACGTGGCTCAGACTTGGCACCTGGGAAACTTAGAAGAGGTGGTGTTGTTGCTATGAGAAATTTTTATTGACAGCAGAACACCTCCCTAACGCGGGAAAACCTCTATTCTGGCTCCATATTCTTCCCTATTTAACAACCCAATTCTCTCACAAGTTGGCCTGAGCGTCCTCCTTGCAATAGTCGGCCAGGTGAAAGGCGTGACTCTCACCCCTCTATTCACGCCGTTGGTGATCTCTTTTCTAGCATTGAAGGTGCAATGAAACGCGTATCGAGCCCCAGTAAACCACACTTCGCGATGGGTCTCTGGGTCCCTTGGTATACGATATTGACCTTACAGAAAATCTTGGTTGCGTCGCCCCCAACACAAGTCAGGGGGCTGCTCTATTGTATTATGCCGCTTTCTATGGTTTCCGTTGTCCTATGTCCATGATCGCGCCGAGAGCATCGATCATGCGTTGACTATTATCCGCAGCCACAGGACATCAAAACCAGGGGGGAACAGTCGTAATGGGGGATGTTGATGCAAAGATGTTTATCCCTTGGGCTGACCATGCAGTCGTGCGGACGTGGCTGCCTGAGTAGAATTACAGTTTAATGCCACCATTACAATGATTACATACAGCATCGTGATGGTTGTGGAGTTCACTGGAGTTCACTTATAACTCAGCCACCACGTAAGCATTAATACTTGCAAGATGGCGGGTAACTCCATTGTCCCAGGCGTTATTCCAGAGTAGTGGGTGTTGGTACCGCATTGTGCATTTGCAAACCCCAGTAATAAATTCACTAACAATGACGGCGAGACTCAATTGATGCCATCACCACAAGAAGAATGTCGATATCGTCCACCTGTCACCCGAGTACTCCAGAGTGGCGTGGCTTTGGACCTTCGTCGCGTGATGAGGCACGCATCTTCATCCTCCCGCTGATCCCGGGATCCCCGCGCAATAATTTCTTACTACAGCGAGTTTGTAAATTGTAACTCTGAACTGACTATTATGATGCACCATGCACTTATCTCCCACCACGAAGTCAAGCAGAAGTGGCTTTCATTTTTTAAACGGTCAAATCGGTGGGCCCACGATGATTTGAATGACCGACTGATTTTGAAGTCGCTGGCCGATTCCGCGCCGCACTGCGGGATATCTACAACAATTATATAATCAATTGTTGCTGAACTGTCAATTACAGTACGGCGAACAGCGACGAAACCTCACCTCGACCCCTTAGATTTCAGCCCGAGTGGTGATGAAGAGCTTCTGTCACTTGGGATGGCGGCCGTGTCCGACAACCGCTCCAGCTTTCTTGGCTTGGTATCAGTTCAAATTCACCGCAATTTTCCCTTGAACTTCCCATGTGCCGCCACCAGGGCTGCCACACAGACGTCTCAGTCTACACGGCGGTTTCTCACACCGAGTCTCACCTGAAACTCTTCTCACAACTCACCCACCTAGTTTTGTTCCACCACCAGACTAGTTTAAATGCGGAGTGACAAGATTTGCGCAACTTGCTGAGGCTATCGCAGGATATTCAATTCAGTTGTTGTCACGATGCTGGGTTAACTTGGTTCTACCAGCATAGAGGACGAAGAATGGAGGGCTATTGTATTGCTCTTAGGAACGGTAGCATTAGTTTCTAAACGTCGACGTCGGACTAATTTCGCTCTCCGTTCATGAAAGCGAACAAGGCCTCCCATTTCTGTGGATCGTCCTGAAGTTTCAAAGTGGCGAGGAATGCAAATGCGACCCAGAAACATGCCAACACGGTTGGCTGCGTCGCTTGTACATTTAAAATCTCTTCATAGGGTACGTTCATCTGCTCATTTATAAGGCTACTTGTTCTTGTCGATTACATCGTATTCAAGAACCACGATGTCTCCCCCTCCGAACGGGCTTTACACTGTATTTTCTTTTATTGGTTTTGTGTTCTGTGCCATTCCATTCTACTGGCACCTTGAAGGTAAGTGAGAGAATCCAGGTGATTGGAGTACTCTTGACTGTACGGCGCAGCTTGGAATACGGGTACTTGCTTGTTCATGATCTGGACCGGTCTTGGATGCTTGTTGCAATGCATCAACTCGATTGTATGGAACAAGAACATGATTAACAGGGCTCCTGTCTATTGTGATATCTGTAAGTCCTTGATGCATTGTTTCTGAGCGTTCATTCATTCTCCGTTACCCCACAGCAACACGTATTCAAGTCGCACTCAATGTTGCAATACCTGCTTGCTCACTTTGCATCAACCGGCGCTTGTACAAGATTGCTACGACGAGAGCTGTGGTGGTCTCACATGGCGAGAGACGCCGCGCCTTGATATATGATTTGCTTATTGGTGTCGGCGTTCCAATCCTCCAAATCATTGCTCGTGAGTGCTGTTAGCCACTCGCCCTCGACGGACTGTTTATAACGACGCAATCTAGAGTATGTTGTTTCAGCAAATCGTTACAATATATTCGAGGATTTTGGCCCTGACTTCTCTATGGTGCTTACGCCGCTGACCTTCGTCCTCTTCTCTGCATGGCCAGTGGCGATCGGTGTCATATCTCTCTGCTATTGCGGTGCGCCTTGACTCTCTTTCGCCCTTTGGTGCCGTAGCTCATCAATCACAGTCATGAGCATCTACACGTTCAACAAGTGTCAACGTAGGTTCAAGCAGCTAATATCGTCTACCCCTGGCCTCAGTCGTAGCCGGTACCTCCGTCTGATGGCCATTTCCGCCATGGAGATACTTGGGACCATTCCGTTGGGAACGTTTTACATCGTACACAATGCGAAACTGGGTGTCGACCCTTGGAGAGGCTGGGCATTCACGCACAAGCACTACTCCGTGGTCCACCAGGTCCCAGCTTCCACTTGGAAGAATAACCCCGATAGCGTTTTGGCCCTCGAGATGTTCCGCTGGTCGCTTGTCTTGTGCGCGTTCGCCTTTTTCGCACTCTTTGGCTTTGCGGATGAGGCGCTTCGACATTATCGCCGTTTGTACACGTCAATCGCCAGTCGGGTCGGTAACTCGACGTTCAAATCATCGCATGCGTTCGTAGTTCATTCATCATGTGGCACCGTGCTTTATAATTGAGACATATATTTTTTTCCGGCAGTACCTCGTCAGTACCTTTCGGGAAGAGCAACGGTGGTATCACTGTCTCTGTGATAACTATAGGCCCGCGTGGAGACACGCACAATCCGAGCGTCTCACCCATGGACAAGCATCCCATTTCTATCCCCAATGACGTTCAGATTTCGCCTTCGAACACCGTGACATCATCCTCCGTGGAGAGTTTTCAAGTTGATGAGCCCAAGATGCAGGATAAGTCAGCCCTGCCAGCAGGGACCTTCCCAGCGGTTCCTCCCGCCTCAGTTCCGCCTCATTTCCCTGCTAGGGCTAAGCATACCTCCCTCGAAGGATATTCGTTTTTCGAACCGGTCTGAAGGACCCTGCCTCGACTCTCATTCGTAACCGCGTAACTTATCATTCTTCTTCTGATTCCTCCTCGAAATATTCTAGCCTGGTCGCACTTGTGCGGTCGGCTACATAAGATATTGCGCATTTCTGCTAATTAGTATATGGACATTTGCATCTGGAATGCAGCCCGGGCCCATTCGTGTGGGGATTGGCGAGGACAATATGTACTGTGGTTTTGAGTTGGAGTCACCTCAGTGGTCATGCATACGTGCACTGTCACTGAGGTGAGTTTTTTTAGCTTAGCTTACCTCCTAGCTTATACCAGTGGGCGGTATCTTAACTTCCTTTCGTATTGGACATTTTTTCTGCGAGCGGGCCCCCTAAATCTATTCTGATCAGCCTGGAAAGTAGATTATTTCTGTTTCGGCCAAGGGTACAGTAGGAGCTGTTTTAAGCCTGCTTCACACCTGGATATAATTTTGAACTATTTTCATACAGTATATGATATACACGACTTTTCATATTAAACTGGGTCGCGTTTGTAACCTCCATGATTTAATGTTGGCCTGCACGCGGTAAGGTTGGCGACGGCTGGTTGGGAGTGAGGTCTCCGTCGGCTCTGGATAGCATTCGCGAGAGTTTTGTGTGAGCGGAGGGTGGGAAAAACAAAACGAGCGAATGAAAGAGCGGGGGCGAGCAGCGATGGCGTGGAGAGAAAAATGAACAGCCACGTGTTTCGCTCGCCTAAAGACCACACTCTATCGCGCGACTCTCACGCTAGACTACCCATTAGAACAACTTCTTCATCAAGAGTGCACGTGAGTTGGTGCGACTTGGCTACATTGACACCTTGCCAAATTATGTTCCTTGGGAATGGGGCAGCCCCGTCACCCTCCGAGTCGCAGGCACTACACGAGGTCCACCAACGTCTCTCTTTACCAGTAACCACATCCAATACTACCCTGGTCTCTGACATGGGTCTTTGCCTTTCAACCACTTCTCGCCCTCGATCCAATAAAAGAATTGGCCGAGGTACAATAAGTGACGAGTCCCAACGCCAGAGGTGCGTTTCCTCCTGTCTTCTTCACTTGCTTATGATTAATGGGCAATAGTCCACATACTGTATCGATCCATATCCTCGATGACGACTCACTACTCAATATATTTTGCCTCTACCGGCCATATTTTTAGGCGAAGAGGCGGATAAAAATGGGCGTCTTTACGGGGGGCAGCAGCAATGGGTTGGGGGACACTGGTGGTTTAAGCTCGCACATGTTTGTCAAAGATGGCGAAACCTCATACTTGGTTCGGCATCCCACCTGGGTCTTTCACTCGTCTGTACAAGTGGCACGCCCGTTGCAAACATGTTGTCACATTCGCCTCGCCTTCCACTCACTGTCGATTACTACGGCGAAGGTGGCATCACTGTAGAAGATGAAGGGGGGTTAATGCTTGCTCTCGAGCAGCGTGATCGCGTCCGCCACCTCCGTTTGTTTTTCCCTGTCTGGAATCTGCAGAAGCTTGTCATGGCAATCGATAGGGAATTCCCAATCCTGGAATACCTGATTGTGGTTCCTCCGACGCAGGACAGCACGGCCCTGATGCTCCGCAAGACACTTCAAGCCCCACATTTAAGGCACCTCGCGCTGACCGGTTTTACCTGTCCGATAGGACCTCGATTACACCCGACTGCCGTGGGCCTTGTCGCACTCGATCTTGTGATAGACCACCCATCCGCCTACTTCCAACCAAACATTCTGCTCCAATGGATTTCATTTCTGCCCCAGCTAGAGACGCTCGCGATCGCTTTTACATTCCATGTTCCTGACCGGGATGTGGAGAGGCAACTCACGCATACGCCAATCACGACCCTGATTACACTTCCTAACCTTCGCTTATTTAGGTTCCGAGGTGTTAACGCTTACTTGGAGGCGATTGTTTGTCAGATCACCACCCCTCGCCTCGAAAAGCTGCACGTCAAGTTCTTCGAGCAACTCACGTTTTCCATTCCGCGTCTCGTGCAGTTTATGAACACAACAGAGAACTTCAGGTTCGATAGCGCCGTGTTCGATTTCTTTATCAAGCGAGTCTGTGTGGGGACGTATCTTCGCGAGACCAATGTGTATGCCTTTTCTATAGCAGTCCTTTGCTGGCACTTCGACTGGCAGGTATCTTCTGTGGCACAAATTTCAAATGCGCTTAGCCAAGTGCTCTCCGCGGTGAAGCACCTCAATCTTAGACACAAGACACATACTCGGTCATCTGAAGAGCACAACGATATCGACCATATCCAGTGGCGCAAACTTCTCAGGTCGTTTAACAATGTGAAGACCCTTGACGTCGACGATGGGCTCGTCAAGGAACTCTCTCGTTGTCTACGATTGGAAGACGGAGAGCTTCCTCTAGAGTTGTTACCCGAACTACAGGAGCTTACATACCCTAGAAGCGGCGATACAAGTGATGCGTTCGCCTCATTCATCGAAGCTCGCCGGAATGCAGGTCGCCCTGTAACCCTGATCCGTCATAGCCCAAGACCAAGCCTTTCGGAGTCCCACTTTGAAGCTCCCGTGCTCACATTGGCGAGCAGCGAAGCTGGGAATGTCGTCAAAACTTAATCCCTGGCTCCCACATGCGAACCACCGAGACGTTTATTCATTAATCACACTGCCCCCCACTCCCTTACCCCTGCCGCCATTCATCCCCATCACGTTTATGCCCTTTCCATCAAAGGATTTCGCGATGCCGAACATCTCTCAAGAATATGGTACCCCAATGGATATACATTTGGTTTCATGTGGTCGTGTTCTTCCTTTTTTCCCTCTGTCGTTCTCTGTGACGGCCTTGGTTTTCGGGTCGCTACACTCACTATACCATACGATGATGATTATGGAATGTACGCGTTTTGTTCACTTATGTCACTCTCCTTTCTCTGTGATATTCTGATCTTGTGTATGTATATGTATAATTCTATCGTTATTTAACGCAGAATACTATATTATTTACAGTACAGTATTGTGTGCGCAGCGGCTATTGCTGTGTGAGGGACGTCGTACTTCAAGGACTGGTGAAGGCGACATCCAAATGAAGGGGAATGCTCTTCCAGAAGCCCGGACTCTTTCTAGAACATGGCCAGTAGGTTAGGTTGTTGGAAAAACGGCGCGCGCGTGCGGGAAACGAGTGAGTATTGGGGTGGGGCAAACGCGCGAGGGTTCCCGGGAGTAATTACAAGTACTTATACTAGTAAACTAAATGTCTGTCAGGTGAATGGAAGATAAATTAGTATCATCCTAAAACCAGTGTAAAGTACTAAAAACGAGCCGAAAACGAACCGCGCGAGCTCGATATTTCAACATCGGTGTGTTCAGGATTGCTACTATACAGTAGGCTAGTATGAGTACAAGTCAAAGACACCTTGCTGTCTGACAGAATTGATCCATCGCGATAGCGAAGAACACACAGTTCCACAAAAGGACAAAGCATATCGCAATTACGTGTCAGTGGATAAGGGACCAAGTACAAGCGGGGCGGGCACACTGCGGGCACCGTCGCTCTAGAGAGTTGTCGGGACCATGAGACGGCACGAGAAGACAGCCGACGTGCTGACTAAGGCATTGGCACGTCCAAAAGGGGGGGGGGGTATTACGAATCAGGTGTGACCGTTACTATCATGTGTTAGGGGTTTCAAAATGGTTGGGAGTTTCAAAATGCAGTTATTAAGAGATCCCTGGCATAAAAGCTCTGATCTTTGGTGAGATAGTTTAGCTATACACTACTGTAATTGACTGCATAGGAGAAATAAAGGGAATCAGGACAAGGATGTGTTACAATATAGGAAAAATTAGATACATGAGAAAATGTATTCAAACGGCTCCGGATTTGAGTATCACTTAATGCAATATTACCAAAACTTGCACACACCCTTAGGACAGGTATTAGAAGCCTTGTGTAAATTTCTGGGTCATCTAGAGCAATGGGACAGAAGATACAAAGGATCGAGTGGCCGTATGAGTCAGCATTACTACCCGTGACAGAAAATTTTGAAACTCCCAACCTATCCACCAACATCGTCCTGACACAATAACACATTCACCATTTTCTAATTTAGGTCGTAGGTATATTTTCCAGAAGCTATTTCACTGACTCCAAAAGTCCGATTAGCAAAAGGTGTCACCGATGTTCTTCTATTCACAATTTGATCAAAGTTTGGTTTGGTCAAAATTTTGGAACTCCCAACCAGTGATAGTATCGTGACAAACCATTATTAGTCACTCGTCACCGCGTCACCCATTGTCTCACATCGCCATTGTCTCAGCTCGTTACTAATCGATGTAAAACCTGCCCGCGGTACTACTGCACTTACAATAAGAGTCCTTTTCCCATCATACGCTCACCCAACCTCTCGTAAGACCCGGGTATACTACTAGCCACGGATGGTGGTGGTGTATACAAGGACTCGTGATTATCCCAGTTCATTATTCTCCAACTGAATTTGGCACGCGTGCTCTAAAAGTTTTTCATCACCAAGACACTACTGCCCAGCCCGTTCTACCCCGAACCAGCTCTCCGCGTCAAATCCCCGCCGTGCATCATCCGACGCGGTCGAGAATCGGTTACAGTTATTCCATCCATCGAGTCGGTCCGGGGATGTACTGCCGACAGAACTGTAAAATCGACCCGGGGGGTAACAGAATCGAGGCTCGATCTGACGGCATCGCGGCGTGGCTTGTTGGGGACGGGGATAAGGTTCGCGATCGTCGAAGCGAAATAGTAAGGTTATGCCACTGGCAGTGGGGTTGACTCGACACTCGACGACACTTGGATCCCCCCTGGCGAACGCCACAGAACGCAAACGCAGTATAGTATGATCACTGACCGATACTGTACTGTAAACTTACGGTACGGTACAGGACTTGAGCGATGTCCCCGTAAGGGCATCATAAGCGCTTGAGTACGCATGAAACATGAATATCCGATTCGGAGATTGCTTGTCAGCACCACTTTGGAATCCGAAGCTCACATGTACATGTCTTACGCCCCGCCTACGACAACGTGTCGAGGCTCCTCTAGGCTCCACCATCATGCACAGCGAACCGGGGCAACATAGGTCAACCTTTCCTCATTTACAATGTAGCCACGCCAGGCTGTTAGTATTTCAGATGGATCGTGAAGACTACTAAATATACTATAGCGCACACTCCTCCACTGGCAAGTCACTTCCGTACCAGTACCCTTCGTGACGTATTGTACGTCTTTCAACTGCAACTGACATCCAAAACTTTGCCGCCTGTCTTCTTAAAACCGTCCTTATGATACTACTACTATGCCTGAGAGCACCTTACGACGGACGCGACAAGGGCCAGCGAGTTCATTATAGTAAATCAGGGTTATCAGCATACTATCGTAGGAACCGACAAGCATAGCCCTGCAAACGGTGGGCTGACCAATGAATTAATCAAGAGCCTCAGCAACCCCCATCGCCTCATTGCCGCCTTCGTTGGGGCCGACGTTACGCATCACAATCCAAAGCGGAGTAGGTGTAATGAAATCTACACGTGGGTGCGTCAGAACTCAGAAGTAATTGAAATGGTTGTTATGATGATGATTGCACAGTACCGGACGAAAGCAAATACCGTAACCTTGAGCTTGATCGACCAACGATCAGACGTCTCAAATGTCTCCGAGACTCCACCTTGATGTCATGTCATGTCATGTAGTACTGTAACTTACGTCAAGTTACAGCATAAGTATGGTAGCCCTACCCGTCGTAGCTGGAGCTCTCAAATCTAAACCTCATTCATCTTGGTCCGACGAGTGCCAGTGACCGAGTAACCTACACAAAGAAAGCCTACTACTCGATCAGCGACTCGGAGTCGATGAAGAATAGCAGCCCAAAAGGATGATGAATGATACGACAAAGTATCAGAACCAGAAACAACGACATCAGATCATTTCAATTCAATTCAATTTTTATGGTGGTGTAGGCCTCGTAATTCATACAGTTGTCAGAGACACAGCCTTTCGGAAATACAGTGACTGATGGCGCTTGCAGCTGCGGTTTTATTTCCGGGCGCAACTTGAACTCACATGCGCTCGAGTACCATCGTGCGGTATTTATTATTAGGCAGAGAGTGTGCCGATGACTGGATGCCTGACTGGATGGAGCAATGCCAACGTCCCCTAGTTTAAATTTAATATCTGGCGGTCACGGAATCATTTGATTCATCATGGATGACGGTGAGCAGACTCGGACTCGGGGCCAAAATAGTTTGATGTTGTTTTACCTAATGACGCTACTGTAATGGAAGAAGGGTTTGTCTCTGATCGCGGTCTTTGGTCGGCTGGGCGGACGACCCCTAAAAAAAAATTGAAACATTTGTATAGGTGTAATTCATTTCTGCTGCAAAAGACAACAAAGGCACCCTAGAGATGGGGGGGACGTGTATATGTATGTTTGTTAAGTTTCTAGAGTACCAACAGAGAATTACGAGGGGAGGCTGTACATCCAAGCTTCGAAACCAAGAGACGAACTACTGCGACTGCGACGACGGATGACGATGAGTATCAGGAGATCCAGAATATGAAAAATTGGAGAGAAAAAGGAGAGAGGGATAGTGAGCAAAGGAAATAAACAGGGCATAGAGGTAGCACGGGGAAAAAAAAATTCCACAGGTAAAATAGACATCGTTTGCGAAGTGATGGATGGCGCACTATCCGTATTTTATGCCGCCATGCTGTCCTCGCTCTCTTCGCCCGCCTTGATCTGTGATTCTACACCGGATGCCACCGTGCTGGCGCTGACAGGCGACGTAGGAGAGCCAGTCTGCGTTGGAGGTGGATAGCTAGCCCCCGTATGATACGGCGGCCAATAAGACGGATATCCGGGAGGTGGGTAGTACTGGTAATATGCCTGTTGTTGGGCCTGCGTTTGCATGGGAGAGCCCTCTCCCGACGATGGGGGCGGGTGTGGGGGTGGAGGGGAATAGGCGTGATAGGGAACCATTCCTTGCGATGAACCCTGGGCGGGTGGAGGTGAACCCGGTGGGCCAGCTGGCTGCGCGGACCCAGGTGGAGGGGGTCCGGGAGGTGGAAACATGGCGCCGGGTGGGTACATGCTTG
>Ga0137362_10001588_pt1 | contig 14199 bp, 10 predicted proteins | sample MadtaG_2_FD_104801 | JGI IMG/M metagenome (GOLD analysis project Ga0137362, IMG submission 104801) | Vadose zone soil microbial communities from Angelo Coast Range Reserve, California, USA - Mad1_100_16 metaG | ecosystem: Environmental > Terrestrial > Soil > Vadose zone | place: USA: California... | reverse complement strand
GGCGCTGGTCGCGCCGCAGCTGGCGGAGGAGCTGGACGGGCGAAAGCCGCCGGAGGTGGCGCCGGCCGCGCCGCAGCAGGCGGAGGAGCCGGCCGGGCGAAAGCTGGCGGAGGCGGCGCCGGCCGTGCCGCAGCAGGCGGAGGAGCTGGACGGGCGAAGGCCGCCGGAGGTGGCGCCGGCCGCGGAGCTGCTGGTCTCGCAACGAAGGCCGGAGGTCGGTTAATGGTCGGCGGTGATGCAGGTGGCCGGTTCACCTGTGGTCGTGCCGCGACGGCCGGTGGGCGGCTCACTTGCGGCCGCGTCACGACCGCGGACGGTCGGTTCGCGGGCGGCCGAGCTTCCGGGCGGCGTTGCACGATGCCCTGATTCCCGGCGGGAGCATGGGCGACCGGCGTTCGCTCCCGCGAGCGCCGCTCAATCGCGCTCGGCGGCTGATTGCGCTCACGCCCACCGGCCCGCTGGTCGATGCGGCCCTCGCGCGGCCCCGCAGGTGCCTGCGCGGTCGGCAGCGTGATGTTGCCAGGGCGCGCCCCGCGCCCCGCTTGCGGTGCTCCAGTCTGGCGTTGTTCCCCCTGCTGCCGCCGCGCTGACGGCGTCTCCGGCGTACGCTGCGCAGTGCCTTGCACCACGGTGGCGTTGCGCGCTGCCCGCGGCGGCGTTGCGCCAAGGCGACCGACTTCGCCTCGCCCCAGCGTCTGCGGTTGTGGCGCCGCACGCGGCGGCCTGACGGTGCTCGACGATCGGATGATGTCCCGTGTGGCGACGCGTTCGCGGGCCGCCGGCCGATTGCCGCCTTCGCGCTCGCGGCGCAGATCTGCCGCGCGGACCTGGACCGCGCCCGGCAGCGCCGCGGTGCCGGCAAGCACGCGCGGGCGAACCTGATAGGTCGGCAGCGGTCGGCCCCGAATGGCAGCTATGTTGCCGGGCGCAATCCCTGGATTGACGCCGAAGTGCCGATCAGGCCCCTGCATCATCACCGGGCGGTTCACCAGCGCGGTGCGACGGAAAAATTCCGCACGTCGGTCGAACGGCAACAATACCGTCGCAATGCTCGGCGCGATCAAGTCCCCGGCCGTCACGAAGCTCCAGTACACTGGCTCATCCTGCACTTCGACGACGACCTCGTCGGGCGGCTCGGGCGCCCACCCGACGTATTGATCGCCGTAGCGCCAATCGACCCATGCCGGACCCCATACGTCGTTCGGAATCCAGAACCAGCCGTAATCGGCGTCGCGATACCACCGTCCGTAGTGATAGGTGATCCAACCCCAATCGGCCTCCCGATCATCGGCGACCCAATACCAGCCGTAGTCATCGGTGTAGACCCAGTGACCGACCGTGTAGGGACGCCAATCACGTGCCCGACTGGCCGGGGCCCACACGTCGCCGAAGCGCCGGTGGTGGCGCCAGCCGCCATAAGGTTCGAGCGCGACACGGAAGTCTGCTCCGACCGACACGCTGACCTGCGCATGTGCCGGCGTTACGATCGAGGTGGTCGACCCCACAACCGCAAGTGTAGCAGCAAGGCCGACCAACAGGGCGGCCCGGCCAAGAGGCAAATTCCCAAATCGAGGCATAGCATCCTCTCCCTGAACGTGACTCGTTTTCGGGATGTGGGAATCGGCTAAGGTCGAAATGCGGCTGTTCCCGCGTCACGGCGTCGCAACCGCAATACTACTAGAAGTAGCAGCCAGCCGCCGCTTTGAATGACGTTGATCCTAGGGGGTTCAGGCCAGACCGACGACGCCCGCTTCGCCGTCCTCGGTCCCGAAAGCCAGCGCCGTGCCTTTCCCATTCCAGGCCAAGGCGGAGACAGGCGATCCACCGGGGCGGCGCGCCAGCACCTCGGCGCCATCCGCTGTGCGGACCAGAATCACCAGGCCGTCCTCATAGCCGGCCGCAATCACATCCTTTTCCGGGTGGCAGGCCACCGCGCTGACCTGATGTTCGGTAGTCGCCAACATGAGCGGCTCTTTTCCCATCGGGCCGTCCTTGCCGTGGAACGGCCAGACGATCAGGTTGGGCGCTCCGGATGTTGCCAGACCCTTGCCGCCGGCGGTCCAAGCCATCGCGCGCACCTTGGCGGCGTAGCCGGACATACGCATGTGCTTGCCGTCGACCAGGCGCCAGCCGTGGAGCGCAGGTTCCTGCATCGCGGTGACCAGATAGCGTCCGTCCGGGCTGAAGGTGACGTCGACGTGGGAGCCCTTCCACTCCAGCCGCTCGGGCGTGGCCTCGGCGGCATTGGGGAACCACAGCGTCACGCCATGGTAATGCGCGATCGCAAGCCGCCGGCCTTTGGGCGCGAAGGCAAGCCCGCCGACCGTCGACGGCGCTTCGAACTTGCGCGGCTCGCCCTTGCGGGGCTGCACGAACGCGTCTTTTCCTGCTGACCAGCCGACCGTGCCGTCCGGAGCGATAGCGACGTGGTCGATCCAGCGATGCTTGGGGTCGGCGGCAATCGTCGCCGTCGTCATGTCGACCTTGGTGGCCACGACCTTGCCATCGTCGCCGCCCGTCACGATACGTTCGCCGTCGCTCGCCGCCGCCAGGATGCCGCCGTCGTGAACAACGACGCGTTGAGGATCGCCGTTCCCCGCTACAAACAGCAGCGCCTCATCGCCAAGCACGAACACGGCGGTGGAGCCGAGAAAACACGCGCCGACCACGGCCGCTCCCGCCGCGATTGGCCGCGCGCGATCGGCGACTGATGGCGTGTTAGTGGTAGCCATGGCCACCGCTTGCGCCGTCGGCGAGAATAGTGATCACGCCGCGCATTCCTCAAAGCCCTTGCGGATCATGCTCTCCGGCAATTCGCGGCCGATGAATATGATGCGGCTTTCGCGCTTTTCGCTGTCGCGCCAGTCGCGCTGATGATCGCCATCCAGCATCATATGGACGCCCTGGAAAGCAAAGCGTTTGGGGTCGTCCTTGAACGCCAGGATGCCTTTGGAGCGGAGGATATTTTGACCCTCCTGCGCCACCAGATTCTGGATCCAAGGAAAGAACTTGTCCGGATCGAGCGCCCGGTCGGTTTTGAGCGACAGCGACTGCATATCCTCGTCGTGATAATGCTTGAGCCCGCCATGACCATGGTGGTGGCCATCGGCATGATCGTGGTGGTGATGATCGTGACCATCGCCCGCTTCCAGGAACTTTGGCTCGACATCGAGGATGCGGTCGAGGTCGAAGGCGTTGCGGTGCAGCACCTCGGCGAGCGGCACCGCACAGCGCTGCGTCAGGTGCAGCGTCGCATACGGATTAATGGCGCGGATGCGCGCCTCGATCTCCCGCACGTCCGCGGCGCCGACGAGGTCCGTCTTGTTGACAAGGATCACGTCTGCGAACGCGATCTGATTCTTGGCCTCGGGCGCATCGCGCAGCCGGTCCTTGAGCCATTTGGCATCAGCGACCGTGATGATGGCGTCGAGCTTCGCCTTGCGGCCGATCTCCGGGTCCACGAAAAAGGTCTGGGCGACCGGCGCCGGGTCGGCAAGCCCCGTGGTCTCGACGATGATTGCGTCGAATTTGCCTTTGCGCCGCATCAGGCCTTGGATGATACGGATGAGATCGCCGCGCACCGTGCAGCAGATGCAGCCGTTGTTCATCTCGAAGATTTCCTCATCGGCCCCCACGATCAGCTCATTGTCGATGCCGATCTCGCCGAACTCATTGACGATGACCGCGTATTTCTGCCCATGCGACTCCGACAAAATGCGGTTGAGCAGCGTCGTCTTGCCGGCCCCGAGATAACCGGTCAGGACCGTGACGGGGACTTTGTCGGAGGGGATCGGGTCGGCCATGCAAGTCTCCAAAGTTCGGCCCCTGATATAGAGATTTTTCGTGCGACACAAAATCGCCGCCTCGCGAGCTTCGACGCAGATCAGCGAGGAATGCGATGATTGCAGCTCTGCTCGCCCGTTTATGACGAGCTTTGGATTGCCGGGTCAAGCCGGCATGACCGCGATAGTGTGCTTCGTGTCGACGGGACGCGGCATAACCGGCGCAGGATGACAACGCCCCCCTTGCGTTGTGGGCGGGGCGCTTGGGTCCGCGGCGTTGAATTATTGGACGAAGGATTAGCTTGCCGACGACGCCATGTCAGGGCGGACCGGGCCGAACGCGCAGCCCGTCAATAAAAACATCGACCAGCCGCAGGACACTCGTCTGCCATCCTGGTTGATCTTGCATGTAGCACATGCCTACCAGAGCACGAAGGAGATCTTCGGGGCTGATGTCATCGCGGATTTCTCCTGCCGCGATGGCTCGGTCCAAGAGCCCGCCGACCGCCTTCGTCAGTTGATCGAACGAAAACGAGTAAAGTTCTGAGTTTTTGTAGGCCGCGAGAGCGAGCGCCGCCGACATGCCTTTTTTGGTGGCGACAAACTCCACGTTGGAGCGCATCCAATGGCGAAGTGCGTCGACGGGCTTCGCCTCATCTTTCAGTTGCTGGGCCAGATCGGCAAGTTGTTGCACCTCGCGGCGGTACACCGCCTCGAACAGGCTCTCGCGGGTTGGGAAATGCCTGTAGAGCGTGCCGATACCGACGCCGGCGGTTCGCGCGACAGCTTCGAGGCTTGCTTCAGGTCCGCCGGCACTGAATATGACTTTTGCCGCCTCAAGAACGCGTTCGCGATTGCGAATGGCGTCGGCCCGCGGCTTTCGTGACGTTTCGGCCGACTGCTTCATGCTTGACCGCCCGAGCTCTGCCCTCTTGAAAAACGGAGGCATCCTCCGTATATCGCTGCTGCGCTGCATTGATGCATCGTACTTGCGTCAAGAAAACCAGGGCACACGCGTTCTAAAGAAACATCAAGTCTTCCTTAGCCAGAGTCTCAGCGATCTTACCGTTTCTGCCGAGCCGCGGAAGCGACAAGTAGAACTGTCTTCGGTCAACCGTTTGCCTGATCATCGCCTGTGGGAGCCACCGTATGCCAGTCTCGACGACCCTGAAGGTGAACGGCGTGACGAGAACCATCCATTTCGATGACCCGCGCGTCACGCTTCTCGATCTTCTACGCGAACACCTGGAATTGACGGGAACGAAGAAAGGCTGCGACCGCGGCCAATGCGGCGCCTGCACGGTCATCGTCGATGGACGACGGATCAATTCATGCCTGGCGCTGGCGATCAGTCACGACGGCGCCGACGTCCTGACAATCGAAGGTGTAGCGCATGGCAATCGACTACACCCGGTGCAAGAGGCCTTTCTGGCCCACGATGGTTTGCAGTGCGGGTTCTGTACGCCCGGCCAGATCATGAGCGCCATCGGTCTGCTTGCCGAGGGTGACGCCGGCCACGACCCCGAGCGCGTGCGCGAGGGCATGAGCGGAAATCTCTGCCGGTGCGGCGCCTATCAGGGAATCACGCAAGCAGTGCTGGAAGCACAAAAGGCCCTTGGTGCCGCGAGCCGAAAGGAAGTCGCATGAAGACGTTCGACTATGTCAGGCCGACAACGATCCGCGAGGCCGTCGCCGCCGCCTCGGAACCGGGCGCCGCTTATCTCGCTGCAGGGACCAACCTTCTGGACCTGATGAAAGGCGGCATCACTCGCCCAAGTCGACTCGTCGACATCAGCCATCTTCCCGACCTTGACCGCATCGAGGACCTTCCCGACGGCGGGGTGCGGATCGGCGCGCTTGTCCGCAATGCGGATCTCGCCCGCAATCGCAGCTTCGCCCGACGGTTTCCGGCGGTCGCGGAGGCGCTCTTGTCCGGAGCGTCCGCGCAGCTGAGGAACGCCGCCACGGTCGGCGGCAACATCCTGCAACGCACGCGCTGCGCCTATTTCTACGACACCGCAACTAGCTGCAATAAACGCGATCCCGGCTCAGGCTGCGACGCCCGCGGCGGCGACAACAGGCTCCACGCCGTAATGGGTTGGAGCGAGAGCTGCATTGCGACACACCCGTCTGATTTCTGTGTGCCTCTGGTCGCGCTCGACGCCGTTATCGAGGTCGAAGGCCGGATGGGGAGGCGTGAGATCCCGATCGAGACGTTTCACCGGTTGCCCGGCGACGCGCCCGACCGCGAGAACCTGCTTGAGACCGGCGAGATGATCGTGGCGGTGCGTTTGCCGACGCAGGCGGCTCAGTTCGCGACCCATGCGCGTTACCTGAAGGTGCGCGAACGCACCTCCTATGCATTCGCGGTTGTCTCGGCGGCGGCGGCGCTGCGCATCGAGAACGCTACGATTGCGGACGCGCGCCTCGCGCTTGGCGGAGTGGCCATGAAGCCGTGGCGAGCCCGTGAGGCAGAACGGCTCCTGGCCGGCAAGCGCGCCGATCCTTCGATCTTTCGTCGCGCCGCCGAGCAAGCGCTCGTAGACGCAAGGCCGTCCGGCGGGAACGACTTCAAGGTGGAGCTCGCGCGGCGGATCGCCGTGCGCGCCCTCACGCTGGCTGCGGACGGTACGCCTGAGCAGTCGCCTGCCCTGCCGGCATCCCTTTTCGCCGCCAATAACAGAGTCGTCATCCATGCCTGAGATCGCACTCACCCAAGCACCTGCTCACGTCCGGCACGGCTCGAACAGTGGTCAGCCCCTGACACGCCGGGATGGACTCCTTAAAGTTACGGGCGCCGCGCGGTACGCCGCCGACCACCATCCGCCCGGGATGCTCTACGCCGTTCTCGCCGTCAGCAGCATCGCGCGCGGCCGCGTCGCTTTTCTCGACGTTGAGGCCGCAAAAGCGCTCCCGGGCGTCATTGAAGTCATGACGCCGGCCAACAGGCCGGCGCTCGCCCAGGATCCGGACGAAAAAACCAACCCCTTCATGTTTCGGCTCGATCTTTTGCAAAGCGACCGGGTCCGCTACGCCAATCAGCCGATTGCCGTCGTTATCGCGGAAACGCTGGAAGCCGCAACGGAAGGCGCCGCGCTGCTGTCGCCGCGCTACGAGACCGATCCGGCGCGCGTCGGGCTGGACTCGGCCGAGAGTTTCGTGCCGCCGGCCGTCGGCATCGGAAATCCGGCACAGGCTCATCGAGGCGATGTGGAAGCCGGGATCGCCGGAGCGTCGAAACGAATCGAGGCCACCTATGAAACCGCATCCCAGTATCACAATCCGATGGAGCCGCATGCGATCGTGGCGGCATGGGATGGCGATACGCTTTCAATCGACACGCCGAGCCAGGGTCTCGCCATGGCACAGGGGCGCCTCGCAGGACTGTTCGGGATTGCGCCCGAGAGGATCCACATCCGCAGTCCGTTCCTGGGCGGCGGCTTCGGCTGCAAAGGCTTGATCTCCGGACCACAGGTTCTTGGCGTCATGGCGGCCCGTATGGTGGGAAGGCCGGTCAAGCTGGTCCTTCGCCGGGAGCAGATGTTTGGCCCGGTCGGACACCGGTCTCCAACGCGGCAGACCTTGCGTCTGGCGACCGACGATGGCGGCAAGCTGACGGCGCTTGATCATCACACCAGGACGACGACGAGCACCTTCGACGACTTCTTCGAGCCTGCGAGCGACATTTCGCATACGCTTTATGCGAGCGCGGCCATCGCGACGTCCCATGAAGCCGTACGCGTAGACACCGGAACGCCGCTTTTCATGCGCGCCCCCGGAGAGGCAACAGGCTCGATCGCGCTCGAAAGCGCGATCGACGAAATGGCTCACGCTTGCGGAATGGATCCGTTGGCCTTTCGGCTCAAGAATTACGCGCAAGTCGAGCCGATGTCCGGCAAGCCATTCTCCTCGAAGGCGTTGCACGAATGTTACACGCAAGGCGCCGAGCGTTTCGGCTGGCAACGCCGCCCGCTCGCACCCCGGCAGATGCGTGACCGCGATGGATTACTGGTCGGCTGGGGCTTGGGTACGGCAACGTTTCCGGCGCTCATGTTCGAGGGCCACGCCAAGGCGGTGCTGCGTCAGGACGGCAGCGGCGTCATGGAGATCGGGGCCCACGACATGGGTCAGGGCGCCTGGACCGCGCTGGCTCAGATCGCGGCGGATGGCCTCGGCCTTAACATCGACCAGGTCGAGTTCAGAGCCGGGACCTCCGACCTTCCTGACGCGGGAATCGCGGGAGGCTCGGCCCACACCGCGACCGCCGGCATGGCGATCCACAACGCCGGTGCCGACGTGATCGCCCGGATTGCCGATCTGGCGACCAACGATGATCGTTCGCCGCTCTTCGGCGCCGGAAATGCCGGCGTTATCGCCCGCGGCGGCCGCTTGTTCCGCCGCGACGACGAGAACCGCAGCGACGACGAGAACCGCAGCGAGAGTTACTCCGAGATCCTCCGTCGCGCCGGGCTCGCGCAGATCGAGGGTCAGGGCAGAAGCGCTGCCAATCCGGCCGCACAATCAACTTACGCGATGTTCGCCCATGGGGCCGTGTTCGCCGAGGTCAAGGTCGATCCCGATCTCGGACAGATGCGCGTCACCCGCGTGGTCGGCGCATTCGCTGCGGGACGGATCATCAACCCGCGCATGGTTCGCAGCCAGCTCTATGGCGGAATGATTTGGGGCGTCTCGTTCGCATTGCATGAGCGTGCCGTCATGGATCCGCGGTCCGGCCGCCCGACGAACCCCAATTTGGGCGAGTACCACATTCCGGTGAACGCCGACGTGCCCTTGCTCGAAGCGATCCTGGTCGAGGAACATGATCCGCACGTGAACGCACTCGGCATCAAGGGCGTGGGTGAAATCGGGATCACCGGCACGGCGGGTGCGGTCGCGAATGCCGTCTGGCACGCAACCGGAGTTCGCGTGCGCAAATTCCCGATCACGCTTGATCGTTTGATCGGGCTTGCGTCGTAGTCAAAAGGTGGCGATGAAGCCGGAGAGCCATGCGGCACGCCGCGTGGCTCCGTCATTGATCCAACCCAAGCCGTTGCGCGGCAGCAGCAATCCGCTCTCGCTCAGGCGCGTTATCGGCAAACACCTCGAGGCCACGGGCGAGCGCCCGCTTGGCAAGTTCGCTTTCGCCAAGGACCATGCGCGATCGGATCAGCTTAATCCATCCGTCGGCAATTTCTTTGTGGCATGCTAAACACAGCCGCGTTTACGACTTCGTGAAAACGGCTCATGGCAGTTGCTGCAGTCCTTTTCAAGCTTGGCATGTAATGCCGGCAGAGGTCTTCATTCAGACCGGCAGCCGCACCATGATGAGCTACCTTTTCAAGCCCGTCAGCGATCAGCTGCACCGCATGTTCCGCGAACGCTGAACGCTCATGAGCAGGCCCTGGCGGCGAACGGCAAATCCGACATAGCAGCGCTGGCCACCATAGATCGCGGCACTTCGAGACCACACACCAAGCGTGACGCCGTCACGGCGCCGTGGGCAGTGGCGGATTTTTGCCGGCGCGTTCGTCGGCGAGCCATGCCTTCCACGCGGCCGTATGATACGGCCACTTCGCCATCTCGATGCACCAGGCCGGCGGCGCGGCCGACAGGAAAAAGGACGCCTCCCGTTGTGCAGCGGTCAGGCAGCGCGGGGCAACCATTTTGGCGGCCGATGCCAATTCCTGGCGGTCGGCAAACACCTCCCACAGCCGCGCGGCCCCGTCGCTGGAAGCGGTCACGACGCGCTTGTCGTCGGGGCCGAACGCCGCACTCAATACTCTCTCCGGATGGCGCATGACGGCGATCGAACTGTGGGAATCGATATCCCACAGCCGCGCGGTGTTGTCCCAGGATGCGGTGACGATGCGCCTGCCATCGGAGCTGAACGCGACGCTGCTCACAATGTCCGTATGACCGATGAGCGGTGGACCAATTTGCTCGCCGGTGTCAGCGTCCCACAGCCGCGCCGTCTTGTCCGCGGAGACGGTGACAACGCGTTTGCCGTCGGGGCTGAACACCGCACCGCTCACATCATCCGTATGGCCTGCGAGGGTGTGGAGTGACTCGGCCGATGCTGCATCCCACAGCCGCGCCGTCTTGTCCTTCGATGCCGTGATGATGCGCCTGCCATCCGGGCTGAACGCCGCGCCAGTCACGCGATCGGTATGGCCGCCAAGCTCACCGATAGGGCGGCCGGTGTCGGTGTCCCAAACCAGTGCTGTCGGGTCGTCCGACGCGGTGACGACACGCCTGTCATCTGGGCTGAACGCCGCTCCGTTCACGCGATACGGGCGGCCTGCATATAGGGCGCGGATCTCCCGGCCGGTCTCCGCGTCCCACAACCGCGCGGTCGCGTCGCTCGATGCGGTCACGATACGCTTGCCGTCGTGGCTGAACGCCGCGCTTGACACGAAACCATCATGACCCATGAGCAAGCCAATTTGACGGCCGCCTGCGGCGTCCCACAGCCGCGCCGTCTCGTCACCTGATGCGGTGACGATGCTCCTTCCGTCGGGGCTGAACGCCGCATTGCTGACGACACCCGCATGGCCGAGGAGCGGCGCGCCCATTTGGGTGTCCGCCGCGGCGTTCCACAGTCGCGCTGTCCCGTCCGCCGATGCGGTGACGACGTGCTGGCCGTCAGGACTGAACATCGCGCTGTTCACAATGCCCGCATGGCCGACAAGCGGCGCGCCGATTTGGCGGCGCGAGGCGACGTCCCAGAAACGAGCCGTACCGTCCACGGTCGCCGTGATAATGCGCGTGTCGTCGGGGCTGAACGCCGCGCCCGTGATGCGATCCTCGCCATTGAACGGCGTGCCCGTTTGCCGCCCGGTCCCGGCGTCCCATAGCCGTGCGGTCTTGTCCCAGGACGCCGTGAGAATGTGCTTGCCGTCGGCGCTGAACGAGGCGCTGGTCACGCGATCCGTATGGCCGATGAGCGGCTCGCCGAGCGGCTCGCCGGTCGCGGCGTCCCACAGCCGCGCGGTCTTGTCGGTTGATGCGGTGACGATGCGCTTACCGTCGGGGCTGAATGCCGCGGTCCGCACGTTGCCCAGCGCGCGCCCGGACAGTAGGCCGACCGACTGGCCGGTGGCGGCGTCCCACAATCGCACCGTCTCGTCTCTGGACGCGGTGACGATGCGCGCGCCGTCGGGACTGAATGCCGCGCTATTCACAACGTCCGTGTGACCGGTGAGCGTTACGATCTGGCGGCCGCTCGCAGCGTCCCACAGCCGCGCGGTCCTGTCGGCCGAGGTCGTGACGATGCGCGTGCCGTCTGGACTGAATGCCGCCCCCGCCACCCGATCGGCATGACCGATGAGCGGCAGGCCGATCGGCTCGCCGGTCTCGGTATGCCACAGACGGACGGTCTTGTCCGTGGATGCGGTGACGACGAGCTCACCGTCGGGGCTGAACGCCGCGCCGTTCACGGCATACTCATGTCCGGCGAGAATGTGCCGTTCGCGTAACGCCCGCCACGCGCCATCGAGCTGCAATTCCGACTCTGGCGCGTAGACCAGATCGATGCCGTCCATGCCCCCCTCGACGGCGACCGTCAACCGCTCGGTGACCTGGGGGTTGCTGCCTGCGCCACCCTGCAAGCTCTCCAACGCCAGCAGCAGCGCAGTTCCGACGTCGCCTCGCATCTGATGTTGGCGGGCGAGATCAGCCAGGAATCGCGACACGTTCCGCTGCAGACGGGCGAATTCTGCGTCGGCGAGAGTTGGCGCCATGGACCGATGTTGCAAATTCATATCGCCGGTTTTCCCCTCGCTTTGTGTCAACGACTCGGCGCCCTTTCCCCATTGCACCCAAGCGAAGCCGCCGATCATCGCCATGAGCACGGCCGCCGCTCCGAGGGCGGTGATAAGCTCCCGTCGTTTCATTCGATGACCTCGCCGGCGCACGACACCAAAGCATCTGGGATCGTCGGCCCGATTGACTTGGCGATCATCATGTTAGCAGGTCAAATTTGACTGGAAAACGCTTCGAAACACCTCGACGTGTCGGGCCCCATAAGACATAAGCCTGACGACTTTTGCACCCGCGCACCCCGGCAGAGGTGGGCCACTACGCTGAGCACGGCAGTGGTGACCGACCCGGCCCATCTCGTGCTCGAAGCAACGGGCCCGGAAAACGTCGACACGGTCGTGGTCGACGGTCGCATCCTCAAGCGTGGCGGCAAGCTCGTGGCACTCGATACACCCAAGGTGATCGCCGAGGCGCGCGCCGCACTCGCCGGCGTGCGCGAACGCACGAAGTGGCGGTGAGCATGGCGTGGCGCGGAAAGTCTCAACCGAGGACGGACTTCGGCAGCCTATCCCTCGGATAGCTGCCGTGCCGGTCGGGCAGCCGGGCCAGGAGCGGGCGTTCGGCAGGGGGGAATTTTTTTGAGCGGGGCGTTCGACCCAAGTTGGACCGTCCCCTCGCCACATCATCGATTGGATCGGAGCGACTACGATGCTCGGGATCTTTGATGGACACAACGACTCTGTCCAGCGCTTGCAGGAATACCGACCGGACGGCATTGACTTCTTGGCACGTTCGACCGATGGCCATCTAGATTTACCGCGTGCAATAGACGGGGGTCTCGTCGGCGGATTGTTTGCGATGTTCGTGCGGCCTGAGCACCAGCCTGTGAAGGACCTGACAGTCACGAAAAACAGCTACGAGGTCCGTTTGGCCAAGCCATTGGATACGGCCTACGCCCGACGCAAGACGGGGGAACTGCTAACTGCTCTGAAACGCCTGGAGGCACGTGCCGACGGAAAGATTAGCATAGCAACTAGCGTGAATGAAATCGATAGCGTCAGGTGGGCCGGGTCGTTCGCAGTCGTACTGCACATGGAAGGCGCGGACGGCATTGATGCCGATTTGTCCGAGTTGGAGAAGCTATACCGCTCCGGGCTGCGCTCGCTCGGGCTCGTCTGGAGCCGCCCCAATATTTTCGGTCACGGAGTTCCATTTGCGTGGCCGCGCTCGGCTGATACCGGTCCGGGACTGACCCCTGCGGGAAAAGACCTGATCAGGGCATGCAACCGCCTCGGCATCATGATCGACGTGTCCCATCTCAACGAGAAGGGCTTCTGGGACGTGGCGAGGTTGAGCGCAGCGCCTCTGGTAGCGACGCATGCATGCGCGCATGCAATTTGCTCTTCGACGAGGAACCTGACCGATAAGCAGCTCGACGCCATTCGGGAATCTGACGGTGTCGTCGGAGTGAACTTCTCTGTAAATGACGTGCGCCCTGACGCTCAGGACAACGCTGACACACCGCTCGACCTGCTCACACGCCACTTTCACTATTTGGTGGACCGGATTGGCATAGATCGCGTGGCAATCGGATCAGATTTCGATGGCGCGACGATCCCGGCGGCGATCAAGGATGCGAGCGGTCTGCCGAATCTGATTGCTGCGTTGCGGGCGAGTGGCTTCGATGAAGACTCAATACGAAAGATTGCCTTCGACAATTGGATGCGCGTTTTTCGACTCACTTGGCGGCCGTGAGCCGTCGCAGAGGTCGGCTACGGGTCATTCGCGTCGTCTTCTTTGCGTCCACGACGCGTCCGGTTATCCTCCGGAACTTGCCGTGAAACCAGACGAGGCGGACCGCTGTCACTTCACGCGTGAAGGGCTGAGGGTCGAAATTCTTGTGTGGTACCGCGCTATAAGTGTTGACCAAGTGAGCCAGTAACGCGCCGCAAATTTTAGTGCGCAGGGTGCCCGCCTCCGCTCGGCAGATGAGCGGGAGCCGCGAGAGAGTCGCACCGATAAAGAAGAAGTCAGGTCAGAAGTCGGGCGTTTTTGCCTCGGGCTGAGGAAACAGGTTCTGGTTGAAGAAATCGCCGTTGTTCTCGGCGCAGACAGTCTCCAGCATCGGGCCGTCGAACTTGAACCATCGCCTCGTCATGGTGAGCGGCGCGTTGAACGCGTCGGGGTCCTCCACTCTCACCAGCGCGGACATGCCTTTGCCGCCCGGCTCGATGGTGAAGCGCTCCACCACGTGCAGCTTCTCGCTGTGCGGCGTGCGAAAATTGTCGATGTAGCTGATCTTGGTGGAGAGCCCGACGGTATCGACCACCAGCGTGTCGCCGTTTTCGTAATGGCCGATCGATTCGCCGAACCAAGACGGCGTCACGTGTTCCGAATGCTTGTCGGTGAGGTAGATGCGACGCACCAGGTGGTCGCGCTGCCAGATCATCCACACCTCCTTGGGGGTCTGGATGAAATAGACGGGCTCGAAGGGCCACAAAAGCTGGCCGGGAACGCCTCCCGGATAGCATCGCGCTTGCGCCGTAAAGGGAATGTCGCGCACGCCCTGCAGTATCTCGTCATTGGTCGCCTGAATCTGCGCTGCCGCCCACGGCTTGAGCACCGGGTCTTTCGTATTGGTGATACGCTTGGTCGCGCC
>Ga0137362_10001587_pt1 | contig 14202 bp, 11 predicted proteins | sample MadtaG_2_FD_104801 | JGI IMG/M metagenome (GOLD analysis project Ga0137362, IMG submission 104801) | Vadose zone soil microbial communities from Angelo Coast Range Reserve, California, USA - Mad1_100_16 metaG | ecosystem: Environmental > Terrestrial > Soil > Vadose zone | place: USA: California... | reverse complement strand
GGTCCGCTTCCATTCGCGCGTGTTCACCGATTGGGGATTCCAGGCCAAAGTCGGCCTCGGATGCGGACTCTTGGCGCTCTTCTCCGGACCATCCGGTACGGGCAAAACTCTGGCGGCAGAAGTCATTGCTGGCGCTCTCGACCTCGATCTCTTCAAGATTGATCTGTCGTCACTCGTGAGCAAGTACATCGGGGAGACCGAAAAGAATCTCGCTCGTGTCTTCGAAGATGGAGAGCGGAGCGGCGGCATCCTGTTCTTCGACGAGGCCGACGCAGTGTTCGGCAAGCGCACCGATGTCCGCGATGCTCACGACCGGTACGCCAATCTGGAAGTCAACTATCTGCTCCAGCGCGTCGAGGACTATCCCGGCGTCGTGATTCTCGCCAGCAATATGGGGCGCAATATCGACTCCGCATTCCAGCGCCGCATGAACTTCGTCGTCGAATTTCCTTTGCCCGATGCCGATCACCGCCGCCGCATCTGGCAGACCGTGTTCCCGACCACGGCGCCGCTTGAACCTGGCATTGACTTCGAATTTCTTGCCGAACGCTTCAACCTCGCCGGCGGCAACATCCGCAACATTGCTGTCGCCGCAGCGTTTTACGCTGCCGGCAATGGCGGCTCCATCAGCATGCACCACCTGCTTCGCGGGCTGAAACGCGAGTACCAGAAGATGGGCAAGGTTTGCGAGCGCGCCGAGTTCGGCGATTACTACTCCGCGGTGCGCTGATGGACGCGCCTTCCAAGAATCCGCTGACGAAGGCGCCACTCCCGCCGCAGCCCGCGCCGGCGCAAACCAGCGCTCCTCCGCCTGTTCCGGCGTCGTCCACGCCTGTTCCGTTCAGCGGCAGTCCGGCCCGTACGCCTGATTCCCTTCGGCCTGAAATGAATGCACTCGGAGGTTCTCCGGCTCGACAGGCGGAGGCCGCTCGTGATCTCCAACGCAAGCGCGGGAATCAATTTACCGGGGCTGTGCTGCAGCGCAAGTGCGCCTGTGGCGCGTGTGCCGACTGTGACAAGAAGCGCGACGACCATCGCGCCATTCAGCGGCAAGCGAGGGACTCCGGTTCCACGACCGCCTTGATGCCGGACCACGCCGCCTTAGAACAGAGTGGCGGCAAGCCACTCCCACTGGATCTGCGGCAGCGCATGGAATCACAGTTCGGCCGCAAGTTTGAAGGAGTGCTGGTGCACTCCGACTCCGCCGCTGCCCAAGCCGCTGGCGCGGTTCATGCCCGAGCCTTCACCTCTGGCAATCACATTTACTTTGCCCAGGGCGAATATCAACCCGATACCGAGCCGGGCCGGGAACTGATCGCGCATGAACTGGCGCACGTCGTTCAGCAAAATACCGGGCGCGCGTCTGCCGCAGGCAAGCAGATCGATGGCGGACGCCACGATCCCCTGGAACAGGAAGCCGACCACGCCGCGGCTGACATCGCTCGCGGCCGTTCGCCTAGTGTCACCGGATCGAGTGATGGTCGAATTCACCGCGCAACGGCGCCACCTAACATCGTCAAGGCAAGCAAGAAGTTCAAGATCCCGGGAGAGAAGCTAGGTAGCGCTGAAGACGCGGCCGCAGTCCTGGCGATTTACAAACAACGCGCAAGTTCGGGCCAATTGCGCGACCTTCATCCGGGCCGGGTTGAAAGCACGGCATGGCCCGAATGGAATCGAGGCCGACCGAAAGAAACTCAGAATGCGCTTGGGGACCTGCGCCAGCAGTGTTCCCCAGACCACGTAGTGGAGCTCCAGGTCGGCGGCGCCGATGATGTTTCCAATCTCCGGCTCCTTGATCGAGATCGTAATTCGAAGGCGGGCACGCGGATATGGAATGAACAGATCCGAGACCTCAAGCAACCGGGCGTAGTTGTGCAGTTTGACGATGTGGAAGCGGAGCCGCCCTTTACGCAAAAAGACCCTTGCATTGATTTTGACATTCCCAACTGGAAGGGAGGGGCCTTCCGGCGCAAGGGCGACCAGATTGTAAAGTTCAAGGCTGCCGGGTCTAACGTAAGTCTCGGCATCACGCCAGACGGAACCATCATTCGTGCTGATCGTTTCGCCATTTCCGGATTCGAGCTTTCCAAGATCAAAGTCGACGAGTCCGATGGCGACAACGTCAAGACCGGAACCATTGACGGTGTGATCTCTTCTGCTGTTAAGGAATTCCTGAAGGTTAGAACGCAGAGCAAGATTGCCATCCTCATTACTAAGGGCGAGGCCAGTCTCGATACCCCCAACAAGAACCTCAAGCTCCTGTTCCCTTTTCTCAGCGAAGCGGACTTCTCCGCTGATTTCGACAGCACCGGCTTCAAAGGACAAGCCAAGTTCAACCCCAGCCTGCCGTTACTGAAGAAAGCCGAGGTATTCCTACAGGTCGAAAAAGGCGCTTTTAGCGGAAGTCTCAAAGTCGCTGGCACGGACGTCTCGATCCCTATTCCCGGCGTCACCATCACCGAATGCAGCATCGAGGCCGCTCTCAATGAATCTGCCTTTTCGGCCAAGGGCGTTCTGGCTTTCAAAGTCAGCACTTACGCCGACGCCAAGCTCACCGCGAACGCCGACAAAGACGGTTTCCGCGCTGACGGCGTCGTGGACTTCCACGTTCCCGGACTCGACAAAGCGCAAGGCAAGATTTCCTACCGCGACAAGCAACTCACGGGTCAGATCAGCATTGGCAAGGACAAGTTCAAACTGCCCGGCATCAAGTCGGCCAACCTGACTGTTGACATCACTGATACGACTATCTCTGGAGTCGGTGAGGTGCAACTGAGCGTACCCGGCGTGAAGAAAGGAACGCTGTCTTTCTCGCTCGATAAGCAAGGCAATTTCGCGATTACCGGCGCCGCCGCGCTCAGCATCCCCGGCGTCAAGGAATCGGACATCAGTCTCACCTACGCCGACGGCGATCTCAGTGGCATCGCCAAGCTGGGACTCGATGTACCCGGTCTCCAAGGGGCGGGAGCAACATTTGAAGTTCGCTATGCCAAGGGCCTGCTGACCGGTTCCGGCGAGATCTCGTACAAAAAAGGCAAACTCACCGGCAAGGTCCACGCCGAGCTGACGGAAAAACACAAACTCACGGGCGGGGGCGAACTCGCCTATGAAATCCTTCCTGGTCTGGTCGCCGGGGTCGGCATCGAAATCCTCGAAGACGGCAAGACCAAGGTTAGCGGCGAAATCCGCGTCCCGGACACGATCAACATCTTCCCGGAGAAAGCCTACGAGAAGAAGATATTCAGCTTCGGCGTCCAGATTCCCATCTTCGCCATTCCGCTCGGCACGCGCAGCGTCGGACTGGTTGCCGAGATCGGCGCTGACATCAAGGCCCGCGCCGGAATCGGCCCCGGACAACTTCGCGGCGTCAAAGCCAAGGCCACCATTGACCTTTCCAAAGACGAAAATGCGCTTGAGTTTCAGGCCGCGGCGGAACTCTTCGTACCCGCGCATGCCGAACTCGTTCTCGCCGTACACGGCGGACTGGGTCTCAGCCTCGCCATTGCCTCGGCGACGGGCGGAATCGAGCTGGCCGCATCTCTTGGGTTGATGGGGGCTCTGTCTACCAAGGTCCAAATCAACTATCAGAACGGGATTTTTGCCCTCGATGCGGTGGCGGAACTGTCAGCCCAACCATCGCTCAAGTTCGACATCAGCGCTTACGTTAAGGTTGAGGTAGATCTATTCATCACCACCATCGAGGTTTATCGCAAAGACTGGAAGCTCGCATCCAAGGAGTGGGGCAGCGGGCTGAAGATCGGTGTCCGCTTCCCCGTGCATTACGAGACGGGCAAGCCCTTCAATCTCTCTTTGGATCAGCTGGAATTCATCAAGCCCGAGATTGATATCAAGCAGGCCGTGAAGGACCTGCTACCGATGTGAGCAAGATGTAAGGAAGGAGACGAACATGACACACTTCAGTTCCGACGGCGCCGCGTTCCCCGGGTATTCCGTCCAGTCCGTTGAACACAATAATCGCGGTCTCTTTGAACATGTTGCCGGGCGCCTGGACGAGGCGGCTCGCGAATATACCAGTGCGATTGAACTGGACCCCAGCAACGCCGCCGCCTTGAGCAATTACGGATTCCTGCTCAGCCAGCAGGGACGCCACGCCGATGCTCTGCCCTGGTACGAGCGCGCCATCGCGGCCCAACCCGATTACGCCCTGGCTCACAACAATAAGGGCAATTCGCTGCTCGCTCTCGGCGATTACCAAGGCGCAATTGCCGCCTATCGTGAGGCGTTGGAGCACGACCCCACTCACCGCTCTGCCTTGCTGAATCTGGCCCAGGCCCTGCATGTCACCGGCGACTTGCCGGGTGCGGCGGCTGCCTACGACAACGTGGTGCAATCGGATCCCAACAATCCGGAGGCTCTGTTCCCTGCGGCTGTCCTCGCTGCCGCCACAGCCAACCTGACGCGCGCCGCAGAACTTTTGCAGCGCTTACTCTTTCTTGCTCCCACCCACGCTGAAGGGTGGGCCACTCTCGGTTTCGTGTGCCTGGCAAGACGTGATTACGCGTCTGCGATAGAACACTGCAAACGAGCAGTAGAACTCGCTCCAACAAATCCTCGCGCGCACTACAACCTCGCTTTGGGATTGCTCGCTATCGGGAACATGCAATCCGCCGAAGAACATCTGGCTGCTGCCGTCGATTCAGGACCTGAATTCGAGGAGGCAGCACGAGCATTAGACGCTGTGCGGCAGGCCAGCGGCAAAGCAGTTCTGACTTCTGGGGGAGTTCTCTCTCAACACCAGACCTAAGCGTGCAATGAGCCTGGTTTGAGTGATATCACCAGATACGAAGGAGGTGTCACTTATCTCGTGCTACACTAATTTCGCCCCGTAACTAGTGTCCCAGGGAGGAGCTGACCTCCCTCATCGAGGACGTGGCATTCTCCTTTCCGACACCCGACACAAAACAGTAGGAGAATACTGCGTGACATGCTCATGCGGTCAGGAGGGTTTATGGATGCAAGTTCGGTTCTAGGCGGCATTGCAATTGGCAGAGACACTTCTGGAAATTTCCGGCTGAGTCCCGCAGGTTTGGCGGTTCGCTTCGGAGATCGATGGGTCGTTAACGAGAACGGGCAGCTCGTCGAGATGTCACGGGTCTTACGATTGAGAGTATCCAAAACGTTGTGGTTCGAATCCCGAGTCAGAGAGTTGCCGCAGGTGACGTCGTTGTTCTTTCCGACAATCCGCTCAATGTGCTTTTCGTGCAGAACGTCGATCAGAACGGGCACCTTCACGGCCTAGAATTGGAGAGCAGCCAAGTCGTGGAGTACGTCCCGACCAATAACATCTTGGGAATGGCTGTACTTGTGAGAGCTGTCAACCTGGCTCAAGCCTTGAACCCTCCCCCAGGAGGAGGCGGCGGCAGAAACCCGAGAGCGAATAACCTGTTGCCGTTATTGCTTCTGAGTGGCGGCAACGGTGGAGATAAAATTGCCGACGCTTTGCTACTTAGCTCAGCATTAGGAGGACAACAGCAACCACAGAACATTGCGAATTTACTTCCTCTGATATCTTTGCGCTCGCAAGGTGGTGCATTAGATAGCCTGCTCTTGGCCGGCGCTTTTGGAGGAGGTAATAACGTTTTAGCCAACCTCTTTAACCCTGGACCACCCAATCAACCTCGAGCACTTGCAGGTGCCCGCCAGCCTCAAGCACGTGCTGCTAATCGAGGGAGACCTGCTGCGCGGAGAAGAGCTGCTGCTGTCAATCGGGCGAGAGCTGCGAGGCCGCCTGCTGCCAACCGGCCGTAGCAAACGGATTTGGTGTGACGTCACCCAGCCGCTAAGCGGGGCTGCTCGCGCAAACCTGCTCGGCAGCCCAGAAGACTCGCGCCACTTGAAAACGGCACGTAGAGGTGCTTGTTTTTGGGCCGCCAACGCGCGGCCCATTCTTTTTGGCTCTGGCGGTGAAATCGATAGACAGTCATTTCTTCCGCGTGCAGCATATAAACGTGATCCAGCTCAGCTCATTTTATAAACAGCACCGCATATGAGCAGGTCACGCCACAAGTCTTCTTCATTTCCATACTCCCGTATGCCGCGCTTAACAGTTCGCGGCCATAAGCCCTCCTTGGGCTGTAGACTTCAAGTGGACGGGATCCAATTACTCGCGATTCAACGTGACCCACCGCGGGTGCCCGCTGTTCCTGACCCCCTTTCGTCCACCAAGTGCCTGGAACGCGAGGAACCCATTCAGTTAATTGGAATGCGCGTAGTGTCACAACATCGTCGAGGTCGATCTGAGTCGTACTTTCGTATCCGAGCTGGAAATCTGCTTCCTCTCCTGTTGTTACGCTCGCAAGGGGGTTCGTTCGATAATCTGCTGTTGGCGGGAGCGATTGGAGGAGGCAACAACCCCCTCGCGAACCTGCTGGGTGCAGGGGCCAATCAGCCGGCACCTGCTGCTCCTAATCAACCTGCAGCAGCAGTCAACCAACCTGCGGCTGCTGCTGCTGATCGGCCTAAGAAAGCTGCTGCCTGATGTAGAAACAAATCGGTGAGCGAGTATGGAGGAGCCGTGCGGGTGCGGCTCCCTCGCTTTTTGCCTTGACCAAGCATCTGCTGCTCGCTCGTTGGCATGAGCGGGGCGCGTGCATCTGGTTGATCTTGGCAAACGTCCATCCCAATCTAGGATTGTGACGCCGGTGTGACGCAAAACCTGCCATCACTGCCAAAGTTGACATCATTGACACTCGGCAGCGACTGATTTCAAATAACTTGTGTGTTTGCAACGCAGCCCTGCGAATTCGGCTTATAGGTCCGGCTGCCACAAGTTATTATTTTCAATCACTTACGGAACACCGTGTCCCGTTGTGACGCCGGTGTGGCGCAGTTAAGCCGTATCGGACGGAGTTCGGCCCTCGATTGCCTGAGAATCGCCTTGCGCATGAGGCCGGAAAAAGGGCCGACCGCACTCCACTACAAGCGAAACTTCCAGAACGCTGCACCGAAACACTCGATCCGAGTCTCAGTGGAAAGAACGACGCTACCTTCGCATAGCTTAAACCCCTGCGGGAAAACCCGCGAACTTGCAACCGCCGTTAGATACAGCCACTGCGAAAAAGAACTGACAATCCCCTGAAAAGGCGCGGTGTGTGGACTGCTTTCTCGCTTCGTCCGCGGACACACAGGGACGTCCCCAAGGTGTGAGATTATTCTTTGATCGAGTTCTGGCAGCAGAAGGTGATGATGGTTTTACGTGAACGAATCTGATCCCAAACTCTTGGATCTGCAATCTGCTCTTGCTGAGGTGCAGCGCCTACGGGAAGAAAACGTTCGCCTGCGGCGTATTTTACAGGACCACGGCATACAGCTTCCGGTGGTCCAGTCCCCGAACGGTATTCCCGTCACAACGAGCGCCCTACCAAGTCCGCACACCCTTGTCTTGAAAGCTGAACAACGCATTGCCCTCTTCCGGAGTCTCTTCCGCGGGCGCGACGACGTTTATGCAGTTCGCTGGGAGAACGCCGACGGGCGATCTGGGTACATGCCCAAGGCAGATCGTGACTGGAAGGCCTATCTTCGCGCAAGAGACGAGGAACGCAAAAAGGTCGACCGCCAGACTCGGAAGTTCAGACCGCTAACCGACGAGGTAGTGCGTGGACACCTCGTCGGAGATCACGCCATCGGTATTTATCCGCTTATGCAGAACGAGACATGCTGGTTCCTCGCCGTCGATTTCGATAAGAAAACATGGCAAAAGGATGCCATTGCGTTCTTGGCCGTATGTCGCGAACTGAGCGTGCCAGCGGCACTAGAGCGTTCACGGTCAGGCAACGGTGGCCACGTGTGGATCTTCTTCGCCCGATCAATCCCCGCAACCACCGCGCGAAAACTGGGCTGTGTAATCCTGACTCGGGCCATGGAGTCCCGTCACCAACTTGGATTGGATTCATACGACCGCTTCTTTCCCAACCAAGACACTATGCCGAAGGGCGGACTTGGCAATCTGATCGCTCTGCCGCTGCAGAGGCTTCCGCGCGCAGATGGAAACAGCGTCTTCGTAGATGCGGAGTTTCGTCCATATGGTGACCAATGGGCGTTTCTGGCAAGCGTGAAACGGATGCCCGCTTCTGCTGCTGAGGCTGTCGTTCTGGAAGCTCAACGAAGTGGGGACCTCATCGGAGTGAGAATCAGCTCTACCGAAGATGAGGGACAAGACCCTTGGACATTGCCGCCATCCCGAAAGCGAGCAGAGCGTCCAATACCAGGCCCCCTTCCGGTGCAGGTCCGAATTGTTCGCGCCAACCTTTTGTATATCGAAAAGAAGGATCTTCCTTCCTCGATGCTCAACCGGTTGCTTCGCCTTGGGGCATTCCAGAACCCCGAATTTTACAAAGCGCAGGCAATGAGACTTCCTACTTTCAACAAGCCACGAGTTATCGCCTGTGGCGAGGAACTCGCTAACCACATTGCCTTACCACGCGGCTGTCTGGTGGAGGTCATCGAGTTGTTGAAAACGCACCGCATCAAGCCAGAAGTCAGTGACGAACGGTTTGTTGGTCGTCCGATCGAAGTAGGATTCTCCGGCCGACTGCGTCCGTTACAGCAGGATGCCGTCGATGCGTTCGTGCAGCACGACGAAGGAATTCTTTGTGCTCCCACGGCTTTTGGCAAGACGGCTGTCGCAGCATGGTTGATTGCGTCACGAAAGGTGAACACTCTGATCTTGGTACATCGTCAACAATTGTTAGACCAGTGGCATGCGAGGTTGGCAATGTTCCTCAACCTTCCCGCCAAGTCAGTCGGACAAATCGGAGGAGGGACGACAAAACGCAGTGGTTGTGTCGATATTGCCATTCTTCAAAGTAGCCACGACAAGGAAGGAGTGAAAGACTTTGTGGCAGAGTATGGTCAGGTGATTGTTGACGAGTGCCACCATCTATCGGCGTTTACCTTTGAGCAGGTGATGAAGCAGGTGAAAGCGAAGTACATCGTCGGACTGACAGCAACTCCCGAGCGAAAAGATGGGCACCATCCCATCATCTATATGCAGTGCGGCCCGATTCGATTTAGGCTCAGCGCCCGCTCAACGACTGCAGCTACGCCGTTCGAGCATGAAGTAGTTCCACGGTTGACGGACTTTTCCTTGCCGCCTGGGCCAACCGATTTGACGATTCAAGAAGTGTACGCCGCACTCGTCGATGACCGCGTCCGCAATGAATTGATCCTTACCGATCTCATCCAGGTAACCACAGATGGGCGCTCACCGTTGCTTCTTACCGGCAGAACTGATCACTTGAAATACTTCGAAACGGAGCTTGCTGGCAGGGTGAACAACGTGTTTACGCTGAAGGGCGGCATGGGCAAGAAGCAACGACGATCGACAGCAGAGGCAATTGCGGCTGTGCCCGAGTGCGAGCCGAGAGTCATTCTGGCGACCGGCAGCTACATAGGCGAAGGGTTCGACGACGCTCGCCTGGATACGCTCTTTCTGGCGATGCCCATTTCCTGGAAGGGAACGCTACAGCAATACGTAGGGCGTCTCCACCGACTTCATGATGCCAAGACTGTTGTGCGAGTCTACGATTACGTGGACTCCAACGTTCGTATGCTGGCGCGAATGTACGCGCGCCGCCTGAAAGGGTACAACCTGATCGGCTACACGATCCGGGACGCCACCAACGAAACGTCGTTCTTTCAGCAGGTTGAAGACCGATCTCCCAAAGAGCTTTTGATCAACGGACAAACATGACGAAATGGAACAGTCGCCCGGCGGTTCTGCATGTGCGGAGCCTGAAAGGCGAGTCCAGGACAAATCTCCCTTCGCTCGGCAAGGCGAGGCTGAAGGAACTGATCGAACAAGCGATCGTGGATGCTTGCGGCGAAGAAGAACAAGCAGGCGGTTTTTTCACGATGATAGAGGAACACCTAGCGTTGCCGTTCCCTGTGAAGATCCTCGGCGTCGATGCTGACGTGAAGAAGATCGACATGATGACGCTTGATGGCCAAATTGTTGCCATTTGCCGTCGAGGCAAAACGCGACAGAAGATCCCGATCCTGGACCTGCCTTTGCCAACGCCGGCACCGGCAGGCGTGGAATGGATTGTCGCTTATCGCCAATGGCACCGAGGGTCCTGGTGAGCGAATACCAGTATTACGATTTCCGCGCAATCGACCGTCCGCTGACGAAAAAAGAGATGGCCGCGCTACGTTCTATCTCGACGCGGGCCGCAATCACCACAACGAGCTTCACGAACCACACGAATGGGGAGACCTGAAAGCCAATCCGAACCAGCTGCTGGAGAAATGCTTTGACGCTTTTGTCTATGTCGCGAACTGGGGGACGCATGAGTTCTATATTCGCCTCCCGCAGGAATCGGTCGACTACAAGTTGCTCAATGCCATGGTCCCAGGCGAGACCGTGCGGGTGCGAAAAACCGCGAGATTCGTGATCGTTGAATTTGGAGGTGAGTCCCTGTGGGACGGCGAGGATGACGGTACCGGATGGATGGCCTCCCTAATGCCTCTGCGCTCAGACCTGCTTCGCGGCGACCTCCGATGCCTGTATCTTGGCTGGCTTCGCAGCGCGCAGGGTGGGGGACTTGATGAAGATGAATTGGAGCCGCCCGTGCCTACAGGCTTGCAGGAATTGTCCGGTTCCCTCGATGCTCTGATCGAGTTCCTCGAAATCAACGAGGATCTCGTCGAGGTTGCAGCACAGGCTTCAAAACCGCTCGCTGCTGGACCGAGCCGCAAAGAGGTGTCCGCATGGATTCGAGGCCTGTCGGAAAAGGACAAGAACGAGTTACTTATTACTGCGCTCATGGAGCAAGGCGAGCGGTGGCGAAACGACTTCATGCGGCGTTTCCAGGGTCAGTACTTACAGCAACCCTCTGAAGTGCCCTTTGCAATCGAACGGCGTAAGGTAGGCAATCTTCTGGCAGCGGCCCATGCTCGTGCGAAGGACAGAGCCCGGCTACTGAACGAACAGCGCATAGGGGAAACGGCAAAACGAAGAGTGGAAGACGAGGCAAACCGGACTCGATATCTCGATCAAATAGGTCGACGCGAACCGGAAATCTGGGAGGAGGTCGCCGCGCATATCCTGAAGCGCCAGCCCAACGAGTACGCTAGGGCGGTTGGCTTGCTGACCGACTTGCGTGATCTCGCAATCCGCCGGGGCAAGAGAGCCAAATTTCAGATGGAACTTGAGAAGATCCGGCAGACACACGCCGCCAAGGAGAGCTTCTTGCGTCGACTTGCCAAGGCAAACTTGTAGGTAGGCTGATTGCGACTGCAGCAAACAATCGTCTCGGACCGCTCATTGTGACGCCGGTGTGACGCAAAACCTACCAACACTGACAAAGTTGACATCTTTGACACTTCGCAGCGATTGATTTCATGTAAGTTGTCTGTTTGCGATTCAGTCCGGCGAATTCGGCTTATAGGTCCGGCTGCCATACACTTTTACTTTCAATCACTTCCAAAGGCTATGGATTCGGTTCTACCACGGGCGTGACGCCCTGAGCAGGGCGCCGATATGCCCTTTGTGTTCCATTCTCCACAACCTCTTCCGCCTTGACGCGCGGCCGCTCGACATGGTATTACATTTTACAAAATGTAATGGAGCTAACATGGAGTCTGCAATCACCGTCAAGGGTCAGGCCACGATACCAAAGGCTATTCGCGAGCATCTTGCGCTAAAGCCGGGGGATCGGGTTAAGTTCTTTGTGCATCCAGATGGGAGCGTGGTTCTTTTGCCGAAACTTCCCGCTGCTGCTTTGCGCGGCATCGTCAAATCCCGGCGCAGGCGGCCGGTGAGGATCGAGGAAATGACCAACGCCGCCGCTGAAGGTGCCGCTGGGAGCACGTCGAAGGCCAAACGGCGATGATGGGGCTCGACACCAACATCCTCGTACGCTACCTTGCCCAAGACGATCCGGTTCAGTCGCCTAAGGCAAGGGAAATCCTCGAACGCCGATTGGCCGAGAAGGACCCCGGCTTCGTCAGCGTTGTGGCGATGGTGGAGACCGTTTGGGTCCTCGATCGCGCCTACGGCTTGTCATCCCAGGAAATCTCCGCCGCCGTAGAGCGAATGCTTCAGACCGATGTCCTCATTGTCGAGAACGAGCAGGAGGTTTTCACCGCCATGGTGGCGCTAAGGAGCGGCGAGGGCTCATTTGTAGATGCTCTGATCGGGGCGCTCGGTACCCGAGCCGGCTGTGCTCGTACCCTAACATTCGACCACAAGGCGCTCCGTCTCCCGGGCTTCGAGCTTCCGTGATCGGCCCCAGGATTAGCTCGGCGAACGGCAGCGGTGACGCGGTACGGCGAGGGATGAATGATGAAGTTTTATGACCGAGCTTGAATAGGGGAGAGCCCTTACATGCCGGTGCTCTACGCCCGTTGGCGTAACACCAGAAGGCGGCGGCTTGCGGAACGTTTGACATTCGAGACTTGCATTCTCAAGCTGCCGTCCTGGCACCGGAACAATCCTGAGGCACGACACTGTGACGCCGGTGTGACGCAAAACCTGCCAACACTGACAAAGCTGACATCATTGACAGTTCTCGCGGGTTCCGATTCAACAACCTATGCGTTTGCAACGTGACCGGCGAATTCGGCTTACAGGTCCGGCTGCCACATCATTTCTGTTTTCAATAATCTATTGACTCGTCCGCGCCTTAGTGTCCATAGGTGTCCACTTTTTCGAGGAAGGGACACGGTGGCGCGGGTCAACCGGAAGCGGGATGACCTCCTCTACCTCCAGCGAGGGAGGCCAACTCATAGAAGTGATGTATATATCACAAATGTATTTAAAATCGTTAAAAAGTGATGTATAAATCACATTATGCAGACGCTGGCAGAACTGGGCGAAGCGGTCTCAACCAGACGAAAGGCTCTTGGGCTGAACCAGAGCGAGGTTTCCCTGCGCTCTGGCATCACGAGGGAATCCCTGGTGCGCTTTGAACGAGGACAGGTATCGGAGTTCGGTTCCCGCAAACTCCTGGCGGTACTCGCCGTGCTGGGCCTTGAAATGAGTTTCACCGAGGTAGGAGCCTCAGGTACCCTCGACGAGCTGCGGCGCGAACGGGGTGGTGCTTGAAGCTGAATGGCCACGTCCTCGGTCGCCACGTTGGCATTCTTGAACAAGTCGGCGACTTCAAGAGCGTGATGACTTACGTTCCAGACGTGGCGCCGGAGAACCTCGTCTCTTTGACGATGCCCGTCCGCACCGAATCGTACCCGTGGGACGACCAACTTCACCCCATTTTCCAGATGAACCTTCCGGAGGGCTACCTCCTGCAGGTCTTGCAGGAGGAATTCGGACCGCATATCGGGGCGAGCCCAGTCGCACTCCTCTCCGTTATCGGTCGAAACATGGTTGGAAGGCTCCAGGTCGCTCCACCTGAGGCCGCACTGGACGAGCCGGCAAAACCGATCGAAGTTGCCGAGTTGCTGAAGGGTGACAACTCGGAGGAGGCATTTTCGCGACTTGTTCGAGAACACGCAAAGAGCGGCGTTTCAGGCGTCCTGCCGAAGTTCTTGGACACCGAACAGAAGAAGCAAAGCGGCCTGGGACCGCACAAGAAGGCCTCGTTGCTGACCCACGAGCACATCATCAAAGGATCATCCAGCAAGCTTCCGTTCGCGACTGCCAACGAACACTTGTGCATGCAGGTGGCAGCGAGGGTTGTCGAATGTGCGAAAACCGAACTCTCTCAGGATGGCAAAGTTCTGGTAGTACATCGGTTCGACGTCGACGAGAACGGAAAGCCGTTCCGAGCATTGGAAGATTTTTGTGCGCTACTCGGACTTCGGCCATCCGCGAAGTACGAAACCACATGGGAGCGAATCGCGAAGGCGGTTCGGACCTATGTGCCGGGCGGAGATCAGCGCGAGACCTTCCAGAAGCTAACTGCAATTCTGCTGTTGACGTACGCGCTGAGGAACGCTGACTGTCATTCGAAGAATTTGGCATTGCTATACACGTCACGAACGGACGCACGTCTCGCACCCGCGTACGACTTCTTCACGACTTCAGTTTACGAGGGTTACCAGAACAATCCCCCCGGAATCAGTTTCATGGGGAGGAAGACATGGTTGCCCGGAAAAACTCTGGGCACCTTTATTACTTCCACCTTTGGCATTTCTCAACGCGAGCAGAAGGAAATCCTGGAGCGCATCAGTGATGCGGTGGCAGACACCGTTCCTGCCGTTCGTGAAGTAATGAAGAGCCTG
>Ga0137362_10001585_pt1 | contig 14211 bp, 12 predicted proteins | sample MadtaG_2_FD_104801 | JGI IMG/M metagenome (GOLD analysis project Ga0137362, IMG submission 104801) | Vadose zone soil microbial communities from Angelo Coast Range Reserve, California, USA - Mad1_100_16 metaG | ecosystem: Environmental > Terrestrial > Soil > Vadose zone | place: USA: California... | reverse complement strand
CATCAGCCCCGGTTGACTTCGACCGCGTGCGCGCCTCGGCGGCTCGGAACGGGGGCATCGAGATTCTCGGGCCACCCCCTTTCGGCGGGTGAGCGCTGGCAAGTGGGCCCCATTGTGCTTACGGTTCTCCACGGCGATTTCGCGCCCAATTTGGGTTGAATCCTTCTTCCCCGGTCACCAAGGTCCTGCGGTTATGGCCGCCGATACGCCCGTGTCTTGGGCCGTGGACGCAAATCGGCGCGAACCATCAGGGCCCGGTTCGGTGTGTCAGTAGAAGCTCGATGGCGACAGCGCCCACACCGCTGACGATCGGAATCCCCCAATTCGTCAGGCGATTGAGCGCCAGCGTCGAGCCTGATCCGGGAAGATGCGATTCGAGACTGGCTTGGCTGGTCAAGACGATCTTTGAATCCACGAACGGCAAACTTGCGGCATCGGACAACCGCTCGGGCGATATCCGCGATCCGAGGCGCGTGACGGCTCTGCCGACTCTGTTAACCAGCCAGACGCCTCGATAGGTTCGACCCCCCGTGCCTCGGAAGGTGCAGCGCTGCAGATGCGAGACTTCATCACGGCTGACATCCTCGTAAATGAACCGCTGGTTGAGCCATCGAAGCCTTGCGGGTTGGACCGCAATCGCCATCGCGTAGGGGCGCCCGACAACGAGGTTCGCAACGGAAATCAGCGTGATGAGCAATACAACGTAATAACCCAAAAGGCGCAAGGCCCCCGTTGGCAAGTAGTGGTTCATTGCCCAGACCACCGCTGTGGCGCCGGCCCCCAGAAAGATGTATGCCACAAGCAGAAGAGGCCGATTGATGCGGCGCGCTGGTAGGTGGAAGACATCATCGGCCAGTCGAACTCTGGGACTGCCGCCGCCCCTTGACAGGTTGGTCGCACGCGATGCCGTGATAAGGATAGGGATACCCAAAACGGCGCCAACGCATGTGAGACATAGTGCGATGCCCGTGATGATCGCCAGCAACTTGGATGGGCGTCGCTGAAGCGATACGGCGATCGTGGAAGCTAGGCTGAGCCCGAATAGGGTGAAGCAGACGCCAAAAAACGGCAGTGTTGACGGATCGAAGCTGGTACTGGTGACGGCGATCAGTCCAATAAGCGAGATCCCACCGAAGATCACGCTCGTGATCGCGAGGCAAGCCAAGAGCGCAGTCCGGAGGCCAGGGGTGGGCCGTTCGAACAGCGAAGCCGCACGACCAGCTGAGGAGTCCAAGGGCAGATTGGCGGAAACGGGTACGTGGACAACCGCGAACCAATGGCGGCCGTCGAACCAACTCGTTCGGTCCTCCGAGTAGTGGGCAAGCAGGACAGCACTTCCCGATAGGTCCTCGGCTAACTCCGAGAACTTGGGATTCGAGTGGCCGTTTGGAGTCATAAGCATCCTTCTTCAGCCAAGGTAGGGGTCTTGTCATCGAGCTAGGGACTTGATCGGGGTGCCCGGCGCTGTCCTTCCCGCCAGGACAGGCTAACCTCTCATGAGCCAATGCAGACATTGACTCCCGGCTCAATCCTCGGTCATGCCGTGCGCCGGCGCGAGGACCCCCGACTGATCACGGGCATGGGCCGCTATGTCGACGACATCCAGCCGGAGAAGTGTCTCCACGTGACCTTTGTGAGGTCGACGCTGGCCCACGCCGCGATTCGCACCGTCGATGTCGGAGCGGCGGCTGCTGCGCCAGGCGTCGTAGCCGTGCTGACGGCCGCCGACCTGGGCCTTCCGCCTCGCGTCGGCTTTCCGATGGTGCCGGCGGCCTTGGCGCGGCCGCCCCTCGCCGTCGGGCATGTCCGTTTCGTCGGCGAGCCGGTAGCGCTGGTGGTTGCGGAGAGCCCCGGAGAGGCCGTGGACGCAGCCCAGCTGGTCGGGCTCGACCTCGAGCCGCTCGACGTGGTTGTCGATGCGGAAGCCGCACGTCACGCGGGCTCAGCCCTGCTGTTTCCAGCCCACGGCTCCAACGTGGCCAACCACATCGCTTCCCGCGCCGACGCTGACGTCCTGGCCGGCGCCGAGGTGACGATCCGAGGCCGATTCGTCAACCAGCGTTTGGCGCCGGTGCCGATGGAGCCGGAGGCGATCCTGGTGGTGCCGGAGGCGGGGCGACTTCTGGTGTGGGCGACCAGCCAGGCCCCCTTCGGGCTCCGCGCGGCGATGGCGTCGTCGCTGGGCATGGCCCCTGATGAGATCCGCGTGGTCGTCGGTGACATGGGCGGCGGGTTCGGGGCCAAGGCCGGCGCCCGTCCTGAGCTGATTGTCATCGCCGCGGCTGCGCGAAAGCTGGGGCGGCCGGTGAAGTGGATCGAAACCCGATCCGAAAACATGGTTGGGATGACGCACGGACGTGGACAGGTCCAAGAGGTAGAGCTGGGAGCCACGCGCGACGGCCGCCTGGTCGGCCTGCGTGCTCGCGTCGTCGCCGACATCGGCGCCTATCCCGGAATCGCGATGCTGTTGCCATTCCTCACAGGGCAAATGGCCTCAGGCGTCTACGCGATCCCGGCGATCGACTACGAGGCGGATTGCGTCGTCACCAACACGACACCGCTAGGGGCATACCGTGGCGCGGGCCGGCCTGAGGCGGCCGCGATGGTGGAGCGAGCGATGGACATGCTGGCCGTCGAGTTGGGCATCGATGCGGCCGACCTCAGACGCCGCAACCTGATCGCGCCTGATACTTTCCCTCACACCACGGCCGGCGGGGCGACCTACGACTCAGGCGAGTACGAGAGGGCCCTCGACAAGGTGCTCGAGATCTCGGCTTATCGGGAGCTGCGCGCGCAGCAGGCTCGGCGGCGCGAGCGCGGCGAACGTCTGCAGTTCGGTATCGGCCTTTCGGTCTACGTCGAGGTCACTGCAGTCGGCATCGGCCCGGAATGGGGAGCGGTCCGGATCGAGACGGACGGGACTGCGACCGTGCGCTGCGGGACCACTTCCTTCGGCCAGGGCCATGAAACGTCGCTCGCGCAGATTGCGGCCGAACAGCTCGGCCTCCCGCTCGAGTCAGTCCTCGTCATCCAGTCCGACACCGACGCTGTCGAGCGCGGCTCAGGCACGGTGGGCTCGCGTTCGATGCAGCACGGGGGGTCGGCGGTGCACCAAGCGGCTCGAGCGGTGCGTGACAAGGCACGCGACCTGGCTTCGCATCTGCTCGAGGCCAGTCCCGAGGACATCGTCTTTGTCGACGGCGCGGTCGGCGTAGCCGGCGTTCCCGAGCGCGCGCTTTCCTGGGCCGACTTGGCCGCCGCCGCGGGCGACGGCAAGAACCTGCCCGAGGGCATGGAGCCGGGCCTCGCCGCGGATGCTGACTTTGCCGGTGATGGCAGCTATCCGTTTGGGGCACATTGCGCTGTGGTCGAGGTCGATACGGAAACCGGCGATGCGCGCTTGGTCCGCTTCTTCGCGGTCGATGATTGCGGCCGCATCATCAACCCCCTGCTCGCCGAGGGACAGGTGCATGGCGGCATCGCGCAGGGCATCGGGCAGGCAATGCTCGAGGAAGTCATCTTCGACGACCAGGGCACGCCGCGTACCGGCTCGATGGTCGACTACCTCATCCCCAGCATTGGCGAGGTCCCGGAGGTGGTGACCGCCACGACCGAGACGCCCAGCCCGAACAACCCCTTGGGCGCGAAGGGGATCGGCGAGTCCGGCACGATCGGTTCGACTCCCGCGATCCAGAACGCCGTGGTGGACGCGCTGTCACACCTCGGCGTCCGGCACATCGACATGCCTCTCACGCCGGAGCGGGTGTGGGCCGCCCTCGCCGCAGCAAAGCATTAGGAACGACCGCGCCAGACCACTGCGTGAGCCGGACCGGTCGTGCACCTACAGCTTTAGGACATGAGTGTGGCGGGCCCGTGCCCAGATGAGCTCGAAACCGTGTCCGACTATGAATACGATCAGGAAGGCGTTCCAGATCGGGCCGAACCAATCCAGCCGCATCAGCGCCGCGACGAAGGCGACGATCGCGAGAATTCCCCAGCCAAGGCCGGTGATGATGCAGTGCGCCTCGCGGCATCGAGCAAAATTCGCCAGGCAATAGGCGCTGAAGGCTGCGAAGTACAAGCCACTGGCATACAAGGCGGCTGGACCGATTGCGCGGCTGACCAAAAAAACACCAACCGCAACTGGAATTGCCCAGCAGCCCCTTAGAACCGGCGCGGTGTGGCCTACGTACCAGTCCATGGTCCGCTCCCACCCGTTGCTCGGAGCGGACGGCGCGGGTGCACACGCTCCTCCCACGCACGTCCACTGCTCGAGCCAAGAGTCCACGATGCGCTGGGTCATTGCCGACGAGGATAGGCCGAGCATCCGACGGAATTCCTGGCTACGGGGTCTTGGCCGGTACGTACTCCAGGATGACGATGCCGGCGGCGAGCGCCTTGGACTCGGTCAACGTGAGGACTCGCCGCTCAACACCGTCGGCAAACAGGCGCTTGCCATTGCCGAGGATGATCGGGTGCACCATGAATCGGTAGAGATCGATCAGGTTCTCTTGCGCCAGCGCGTTGAAGAGCTGAGCGCTGCCGGAGAGCAGGAGATCCTGGCCCGGCTCCTTCTTCAGCTTGCGGACCTCGTCGAACAGATTCCCGGTGATGAGCTTCGAGCCTGCCCACTCGACCTTGTCCAGGGTGGACGAGACCACGTACTTGGGCATGGTGTTCATCTTTTCGCCGAACTCGCCCGTCCCGGGCATGGTCGGCCACGCGGCCGCAAAGCCCGCGTACGTGTTGCGCCCCAACAGCAGCGCGTCGCTTGCCTGCAGCTCTTTCCACTTGAATTGCCCGGCTTCCTCATTGAAGAAAGGAAAGGACCATTTACCGGGCTCTTCGAAGACTCCGTCGAGCGAGACGTATTCCGTTGCCACCAGTCTCATGTCTGCCTCCTCCGAAAAGGTCGGTGGTGGCGGCTCGGTGAGCCGTCCTCACCAGCTACACGAACGCGCGAGGCCAGAATCGACATCTCGACGGAAAGTCAGGAGGGGGCGTCTGGCGCCCCCTCCCAGGAACGCGAATCGACCGCTAGCAGACCACGGCCACGACCGTACCCGTGCCCGCGTGGCCCGGGTTCGACGCATAGCCGGGGTTGGTCTTGACGACAACGATGTGGACGGTGTTGCCCGAGATCTCGGAGCCGTCCTTGCCCACGGAGCTGGTGACGATCACGGCCATGAAGGTCGGAAGCGGACCGTCCGGAGGCGGCGTGCTGTTGCCGGGATCGGTCGTCCAGGCGACGCCGCAGCTCGGCGTGGTCGGGTCCTCGGCGAAGCCTTTGAAGCTGCGCGGGGCAGAGCCCCCGCTGGTGGGATTGTCCTTCGCCCACTGCGCGCCCCAGAAAGTGACCGAGGTTCCAGTCGCAGCGTTTTTGTCGCCGATCACGAAGCTGCCGCCACCGGGCGCAAAGGCGAACCCGACGGTGGTACAGGAGCTGGTCGCCATGCTGCCGCCCACGTCATGGATCGTGGTCGTGATGGTGAAGATGCCGGTCGTGGCATATGTGTGCGCGCCACTGACCGTGTAAGGGCCACCGTTGGCGCCGGTGACAACACCGGTCGAGCTGGAGTTATCGCCCCAATTGATGGTCGCCGAGAAGTCGGACAGGGTTCCAGACGGGCTGGCCGCGTCGGTGAATGTGGCAGTGGAGCCGTTGTAGGACAGCGTGCTGATGGCTGAGCATGCCGCGGTCGCAGTCAGCGCACCATCCGAAACGGTGGCCGTGGAGTGGGTGGTTGCGGAGTTGGAGGGTCTGTCCACATCGGTGATGGTCGCCGCGACCTGTCGCGCGCCCTCCTCGGCATAGGTGTGGCTGCCGGCCACAGAGAAGCTGCCGCTGCCACCGGTGATCGTCCCGGCTGAGCTGCTGCCGTCGCCCCAGCCGACCGTGGCCGAGTACTCGGCCGCCGTGGAACTGGTGTCAGGATCGGTGAAGCTCGCTACGGTGCCGGTGAAAAGTTTGCCTTCGGAGGCGGAAATATTCGTACCGACGGCAGTGATCGCCCCGTCGGAGATCGCGAGGTCCACATGGAAGTTGAATCCGTTGAAGGTGTTCAACGTATTCGTCTTGTTCTCACAGAAACCGCCGCTGTCCGCGAACCTCAACGAGTACGGGTTAGAGCCCGAAACGATCACGTGGTCGACCGGTGTGCCATCTGAGTAGTACGTGAACACGCAGTGGTTGTCGGTCATGAACACGCGAAGTGTCGTGGGCGTGGCGAAAGGCCCGATCGTAACGTTCGGTCCGGTTCCCGTCCCGCAGCCGCCGCCGAATGTGAACTGATCCTGATTTGGACCCGCGTTCAACTGGTAGCCCCAGGTGAGACTGTTGCAGGCGCCGAACTGAACGTTGGTGAAGCTCGCGGTCGAGCCCACGGGGATGATGAAACCCCCTGGCGGGCTGCCGATCGCGAACGCGGGCACCCCTGGCGTCAGGGTCGCCAGCAAAGCAATAGTCACTGCCACGATCGTCGACGAAGTCACACGACGCACTGCCGCCCTCCTCCGGATAACCCGCGAAGCCCCTTTTTTGCCGACAACGCTTGTGATTATCGCGACGCTGCATGGACGTGACAGCCATTAGCTGAAAAAGCTGGTTCAGCCGGACTTCTCGAGCCGGGCCGCCTCGTGCTGGCACCACGCATAGAGCGCGTCGTAGAGCGGGCTTTCCAGCTCGATCTTGCGGTGGTCCTCTGCGCCGTGGACGATCGCAAAGCCGTGGGCGATCGCCTTCAGGCCGGCGGCCTCAGGCGTCACGTCGAGGTCGGCGGCCACATCGGCCCCGTGGACGATCAAGGCGAGCCGGTCGAGCGCGGGGTCCTTCAGGCCGTACTTGACGATGATCGACTCGAAGCTGCACCGCCCGTCGACATGTCCCAGCTCGACGCCGGCCACGTCGTAAGGCAAGGCTCCCTCACGCTCCGCCACGGCCGGCACGTCCGGCGCGGCCACGTACAGGAACTCGGCTTCCGGGTCGATGAAGCGCTTGATCAGCCACGGGCATGCGATCCGATCGACGCTGGCGTTCTTGCGAGTTACCCACTTCATTTCCTTTTTCCTCTTGTCGTCGAAATGTCGTCACGTCTAGAATCTCGGCGAGTTGTCAGTCGTCCTTGCCGTCATGCCTCTGGCGATCGAGGTCGCATTCGTTCTGCTCAGCGTCGCGATGCTGGCCGATTGGCTCACCCACCGGGAGCGACGCCGAGGCTACCTCGCCCTCGCGTTCGGGTCCCTCACGTTACTGGTTCTGATCGCTCCCAGCCTGTCAGGTGCCGGGCCGTATGGGCGCCCGCTGATCGACGTGGCGATACTGCTGTTCCTGCTGTCCGGCTGGGCGCTGCTCATGTTCCGGGACTCGTTCATCCCGCTCGGCGCGAGGACCCGTCGATTCGTCGCGGTGGTGATCGTGCTGGTGGCGGCCTTCGTCATAGTCGTCGCGCTGCCCACCGACACCCAGGCGCCCCACGGCGCGCTGCAGACGGTCGCTCTCGCCGCGATTCTCATCACCTGGGGCATCTGCGTGGTAGAGCCGATCGTCACGCTGTGGCTGGCGTCCCGTGGCCGGCCGGCCGTCGAGGGGGCGCGTATGCGATCGCTCAGCCTCGGCTACGCGGGCCTGGTCGCGGTGATCATGTTCGGGACCCTGGGCGGCTCGCTCGTCACCAACGACGCCGCGCAGCTGGTGCTCAATCTCGTGGCGCTCGCCATCGTGCCGATGCTGTTCATCAGCTTCTATCCGCCGCCGTGGCTCCGACGCTTGTGGAGCCAGCCCGAGGAGGAGGAGCTCCGCCAGGGATTGCACAGCCTCCTGACGTTCAGTCCCGATCGAGTCACCCAGGCCGGTCGCGCTCTTGAGTGGGCGACCCGACTGGTGGGCGGCAAAGGCGCCCTCATCATCGACTCGGACTCGTCCCTCCTCACCTACAGGGGATTGAGCGAGGAGGAGGCCAAAGCAGTTGCGGCTCGTGCGGCGGCCAGCCCCCAGGCCGGCGAGGTCCGGTCACCGCCGCGAGGGTCGCCCACCCTCGTCATTCCACTCGAGCTGCAGGAAGGCGCGGGGGCGATGGTCGTAGTCGCTGGCGCCTTCACGCCTCTGTTCGGCGACGACGAGGTGGTCCGCCTGCGTCAGTACGCCGGCAGCATCACCGCGAGCCTGGATCGGGTGGCCCTCAGCGCGCGCATCCGAGACCTGGAAAAGGCGAAGACAGAATTCATGAACATCGCGTCGCACGAGCTGCGGGGCCCGATGACCGTCATCAAGGGTTACCTGACCATGCTGGAGAGCGGATCTCTGGGTGCCCTCGCGCCCAAAGCCATGTCCATCCTCCCGCTCCTCATCGCCAAGGCAGACGAGGTCAACTCGATGGTCGAGCAGATGCTCGAGGCAGCCCGGCTCGAGGAGGGACGATTCGGCCTCCGCAAAGAGCGCGGCGACATCGTCGAGCTGACCGAGCTCGCCATCGACAGCGTCCGGCCGATGCTCGCCAAGCACGACCTGGCGGTCGAGCTGCCGCCGGCGCCGATCATGGCGGAGGTTGACTCCGAGCGGTTCCAGATCGTGGTCAAGAACCTGATCACCAACGCGATCAAGTACTCCGCGGCGGAAAAACCGATCAAGATCTTGGTCAATCGAAATGGCAAGACCGCGAGGATCATGGTCGTCGACCAGGGGATCGGCATCGCTCCCGAGGACCAGGCGAGGCTGTTCACAAAATTCGGTCGGATCCATGCGGAGTCGACCATGCATGTCGCGGGCTCGGGGCTGGGCCTGTGGCTTTCGCGCGAGATCGCCCGGATGCACGACGGGGACATCAAAGTCGACTCGACGGAGGGCGAAGGCAGCACGTTCACCTTCGAGGTTCCGATAATCGCGTGAGACGTTGGATACACCGACACGCACGAGATTCGAGCTCAGCAGGCCGCTTGATCTCGCCCTGACGATCGCGCCGATCGGACAGGGTGCCTCGCTGCGGCTACACGACCGCGAAGCTTGGCGCGCGACCCTCACGCCCGAAGGCGCCGCCACGGTTCATCTGTTGCAACGGGACGGCGGGGTCGAGGTCGAAGCGTGGGGGCCAGGCGCCCGTTGGGCCGCGGCGAGTGCCGCCGCCCTGTGTGGGGAGGAGGACGACGACTCCGGCTTCCGCCCCGCTCATCCTCTACTCGCCGATCTGCACCGCCGGCATCCCGGCCTGCGCCTGCCCAAGACTCGAGCCGTGTTCGAGGCCCTGGTGCCGACGGTGCTGGCGCAGAAGGTGATCGGCGTCGAGGCGCACCGATCGTATCGCGCGCTGGTCTCAGCGCTAGGTGAGCCTGCGCCTGGACCGGCAGGTCTCGCCATTCCTCCCTCGGCCAAGGTCCTCGCGGGCACGCCTTACTGGACTTTTCACAAATTCGGGATCGAACGCCGCCGCGCCGAGGTCATCATCCGCGCGGCTCGAAGTGCGACCCGCCTCGAGGAGATCTTGACCATGGACCTGGCGAGCGCGCGCCGGCGACTCGAAGCCTTTCCTGGAGTCGGACCATGGACGGCCGCCAAAGTCGCGCTGGTCGCGCTCGGCGATGCCGACGCGGTCCAGGTCGGCGACTACCACCTGCCGCACGCTGTCGGTTACGCACTCGAAGGCACGCCGCGATCGACCGACGAGCGGATGCTCGAGCTGCTCGAGCCGTATCGCGGGCATCGTGCCCGGGTCATCAGGCTCATCGGGCTCGCCGGCATCACGGCTCCGCGCTACGGTCCCAAGATGCCGCTGCGCAGGATCGCCGGAGAGTAACGATCAGCTCTCGAGCTTGTCCAGCTCCTCCTCGACCAGGTTGACGAGCTCGCGCATGCCTTCGGTATCGAAAACCAATTTCGCGCCGGCTGCCTTGAACAGCTCGGGCAGCGGCCGGGTGGCGCCCAGGGCCAGGGCCTCGCGGTACTTGCGCACGGCTTCTTCGCGGTTGTGAAGGCTGTTCCGCCACACCTGCAGGGCGCCAAGCTGCGCGATCCCGTACTCGATGTAATAGAACGGGCTCGCGAAGAAGTGCGGCTGCATATACCAGCGGGCGATGCGCTCGCGGTCGAGTCCCGTCCAGTCGACGGTGGTGCCCTCGAAGCGACGCCGGAGCTCGAGCCACTTGCGGTCGCGCGCATCCGCGTCGCGCCCCGCGTCATCGAGGTAGATCCACTGCTGGAAGGCGTCGACTGACGCACAGTGAGGGAAGAACAGGATGATGCCCTCGAGGAGATCGGTCCGCGAGCGCTGAGCGTCCTGCTCGGAGTAGTAGCCCCCGTTCTCTTTGCCGATAAACGGAGAGGCGAGGAGCTCCATCGACATCGACGCCACCTCCGCCATCTCGGACCCCGTATGCCGCTGAAACAGCAACGGAAGGTTCGAGGCCTCCACCGAGTGGAAGGCGTGGCCGGACTCGTGCAGCAGCGTGCGCAGGTCGCCGTCGACGCCGACCGCGTTCATGAAGATCAGGGGCAGCTTCCGAAACGGCAGGGTCATGCAGTAACCGCCAGGAGCCTTGCCCTTGCGATTGTCCAGATCGAGCAGGCCGGCGTCGTCCATGGCCTGGTAGTAGCCGCGGAAGTCTGGGTCGACGTGGGCGAAAATCGGCGCCGCGGGCCCGATCAAGCCTCTGATGTCGTCGAACGGCTTGAGCGGGGGACGGCCGGACGGATCTACTGACATGTCCCAGGGGCGCAGCGTCTCAAGTCCCATGCGGCGCCGGCGCTTTTCGTTGATCCGTTCGATCGCCGGCAGTACTGCCTCTTCGACGGCGACGTGAAAGCGCAGGCAGTCTTCCGGCGTGTAGTCGAAGCGGTTCTTCTCCCGGTGAGCGAAGTCGCGGTAGTTGGCGAAGCCGGCGTTCTTGGCCACCTTCTGCCGAAGGCCGTACATGCGGTCGAAGATGCCGGCCAGGACGTCGCGCTGCTCGATGTAGGGCTCGGCTCGCAGCCTGAAGGCGCGCTCCCGCATATCGCGGTCGGTGGAAAGCAGAAACGGCAGGAGCTGGGCTGGGGTCTTCTCTTCGCCATCCCACTGGACGGTCATCGCGCCGTTGATCTTGGCCCACTGCGTGCCCAGCTCTGAGATCTCCGCGAATAGAGGCACGTTGGCCTCGTCGAAGATGTCCATCTGGTTGCGAAACCTCTGGATCATCGTTTCGAGCCCTGGGCGCACATAGCCCAGCTCGACGAGTCTTGCCTGCAGCCGCACCCGCTGCTCATGCGCGCGGGGCGAGATCTGCGTCCCGAAGCGCAGCTGCGCGGCCTCTCGGTCTGTATCTGCCGTGTCGCAGCTATAGGCGAAGTTGGCCAGCGCCGCGGCCTCCGACAGCAGCGACTCGAATCGCGACCAGTCGGCGAGCCACTCCTCGACATTGCCGGTGTCGAGCGGGCGGGTGGCCAGCGTCTCGTAGTAAGGAAGGACGTCCTCCCAGGACGCGTCCTTGAACGCGTCAGGAGAATCCGGAAGTACTTTTGCAGCCATCACACACCCTCCACAGCCGTTGAACGAACGCTTGCCTGCACGCGCGCTCCACACTTCATCGTATAGAAGTGATGGAGCGCGAGGAACGTAAGTCGTCATTGTCCATGCGGCTTCCCACCGCTGTGCAGGCGGCAGCGTTGGCCGCGGTCGGTGGAACCCGCCTGCAGAAGGAATTCGCCTGGATGAGCTGGGCCGGGACGGTCTGGCGGCTCGAGGGCCAGAATGATGCCGTCTACGTCAAGCGCGCAGGCGACTTGAAGGATGAGCACGATCGCACGGTGTGGCTGGCCGGCCGGCTGCCAGTGCCAGAGGTGCTGGGCCTGTTCCACGGCTTCGGCGACGACTGGCTCCTGACCCGGGCCGCCCGGGGTATCCCACTCTCCGATCGCGCCCTCGGCTGGGAGCCGTCACGCGTCGCCCAGCGGTTGGGGGAGATCCTTCGGGACATCCACGCTGTCGACGCCACCGGCTGCCCCTTCGGCGAGCCCCGACCGGGCCACGTCCTCATCCATGGCGACTACTGCCTGCCCAACGTGCTGGTCGAGGACGGCCGCCTCAGCGCTCTCATCGACCTCGGCCTGGCGGGCCTCGGCGATCCTCAGGACGACCTGGCGGCCGGAGTGTGGACGCTGCAGTACAACTTCGGGCCGGGCCACGCGCGCGAGTTCCTGGACGCCTATGGCTGGCCGCCCATGAGCGACAAATCGATCGAGCGACTGAGGCGCCGGTACAGCCGCTAGTTGCTTACGAGCGTTTCCGCGCTTTTGGCGCCGCCCGAGCGACTACGAGCTTGCCGGGCAGCACCGTATCCACGACCCGCCAGCAGTACCAGGCCGCGATCGAACGGTACGGTCGAAACTTCTCGCCTTCCGCTTGCATCTCGCGAGGCTTGAGCGGCTCTTTGAGTCCGTGCGCGGTCGCCCAACCCTTGCGCACGCCATAGTCGTCCACCGGCCAGACGTCGAGCCGTCGCAGCTGGAACATTAGGAACATCTGGGCGGTCCACGGACCGATCCCGCGGACCTGCACCAGGCGCGCGATCAGGTCGTCGTCGGAGAGCGAGTCCACATCCTCGAGCGGCACGGTGCCGTCCTCCACCTTTCGCGCGAGGTCGGTGACGGCGGCTGTCTTGGAGCCGCTCAAGCCCGCGGTTCGCATCGCACCTTCGGGCAGAGCAAGCACGCCCGATGGCGAAAGGCCGTCCGCGAAGAGCTTGAGGAAGCGGCCGTGGATCGCGTTGGCCGCGGCACCCGCTAGCTGCTGGAACATGATCGAGCGCACGAGCGCGGCGAACGGATCCTCGGACGGCCCGCGCAGCGTCATTGGGCCCACCGCCTTGATCAGGCGGGCCATCGCCGGGTCGCGGCGCGCGATCACCCGTGTGCCGCGCAGCAGCTCGGCCGGTGTGGGGCGGGCGGCGACGGTGGCGGTCAGGCGAACTCGGACATGAACTGCGCGAACTCGTCCCGCGTGAGTCGCAGCTGGTCCTCGCCCAGGTCAGCCAGCGGGCTGTCTGGGATCCGCTCGGTGGTGGCGAAGTCGACCGAGGCCGGGTCGAGGTAGAGAAGCCCTGTCACCAGGTGGCCGGCCGAGCGGCCCTCTTCGATCACCTTCATGGCCGCGCGGCGGTCGGTGGGGTCGTGGTCCTCGCCCAGCTTCTTGAGCAGGATGTGCGACCCGTCGTGGAGCTCTACGTCCCGCACCGTCCCCGGCTCGTAATCGACGTGGACCTCTTCAAAGAAGGGGATGAAAGACACGTCCGCGATCGACTCTTCGTGATCCTTGACCCAGCTGTAGCTCTTCGTCGAGCCGTCGTGGTCGTTGAAGGTGACGCAGGGCGAGACGATGTCGAGGACCGCGGTGCCGCGGTGGGCGATCGCCGCCTTGATCAGCGGCACCACCTGCTTGCCGTCGCCGCTGAAGGACCGCGCGACGAAGGTGCAGCCGAGGGTCAGCGCCACCGCGCACGGGTCGATGGGCTGAAAGGTGTTGACGGCGCCCTTCTTCTGCACCGAGCCGAGGTCTGCTGTGGCCGAGAACTGGCCCTTGGTGAGGCCGTAGGTGCCGTTGTCCTCGATGATGTAGGTGCAATCGATGTTGCGGCGGATCATGTGCATGAACTGGCCGAGGCCGATCGACGCGGTATCGCCGTCGCCGGAAACGCCGAGCATGATGAGCTGCCGGTTGGCGAGCTGTGCGCCCGTGGTCAGCGCCGGCATGCGCCCATGCACCCCGTTGAAGCCATGAGCCGATTCGACGAAATACGCGGGCGTTTTCGAAGAGCACCCGATGCCGGACATCTTGGCGAGGCGGTGTGGTTCCACGCCCAGCTCGTACAGCGCCTTGATCATGTGGTTGGTGATCGAGTTGTGGCCGCACCCGGCGCACAGCGTCGTGGCCGCGCCCTTATACGCATCGCGAGGCAAACCGACTCGGTTCAGCGTCGTACTCATGCGGGAACGGCCTCCGACTCGAGTAGGGGTTCGGTGATGGCGTCGGCTGGGATGGGCTGGCCGTCGTAATGGCGGATCGAGCGAAGGCGGTCGACGAGCGCCGGGGGCAAGGCGAGGCGAAGGAGGTCGTAGACCTGGCCGTCGCGGTTCTGCTCGATGACGTACACGCGCTCGTGCGCGTCGATGAACGCCACCAGCTCCTCGGTGAACGGATACGCGCGGAGCCGGAAGTACGATGTGTTGACGTCGGTTTCCTCGCGCAGCTG
>Ga0137362_10001580_pt1 | contig 14230 bp, 14 predicted proteins | sample MadtaG_2_FD_104801 | JGI IMG/M metagenome (GOLD analysis project Ga0137362, IMG submission 104801) | Vadose zone soil microbial communities from Angelo Coast Range Reserve, California, USA - Mad1_100_16 metaG | ecosystem: Environmental > Terrestrial > Soil > Vadose zone | place: USA: California... | reverse complement strand
CTGATCGACCAGATCATCGTGTAGACAGAAACCGCGCGCCCAAACCGCGATTATGTCTCTGAAGATGAAGAAGAACTTCCCGCCATCACCGCAGGAACTTGAGTCTAAGCGAACACGCCCGTCTGATCGCAATAGGGGTCCTCGCGATCGCCGCGGCGCTCATAGGGTTACTGAAGCGACTAGCGCGTGGAGTTCATCGCGGATAATTGCGCACGCGGGCTGCGCTGGGGCGGTGGAGGCCATCCCATCCGGTCGAGGAGCCTCCGCGCACCGTCGATGAAGAGCCTGTGCTGCTTACCAAGCACATCATTCAATTCTGTCGAGATCCGCTCGAACGTTCGCCAGTGCATCCCCTTCGGCCTCCCGCAGTATCGTCCTGCGAGCTTCGCTTCGAGTTTGCGTTCTTTGCGCCACAAGCGATTCATCTTTCGCTCGTCCTGGCCTGCGTAGACGAGATGCATGCAGCGACGGCAGGCAACGGAGCCGCTGTCGTCTACTGCATAGAGTACGGCGCGTCGGAAGTCGCATCGCGGGCATCGCAGCCATGGCCGGGTACCGCCGTAGGGGCACGGCGTTCGTTCGATGCGGACGTAGAAGATCCGCGACGGGTTGCCGTAGCCCGAGCTTAGCTGTAAGCGGTCGGCCTCGACGCGAAAGCGCAGGATCGCGGTACGCCGGGCCTCCCGAGGGCTTAACGGCAGTAAGACGTCTTTACCCGGTTCGAGAAGCCCTCTGTGCGCCAACACTCGCACATCGAGCTGCGGGTAGTGCTCGCACTTTGGTCGGTACCGAGTGCGCCGTACACCCTTATAGGGGCCGTGCGCGTCCGTAGGTGTACGGACCTCCGCGCAAATCCCAACTTTCCTGGCAACTTTTTGCATCGCAGGCGTAAGTCTGCCTCCGAAGGCGAATGCCGGCAATGGTTGCTAGTCGTTCGCGCAGCCGATCCAAACACGGCAGCTGGCGGCCCCTTACCCGACCGTGGATAATGTGGCTTGGGGTGTAGGGAACGACGGGAAGGTCATAGGCCAAGGGCTCGCAAGCATGGGCGACGTGGGATCTCTGTTGTGCGGCCACAATAAGACAGAAGGAATCGCAAAGACTGCCCTCGATCAACTGGCAAAGTCGATTGATAACTTCTCTGCCAGAGCAGTCAAATTTCTGCGAGACGAGGTATCTGACGATTTGCTTACTCTCGGCCCGTTCTGTGCCCGCGTTCTGCTTGAAAGCAGCTGCGCGGCGCTAGTCGGGCGCCTTGACTGCTTTCGAATGATGTACCTGAGTGAGTTTCAAGCGCAGCCAGAATACGAAATTGGAAAGCGCGCGCGCTCCGCTTTCTCGTGGGTCGGTGACGTTATACCGGAGGAGAGGCCCTCTCAGAGCCTGTGGAGTGTCGAGCACGATCTTCTCAAGATCAGCCGTGCGCTTTTCTCGCGCTATATGGAGCACGTTTACTGGAAACCTGCGGTCGAGCGCATGCTGGACTTCGTAGCATCCTACAATTCCGATACTCTGCTAACGGAAATTCTGGCGCTTGACTCGGAGACGTATATCAATGTGGCGAAGGGCAGGAGCCTCCAGCTCTACTCCATCCTTTCAAAGGGTGTTCACTGGGAATTCTTCACCAGTGCCCTGCTGTTCGATAACAACACGGTAAAGACAGTCATTAGAGACACCTGCTTGCTGATTGGCCACCTCGGATTGACGTCGCATTTCATACCCACGGCCTACGCTTCGCTTGCGCCAAGTGAAGCAATGAAGGCTTACCTTTCCCTTAGACAGGATGTGATATGAGCGCTCAACCGGATGAGGACGAGTCAGGGCTTATCCTTGCCGCCGAGGAATGCCCACCCGAGAGCTTCACGCAATACCATCGGTTTTCGTCCTATGACGAGCCAATAATTCGCAAGCTGAGCGCTCACGGGCCTGTACTGATTCGGGGAGGTCGAGGGAGCGGCAAGAGCGCGCTACTGCTCGAAGCACACAGACGTATGCGAACAGAGCCAGCCGTGTTTGCTGTGTATGTGAGTTTGCGTTACCTACCTTTACTCCAATCGGACGGCGAGGAGTACATCCAGTGTTTCTGCGTACTCCTCTCACAAGCGATTCAGAAAGAGATTACAGACCGCGGCCTTGCATATGAGTTCGGCGTCGCCAGCGATCAGGTTTCGATTCAGTTTGGTTTGGCCAATCTATCCCGATCAATCAATAGTCGAGTCGTGCTGCTGTTTGACGATGCGGCTCATATTGGGCGCGAGAAGCCATTGGAAGTCTTTTTCGATCTTTTTCGGACGCTTTCAAGCAGCCTTACATCCTGTAAGGCTTCAATCTATCCCGGCGTGACGAAGTTCGGAGTGCGATTTGACGTTTTCAACGATTCAACGGTCATCGATATAAGCCGCTCAGATGTTTCTGGGGGCCCGAACTTCTTTCCTGATGTCATGCAGGCGCGGTATCAGAAGCTCGCAGACCGATCGACGTTTTCGGATCGACTTGCACCGGCCCAGTTCGCCAATCTGCTTGGCCGCGCCGTCGTCGGAAACCTACGAGGCTTCATTCTTGCCTGCAATCGCTTCGCGGGACAAGAGCGTATCGGAATACCCGAAGTGACAAAGTGCTTCTTGGACATGGCAACTGACTACTATTGGCCGCTCATGGAGGAGGTGGCCCCCAAACTCGGAGTCTACGAACCACTACTTGATCCAGCCCGCGAAGTAATGGAACTGATCGTCGAGCACGCATCGAGACCCGTGAAGGACAAGGTCCGTGCGATCGCTCAGGATCGGGTGCTCATCCATCGTCAGATCGTCAGCCAGTACGGCAAGATTTTCGAGATACTCGAGTACTTGGGGTTCGTCGCGCGTCGCGAGGCCTCACGTGCAATGAAGTCCGGCGGAAGGGGCCCAGTGTTTGCAATCAACCTTTGCAATCTTCTAGATTCAGTGCCCTCGCGGCGGCTCACTCTCGAAATGATCGACGAGTGGATAGCTGGGGTACCCGAGGCTTCTGAGATTCACGTCGCTGGCCCAACGTTTCGGAGCGTCGCGTTGCCGCCTCTGCCCGAGGAGCATGGCCTCGCAATTTTGGAGAAACCAGTCAGCGTGCTGGCCAAGTCCGCAGCGTATCCCTACGGGCTGACAGGAAACATGATCGAGCGGCTGCAAGGGGCCGGTCTCAGGACGGTCGGTGAGCTGGCAAGCACGACCGATGCTGCGCTCGACCGCATCGACTACATTGGAGAGGCCAAGATCAAGCGGATTCGCGACGTCCTGTATCAGGCCATATGGATGTAAGCGGCAGTCGGTATGTGACGTCGTGATCTCCCCGTCTCGCAACTCGACTCAGAGCGACTTGCGCACGACGAGAAGAAACTTAGATCTGGGTATCCGTGTTATCGACTCTGCCGAGCAGGCTACTCTCATCTGCTCTGCGTCAGGAACGCTCGCGGTGCCGGCGGGAACTGTCACCTCGATTTCAGGGCTATCCCCGCCGCACAGTGCAAACGACTTATCCGCAAAGGCGGCGCGTGCAGGAAGTCGATCCTGGTGAGATAGGTTCATCAGAAATGCCGGGATTATATTTCGGTCAAAGCTGAAAAATACCGGCCAGCTGCGAAGCGCTGCGACCCGATCATCAACCCATTCTCCAATGCATATGGCTATATTCCCGAGTGCATTAAGCCCCCTTGTGCCGTTCGCGTCCGTGTGAGAGAGAGCTCGCAGTCGGTTGATTAGTGCTTCTCGAGAAACTCCTACGCGGAGCCGGAACTCGGCAAAATCTCCGACGGTAGGCGGCTGCTCCCGCAACTTTAAAAAATCTATAAGAGCTCTTTCGGAAAGTAGCAGTAACGGCGCAAGACGGTCGGTTGCGCGTTCAACTGCCTCCACGACAGCCTTCTTAGCGTCTTCAGTGTTAATTGAATTGCGAAGGCGAATCCCGAAGTCTGAAGGTCGGAACGCGAGCGAATGCGCGAGTTCGTGAGCGACCGTGAATCGCAGCCGATTGGGGAGTGGGCGGGCGCTCTCTTCTAGAGCGACATCGGCGTCGGTAATGCCATATGTGTCGCTGTCGACCAACACCGCCCATCGGTTCTCGTCTGGCACGGCAGCGAGCATTCCCTCCACAAGCAGTGGACGAATTACAATTCGAGCCTGAAATCGCTCCAGCAATCCCCGGATAGGAACGAAGCCCTGCTTATCGGCTACTTCATTCGCGATCGTGATGCAAGCCCGTGAGAACGACGAAAGTTCTTCCGGGGACAGAGCGGATCTAGGCTCCCTACTCGTCCGTGCCAACGCTTCGCTCGATTTCTGTCAGTTTCTTGGCCGTTAGCAGCTCGCTCTCGCGATTGAACTGCGGCTGGAGTCCCATAGTGCTCGAGAGGTCGTACCGTTGAAGCGCTTGAATGAGCAAAAAGCGAATCCTCCCGCTCCGCACTCTGTTGCGCGCAATAAAATCCCGATGCTCGGGCCGGAGACGGCCGCGTTCGAGCGCGGGGATGTACTGTGCAAATACGCGGCGACAGCCACTTTCAAACTCAGTCTGCGAGGCTGTTTTCGAGTCCTGACCCGCCGCCCTATCCGCAGTGTCCGCGAGAGCTTCATCCTCAGTAATCTGAGCCAGCGCTGCGTAGGGATTTCCCGACCGGGCATTGGTGGGGGAAAGCTGCTCGCCGGACTGTTGGGAAAAGAGATCTACTTGTTCAGGCTTGCGCGCTACGTCTACTCCGGGTGCCGCCTTGCCGCTGGCAGAGCCATGCTCCGCTGACAGGTGAGCCGCGCCGAAGGGTACCTCGTCCTGAAAGCCCTCCAACTGTAGCGAAGCATATGGGTTGCCCAGCCGCTTGAGATACGCCCGAACGCTCTTCGGGATGCCGGAATCGTGGCGCATTACCGAAATGTAGTTGATTTGGTCGACCGCGGCGAGATGCCCCGTTTTTATCCGACATCGGACCTCCGGCCCCCGATGCCGGCGCGCACTCTAGGCCTTTGGTGGAAAAAGGAAACAAAATGGAAACATCGGCCTGATCGCCCGATGTCTAGGCAGCGTAAGCTGCTGATCTAGCTGGTGGCCAGGGGCGGAATCGAACCACCGACACGCGGATTTTCAGTCCGCTGCTCTGCCAATTGAGCCTCCTAGCGTGGAATCTTCTAAATCTGGCCTAGGGATCAGGTGCCGGAATCAACTGCACGCCAAGTTCGCTTGCGCTGGTATCGCCACCCGCGCTTGGGGTAGGGCAAATCTTCGCAACGCTCCATCGCGAGTTGTGCAACCCGCCGCGCTAGCTCAGGATTTCAAGCGGCAGACGCCGTCAGTCTGAATCGCGAAGTCAGCACCCGTGAACGTCACGGTATCGATTAGCTGTAAAACACCTCGGTCAACCACTGGCCGCATCGGCTCCATGTGATCGAGAGCAAATCCGGGGTTGATTCCGCGAAGGGCCTTCTTCTCATGCATGATGCCTATCGTCGGGTCGTATCCTTCGACGATGAGTCGAATCTGGGTCTGTGCAATCAGCACGGCGTATGCGTAATTCAGCATCGCGTTGACTGGATGCGTCGCTCCGCGATTGTAGCCACCACCATCGCTCCGGAGACGGATTCCGTGTCGGAGGGCCACTCTGGTTCTATAAGTGCACCAGTCCCTGGGGATGGGATAGCGCTTAGGTGGCTTCCATTTGATGCGGCGGTCAACATCGAGGCAGCCACGGCGACGATGGCCTTCTTGGCGCCGCGGCGCGCGCGCAACCGATGGAACTGAGCCTGCAGATGCGAGTTTTTGGTGCGCACCGCACCCCACGCCACCGTCACCAGGGCGGTCTTGAGCCACGGGGCACCCTGACGCAGACGCGTGGAGCGCCGTTTGCCGGCGCTCAGCTCGTGGATCGCGGAGAGGATTGCGGCGATCGCCTCATCGTGGGAGGCCAGCTTTTTCTCAAGACGCGCCTCGAGCTGATCGAGTTTTTGAGCGAGCTCTCGGTTCGAGATCAGCAGCTCGCGCATGCGGACAAAGGCCCGCATGATCTGGATGTTGACGGCAATGGCGCGAGCGCTCTTGAGCGCCGAAGAGAGCATGGCCACGCCCTGCTCGGTGAACGCGTAGGGCAGGTATTTGCGGTGCTGCCCGCGACCGCGCTTTAAGGTCACAATCTGTGATCTTAAAGCGGCCCACTCCGCGGCGGTCAGGCTCGTTGGACAGCCGATCGACAGGGGAGATCTCGAGATAGCCGGCATCGACGGCGAAGCGCAGCGCGGTCTTCAGGATCGACAGGGCACGATTTGCTGCGACTGGCCCACGCTCCTCGGCGTAGCGGCGCAGCGCGTGCCGCACCTCGACGCGCTCCAGGTTACGCAGCTTTGTGACTTTAAGCGCCGGATCGAGCCGCTCAATGTAGCCCCGCACCTCGCGCGGTCGCCGGTAGGTCTTGCGCACGACGTCCGTGTGCCAGGTGTCGAGGAGCGCGCCCAGCGTTAGCGTGGAGACATCCTTGCCGGCAAGCGCGCCGGCCTTGAGGCGCGCCTGCGCGAGGCCGAGCGCGGGCCACGCGCCCACGGTGATGACTTCGATGTGCCCGCCGCGCTTGCGGCGCAGTACCCAGGAGCGCCCGCCCGTGGCGCGAACGCGCAGGTACAATCCGTTGCCGTCGCAGTACCATTTATCGCGGGGGCGCAGGCTTGAGTGCGCGTATTTGCCGATCCGACAACATCTGCCGCTCCGGGAGTGTATCCGGGATACACCTTAGCACGTGATACTGGGGGACAAGCCCAGACACGTCTAGACGGAATAAGACGCGCAATCATCAAGTTACGCTCGCAAGTACCGGTATGAGAATCCTGTTCGTTTGTCTCGGTAACATCTGTCGCTCGCCGACCGCGGAGGTCGTCGTGCGCACCATCGCGGCGCGCGAGATGCCCGAGCTCACGATCGAAGTCGATTCCGCAGGCACGGCGGGATATCACGTCGGCGCCCCTCCCGACCCGCGCACGCAGCGGGCGGCTATGCGCCGGGGCTATGACCTGTCGAAGCGCCGAGCGCGCGTAATTCAGCCCCACGACTTCGAGCGCTTCGAGATGATCCTCGCCATGGATCGGGAGAATCTCGAGGCTTTGCGCCGCAGCGCACCTGCTCAGGCGCCCGATCGCTTGCGGTTATTCCTGGAGTTTGCTCCGGAGGCGGGCACGAAGGAGATTCCGGACCCGTACTACGGCGGGCCGAACGGCTTCGAGGAAGTGCTGGATCTCGTGGAGGCTGCTGCTCGCGGCCTGCTGCGACACCTGCGCCAGCGCGCCCCGCCGGCCTAGACGGCGTCCCACGAAATCGAGCATCTTGCTCGTCGGCTCATGCTCAGCCGTCGAGTAAAGCTCGATTTTGTGGGGTGGTCAGGGCCTGCTACAGACAGGCTCCTGGCGTGCCGCGTCGTCTGACGCGGCACGCCTGACACCAAGCGCTACTCCTCTGGACCGGAGTCGCTCGGCGTAGCCTTCTCGGGCGGCGAAGACGACCACACGACATACGGCTTGCTTTGACGCGCACCCTCGATGGGAGGCGTGGGCTCGAAGTGAGCAATCGTCTTGTGCTCCGCCGAGCGCTCGTTGCGCAGTGGAGACTCATGCCGCTGCGCCTGCTCACGCGGCTCGGGCCGCGACTCCCGATTCTCGGACGGTTCCCGACGCTCTCGCGAGTCGGCGGTGTCGTGGGAATCGCGCTGATTTGGAGAGTCTTCGCGGTGATCACGCACGCCGTTGGCGTACTCGCCCGCGCGGGTCGCTTGACCCTCGGACGTTGGAGACGCCTCGCGTTGCTCCGAGGGCTCGCGAGCGATGCTTCCGGACTCACCGCTTCCCGTGGCCGCTGCACCGCTATCGCGAGCGCCACCTCCACCGCCCCCGCGCCGTCCTCGGCGCCGGCCGCGCCGGCCGCGCCGTTCGCCACGATCGGGACGGTCTATGCGCTCTTGGCGATCCGTGGGGATCTCCCCCGGGGTCGCCGAAGCGACCACTGCGGATTCCGCCGAGCGATTCACCGTTTCCTCAGGCCGACTCGACTCGGCGCGGTTAGGTTGAGTCTCACGGTCGGGGCGACGCTCAGGGGAGCGCTCTCGCGGTCGTCTTCCTTGGTCTCGATCCCTGTCCCTGTTGCGGTCGCGATCGCGGTCCCGATCGCGACTGTCACCTCCACGGCCCGCATTGCGCTCGCGGCGCCAGCTGGGATCGGCATGACGTTGCTGGCGCGAGTGGTCCCGGCGCCCGTCGCGGCCCCGCTCGCCATAGTCGCGGCGCCCGTTACGTTGCGGTGAGGCAGGATTGCTGACAGACGGTTCGGGTGCTGATACCGAGGCGGTGGCAGGCTCGCCGGAGAACAGTCGCTTGAAGCGCGACCAGAAACCTCCATTGGCCGGCGCTCGCGTGGGGGCGGTTGCCGCGACCGGCTGCACGACGATCGGCGCAGGCGTGGCAGGCAGCAGTGCCGCGACGGCAGGCGGCTCGGTCGGAGGCTTCTTGTCGCGCACGCCACCGGGCTCCGCCACCTCGGGCGCCGTGGGCATCAGGTAGCTCAGCTGCTTGTTCTCGGGCAACTCCGTCTCATCGTCACGCACGCGCCTGATCGAGTACTCCGGTGTCTGGATGTTGTGGTTGGGGACGATGATGAGCTCAGCCTCGCTTTTGTCCTCGAGTGTTCGCAGCCATTCGCGCTTCTCGTTGATGAGGTAGGTGGCCACATCGACGGGTACCTGCGCGATCACCCTCGCGGTGCGGTCCTTGCGCAGCTCCTCGCCTATCAGCCGTAGCACGGCGAGCGTCATGGATTCGATACTGCGGATGCTGCCGATGCCGACGCATCGCGGGCAGACGATGTGACTCGTCTCGCCGAGCGAGGGGCGCAGGCGCTGCCGCGACATCTCCAGCAATCCAAAGCGCGACAGGCGCCCGATCTGGATGCGGGCGCGGTCCATCTTGACCGCATCACGCAGCCGGTCCTCGACCTCGCGCTGATTCTTGGTCGACTCCATGTCGATGAAGTCGATGACGATCAGACCGCCGATGTCGCGGATGCGCAACTGGCGGGCAATCTCGTCGGCGGCCTCGAGATTGGTGTTGAGGGCGGTCGTCTCGATGTCGCTCCCGCGCGTGGCGCGCGCGGAGTTGATGTCGATGGAGACGAGCGCCTCGGTGTAGTCGATGACGGTGCTGCCGCCCGAGGGCAATTGCACCTTGTGGGCGTACGCAGATTCGATCTGGCTCTCGATCTGGAAGCGGGTGAACAGCGGGATGTCGTCCGTATAGAGCTTCAGGCGCCGCTGAGCCTCGGCCGGCATGAAGCGCTGCATGTACTCCTGCGCCTTCTGAAAGGCGGCCTGGTCATCCACCAGCACCTCGCCGATATCGTCGGACAGGTAGTCGCGCATGGCGCGCGTCACCGCATCGCTCTCCCGGAAGACCAGGAAGGGCGCAGGCCGGTCTTTGGCGGCCGCGGATATCTGCTCCCACTGGGTCTTGAGGTTGTCGAGATCCCACTGCAGCTCCTCGGCAGAGCGGCCGACCCCGGCCGTGCGCACGATCGCCCCCATGCCGTCCGGGATCTGGAGCTGGTTCATGACCTCGCGCATCTGATCCCGGTCCTCCCCCTCGATGCGGCGCGAGACACCGCCGGCGCGGGGGTTGTTCGGCATGAGCACCAGGAAGCGGCCGGCCAGGCTTACGAACGTGGTCAATGCCGCGCCCTTGGTGCCGCGCTCCTCCTTCTCCACCTGGACGATGAGATCCTGGCCCTCCGCGAGCAGCTCGCGGATATTCATGCGGCCGCCCTGGGGTTGCTGGCGGAAGTACTCCTTGGACACTTCCTTGAGCGGCAGAAAGCCGTGGCGCTGGGCGCCGTAATCGACAAAGCAGGCTTCGAGAGAGGGCTCTATGCGGGAGATACGGCCTTTGTAGACGTTCGCTTTCTTCTGTTCGCGGGATGGTAGTTCGATGCTGAGGTCGAAGAGCTTCTGTCCATCAACCAGAGCGACGCGCAACTCTTCCTCTTGAGTTGCATTCACGAGCATTCGTTTCATGTGCCCCTACTGTGCGGTGAGGGGCCGACAAGGACGCGGCGCGAGGCCGCCGGGGCAACGCCCCGCGGCAGCGAAGATTCCTGATCACCAACATGGGCGTTCGAGTCTCGTTCTTCACGTCGATGCCCGCCCTCAAGAGGGCGGTGCGCCGGAAACCTTCGGTGAACTCAACCGACGGCGCTACCTGCGGAACTCTGGTGGTGCTTCGACGCAGGCGGCGCGCATCTTGTCGGCCCAATACGATGGCCTCGATCTGGAGGTCCAACTAACATGCGGCGGCTTGCTGACCGCCAACCATTGGCGCGTCCAAGTGCGGACGGCGAGGCGAGTATACTCGCAAGACCGTTGTAGAAACAATGTCTTACCGAGGTCGATGTGTCCGAGCAACAAGGCGAATTGCGCACGGCGGTGCGGCACATCGAAGTGACTGAGGAGGAGGCCGGGCAGCGGCTGGACAACTTCCTGCACAAGCGCCTGGGCGATATTCCGCGCAGCCGCCTTTACCGCGTCATCCGCAAGGGGGAGGTGCGCGTGAACGGCCATCGGGCCGGCCCCGACACCAGGTTGCAGGCGCGCGACAGAGTCCGAATTCCCCCCGTCCGGGTTCGGCCCCCGAGCGAGGTGGGCCGTCCTTCGACGGCGCTGCAGCAGACCGTCCGCGAGGCGATCGTCTTCGAGAGCGGCGACCTGCTCGTGCTCGACAAGCCTGCCGGGATTGCTGTCCATGGCGGGAGCGGCGTGAGCTTCGGGGTCATCGAGGCGTTGCGCGCGTTGCGACCGGGGGAGTCGCTGGAACTGGCTCACCGTCTCGATCGGGACACGAGCGGGTGCCTTCTCGTGGCGCGCAATGCCGCCACGCTGCGCACGCTACACGCTCTGCTGCGCGAGGGCAGGTTCGAAAAGCGCTATCTCGCGCTGCTCAAGGGGAAATGGGATCTCGGTCGCAAGCGTATCGATATCCCGTTGCGGACCGATATGCGCGTCGGGGGTGAGCGCACCGTGAAGGCGGACAGCTCCGGGAAAGCCTCCGTGAGCGAGTTTCGGCCGGTGCAGTTCTTCGGCAAGCGGGCGACCCTTGTCGAGGTCACCGTCCATACTGGACGCACCCACCAGATCCGGGTGCATGCCCAGCACGCCGGTCATCCGGTGGCGGGTGATGAGAAGTACGGTGACGAAGTGTTCAACCACGAGCTGCAGCCGCTCGGCCTCAAGCGCATGTTCCTGCATGCGCACAGCGTGAGCTTTGAGTGGCCGCAGGGGCGCGACGGATACGTCGCCCGGGCCGGCCGCGAGGGCAACCCTGGGGCGCCGCGGCCCGGCGGCCCCCGCGCAGCAGGCGCCGAATTCAGCGTGAACACGCCGCTGCCGCCGGAGCTGGCCGGAGTGCTCGATAAGCTCGATTCTGGCGGCGGGCGAAAGCCGCGTGACTAGGACGCTCGCTGCGCGACGAGCCTGCTTTTCGCGGGCACAAACCACGCTTTGTGCCCGTGGGGTCGAAACAGCCGCTTGGTGCGCTCGCTGAAAGCGCCGCTCGGGAACTGGTGTACCCGGCGGGCAAAAGCCACGCCTTTTGCCCGCAGGTCGACACCGTCAGTGGGCTGGCTGCTGAGCGAGCCAAAGTCGCGTCTTTGGCTCGCGCCTCGAAAGGGCCGCAGGCCGCTTTCGATAGACAGCGAATAGCCGCAGGCCATTTCAGCCCATAAACTAAGGCAGCCGGCAGCCCGCGCGGCGCAGCGCGCAGGCCAACCAGATGAGCGGCAGCCCGATGAGCGCGGTGGGGTCGCTGCTCTCGATGCTCTCGAACAGAGTGATACCGAGGGATTCCACCCTGAAGCCGCCCGCACAGTCGAACGGCTTCTCGCGATCGACATAGCGCTCGATCTCACCCGCAGACAATGACCGGAAGAACACCGTCGTCGTGTCGACGTGCACGAGGCGGACACCTGCGGCGGGGCCGATTACGGCGCAGCCTGTGTAGAACCGCGCATCGGTGCCGCTCAGCGCGGCGAGCTGCGCACGGCACTTTGGCGCATCGCCCGGCTTGTCAAGCACCCGGTTGCCCGCCGCGGCGACCTGATCACTGCCGATCACAACGGCATCGGGGCGCCGGTCGGCGACCGACTGAGCCTTGGCGACGGACAGGCGCAGGGCTCGATCCACCGGGGACTCACCGGCAACGTGCTCCTCGCTGGCATGGGGCCCGGTCGCCTCGAATGTCACGCCAAAGCGCTCGAGCAGCGCGCGCCGGTATGGAGAGGTCGAGGCGAGAATCAGCGGGTGCATGGCTTCCGTGACGGCGATTCAAGAAATCGCCTTCAAGAAACAACAGTTTAGGCGCGGAACCTGACTTTGACTTGCGAAGATGCGATACCTATTATACGCGCCCCATGTCGCCGCCCTGGTCGAAGCCGCTCGATGTCGACCGGCTGGCCGAAACCCAGGCCGGCATCGACTTTTCGGTTCCGCTTGCCGAGCTCCCGCGATTGCGCTCGCGGTTTGCGAGTGTGGAGGGGAGCGTGCATGGCCACGTGCAATTTGCGCGGGAAGCCGGCATTGCGATGGCGGAGCTGACGATGAGCGGCACGGCGAGACTGGCTTGCCAGAGATGTCTGGAAGGGATGGATGTGGTCGTCAAGAGCCGGGTGCGTGTCGGCCTGATCGGTGCGCAAGCCGAGATCGGCCGCGTGCCGGAGGATCTCGAGCCGATGCTGGCGCCGGAAGGCCGTGTCAGCGTCGGGGAGCTCGTCGAGGAGGAGCTGCTGCTGGCCTTCCCGATCGTGCCGCTGCACGCGGATGCTGGCGAGTGCGCTGTAGCCGCCTCGGCGCCGCGCGTCACGGATCAGCAGGAAGAGCCGGCGACACAGAGGCCGTTTGAACGGCTGGGCGAGCTGTTGAAACGCTGAGAGTTGTTATCGACCGGCTGCAGGCCGGGTGGACGGGGTTCGCGCCGTGCGCAACCCTACGTAGACAGTCGCGCGCGCAGCGCATGAGGACCAAATGGCCGTTCAAAAAAGTCGCAAGACGCCCTCGAGGCGCGGTATGCATCGATCGCACGATGGGCTCGCGAAGCCCGCGCTCTCGACCGATCCGCAGTCGGGCGAGACCCACCTGCGTCATCGCATCACCCCCGATGGCTTCTATCGCGGTCGCCGTGTAATCGAGAAGCCCGCCGAGGCCGAAGAGCACGAATAGGCTAAGCCCGCAAGCGGCGGACACTGCCCGCGTGCTGCCGATCGCCATCGACGCGATGAGCGGCGACCACGAGCCGCGCGAGTACGTTGCCGGCGCATTGCGTGCGCTGAGCGACGACCAGGGGATGCGCGCGCTGTTAGTTGGGCAGCCGGCGCAGATCGCAAGCCACCTGGCGGCAGCGCCGGGCTCCGTCCGCAGCCGCATCGAGATTGTGCCCGCGGCTCAGGTGGTCGCGATGGATGAGGCGCCGCGTGAGGCGATCCGGCGCAAGAAAGAGTCCTCGATGCGCGTGGCGATCGACCTCGTCAAGCAAGGCCGCGCCTGCGCGTGCGTGAGCGCCGGTAACACCGGCGCGCTCACCGCCATGGCTCATTTCGTGCTGAAGACGATTCCCGGGGTCGAGCGCGCGGCGATCATTTCGGCGATTCCCGCGGCCCATGGCCACACCCACATGCTCGATCTCGGCGCCAACACCAAGGCAACGCCGGAGCAGCTGCGGCAGTTTGCGGCGATGGGAGCCATCATCTCGCGCAACGTCTACGGTCTGGAAGCGCCGCGTATCGGTCTGCTCAACATAGGCGAGGAGGACATCAAGGGCCACGAGATCGTGCAGGCCGCGCACGCGCTGCTCGCGGCGAGCGGGCTGAACTACGTTGGGTTCGTGGAAGGCGACGACATATTCTCGGGCGACGTCGATGTCGTGGTGACGGACGGCTTCACGGGAAACGTCGCGCTCAAGACAATGGAGGGCGCCGCCGGCCGGATCGCGGATCGCATGCGGCAGGAGTTTCAGGCCTCATGGCTCAATCGGCTCGCGGGTCTGATCGCGCGGCCGGTCCTACGGCGGGTCGCGGCGGGGCTCGATCCGCGCCGTTACAACGGCGCCTGCATGGTGGGACTTGCCGGTGTCGTGGTAAAAAGTCACGGTCGAGCGGACGGCATCGCATTCTCGAGAGCGATCGCCACAGCGGCGCTCGCCGCACG
>Ga0137362_10001579_pt1 | contig 14234 bp, 19 predicted proteins | sample MadtaG_2_FD_104801 | JGI IMG/M metagenome (GOLD analysis project Ga0137362, IMG submission 104801) | Vadose zone soil microbial communities from Angelo Coast Range Reserve, California, USA - Mad1_100_16 metaG | ecosystem: Environmental > Terrestrial > Soil > Vadose zone | place: USA: California... | reverse complement strand
TGGTTCCTTTGTACTCTATTCCAGTTTACTGCGGCAGATGGAAAGGATGGTTCGGCGACAGAGTGGCGCCGCCCCGCATTATCCCGCATTGCTGCAAAGACGCCTGCCCTGGTCTTTGAGGAGGCCCACGATCCGCTTGTAAGCGACATTGAGTTCAATTCGTCGATTCGGCGGGAGTATGCGCATAATGTGAGTTCTTCTGTCCATCCATCATGTGCCGCACATGACGATATAGAAGATTATGCCAAAACATCGCGGCTTGCTCAACAAGTATCTACCATTCAACCACACAGAGATTCGCTCCATATCCTCTGGAGAAGTCATTTTTCTTCTTACTATGCATGATTTGGAAGGAATGCGCGCTACTGCTGGTCTCCCCTCATCTCTGGTGCCCTACTTCACGAACAATAGCATCAACAGCCGTACAGATCTAAGCGCATGTTTGGATTCCATGGCCGAAAAGGTACGTAAAAAATAGATTCCACCGCAACTTGCAATCGAACTATCTGTGCAGATTATTACAGATGCAATTCAAGATCTAAATCACCAAGCTCGGACCCAATCTCTACCGGGGGAATTACTTAGCGAACTGCAAGTCCTGCTAGTCAGCAGTACGCACCGGGTCGCCAAGGCACGCACCGTGGCATCGAAATACCTCCACAGACTCATCACGTTCTTCCCATCGCTTATGTGCGACCCCCAACTTGTGCTTTCAATCCTCGAAGTTCTTACACTACTCCGGCGTTCATGTGAGGGTGAATATGTGGACGAGGTTAGTACAGGTAACGCTCCATGTATCTTGCTCAGCCAGCGTTACAGTATAATCCGGTCTACGAATTATACTCCGATCGGGTAGACATATCTCTCCAGCTTCCTGATGACTACAAGATTAGGGATGAAATTCTCGTCAATTTGCAGCGTAATTCTGCAAAGTGGTTCGAGCTTGCACTCAGTCGCGCTCCCATGGAATTGCAATCCACGCTTCAGGTAACTGCCCCCATTACTTTAACCTACGCAGAGACAAAACTTACCATCTTTCCAAGAAATATCTCGCTGTTAATCAATCGCTGTCGCCCATTGATTCGGTCGATCTCGGGGCTTCAATTGCTGAAAATTATGGAAAGGTAATTGGTCCCGTAGAGCGGAAGCTATGTACGTGTATTTAAAGTTCCTTGTTCCATTCCTTCTCATTGTTGCATAGCCTCCCTTGCCGGGCTTTCTAAGCATAAGCCTGATCGCTCTAAGATTTTGATCAGTCAACTTGCGTCAAAAGCGTATTATACGGGAGAGATAGCTGGCCTACGTCTTGCTGGGAGGGGAGGTTTGTGTTATCATGTTTTCATGGGCCCTTATCTCATACTTATGTATGTCGGTTCTAGGCAAGAACCTGCAGAAACCACCCGATGAAAATGATCCAGTTTCTGAGATTGCAGCTCTTCGCGAAAAGATGCACTCGGCTCTTGCTGCGGTGCGCGATAAGCGTAACTCGTTCACCATCCAGGACTTGAAGCGGTTACTATTTCGTTGCGCTTCGTCTCTCATCGCAGTGACCAGGGTATGAGTAGCCGCCCATTTTATATTTGCTCACTTAACTGGCTTGACAGTGTGATTATACATTAATGTACTATATGGTTGCCTTGCCCTTTGAGGTCTTTACGCCATCTGCCATCGCCGCCGGCATCGAGACGTGGACATGGGTGATCTCGGAGCGACCAACGTTTGAAATTGCCATGATGGCCGAAATCAACTCAGCGTGGATGGCGAGTATTAGATTAGCGAGGGGCATTTTCTCAAAGACGCTCAAGTAAGATCTTAACTCCGAAGGTTGATGGCTCGGGGCTAATCACCGCTTCCAGCTACGACGACCCATTCTATCATCCTGTCGATTACGCGCCTACAGACAAAGACGTCATTGACCGCGCTACTAATCATGCCCGTCGTCTGCTCACCCCGCATACGCTAGTCTTGCAAATGCTCTTCAGTAGACTGCATGCCGCGAAATTCCGCAAACCAGGCTTAATGCTGCTCATCCAGCGCCTAGTCCTACGCTCAGCAATGGCTTATCGGTCATTGAGGTAATAAAATCGCCGCATTCTGTGATACTCTGAGACAAATGTTTGTTGCAGTACACATGCCTTAGCGAGGGAGGCTCGGTTCTCTCTTCTGATTTTTGGCTTTGAGGCCTTGGCAAGTTCGAGACTTGATTCCTACTGTGAGCATGCGCTTCGGGAAAGTCTATATGCAGTTGCATTTTCGTGGTTTTCTGTGCGCCCTCAGTAAGCAAACGTCTGTCATGTGACCAAGTTTCTCATTGCGGGTGCAGATGGTCCCATGGCTCTAATCGCCTACAGATGGACACAGACTCGAAGCTCTTGACTGAGTTTTTCTCCGTTCTTCAGGCAGACACTGCCCGACTTGCTCATGAAGTCTCGAGCCTTGGACATACGCAAGCAGCATCGATGAACTCAAGTAGGTGTACTTCTCCTTTATTCTTAAATATCTTAATGGATACGTCTTTATTTTAGCATATGTTTCGCGTCTAAAGAGTCATAGTGTCCCACTCAAACTGCTGGTGGAGAACGAACTTTGCAGACTTTCTGTGTGGACTAATCCAATGAACGACTCAAAACGTGGGGCGGATTATCCCACCAACCTGGAAAGGACTATGACGGATGTAAGCTTTTTTTTTTTGGCTATTTTAAATTATGGATAATTTAATGCGTTTTAGGAGGGTTGGAAGAATGTCATACGGACAGCCTGGGAGATTGACCCCGCTTTGGCGGTGAATTTCGTGGAGAGGTTCAAGCATCCCATCGTTGGGAAGGAAGTTGGTATTCTTGTCCGTTCTCGCACGCGAGAAGTCCTACATATACCTGAAGCTGTCGAGTTCCTCGTTGGCGATAGGTTTGACGGGTCTCGCCGGGACATTAGAGTAAGTCTATCAGCTCATTGATATGAATTTGCTAACCGCCATAAGCAGTACCTCCTCTTCTGGGATTCTGTGTCTCCCATCATCGCGACTACTTTCTTCGAGCCTCGATGTCATGGAAATCCTACCATTCTCCAATACGCTCATAGAGTGTTAGCTCAACACCCAGTGGAAGTGACATTCTTTTTCGTTCCACAGATCGTACAAGCGTTGCGCTACGACGAGCTAGGTGGGTTGTCTCGTGTTTGGGACTAGATACATCAACCTCAATTCCCACGCAGGATACGTCAGCCATTTTATTCTTGATACGGCGAGAATATCTCAGTTGTTCTGCCACCAAATCATATGGAATATGAAGGCTAATTGTTACAAGGACGACGCTACCGAGGTGGTACGCTCATTCCAGCATGCTTTTGGAGACAGTCAGGGAATCTTAGCGGTTTTTTCAGGAGGATCCGATGAAACCGATCTTGGACCGTATGATCCATGACATTGTGGAGTCACTGTCTGGTTCGGAAAAGGACTTCTACGACCGCGAGTTTGGTTTCTTCGGTGAGGTGACGTCAATCTCTGGAAAGTTGAAGCCCTACATCAAGAAGACCAAGCCAGAGAAGAAGGTACATTCAGTGAACTGGGGAAAGCGTACGGTACTGAGACGTGATGGTAGGCGAAGATTGATGAAGAGATGGCAAAAATAAAAATCGATGTTGGCGTTTACCTCCCAAGCAATCCCGATGGGAAGGTTATCGACGTTGATAAAAAGTCCGGGCGGCCACTCCAGAGCCATGCCAAGGTTCGTTGCCTTCTCGTTTCCATGATTTGATCAAGACCTTGTTTCATAGGCACCATTCATGGCAACGTTCGTAGTGCGAAAGCAGCTGGTGATCATTGATGCTGACCCTGACTCATTAATCACGGGCGACGGCGGAGAGGAAGAGCGCCGCACAGAACAAGATGTGAAGATCCAGGCAATCTTCAAAGTCGGCGACGACTGCCGGCAGGACGTACTTGCTCTTCAGCTCATCGCCATGTTCAAGAACATCTTCACGGGCGTGGGTCTGACGCTCTATCTTTATCCTTACCGCGTGACAGCAACTGCCCCTGGGGTACGTTCAACTTTACCTCGTTTGTATGCGTGGTGCTCAATGCGCTACAGTGTGGTGTTATTGACGTCGTTCCAAATTCCACCTCACGAGACGAAATGGGCCGAGCCAAGGTTAATGATCTCCAGGGCTTTTTCGTTTCAAAGTACGGCGGAGAAGACTCGGTCGCATATCAATGTGCTCGTCTGAATTTCATTCAGTCAATGGCTGCATACTCCGTAGCGTGTTATATTCTTCAGATCAAGGACCGTCATAATGGCAACATCATGATCGACGAGGAGGGTCATATCACCCACGTCGGTTCGTCTACGCTTCGAGCTCACTAGATTACCCGCCCATTCTGAAACTTCCGGTATAGACTTTGGGTTCTTGTTCGACATAGATGAGTATCTTTTGCCCGATTACTCCATTGTCGCAGCCCGTAACTGATAGGAAGCGTGCACGTCCCGGCGGTGTCAAGTTCGAGCCGAGCTCATTCAAGCTGAATCACGAAATGGTCATATTGATGGGCGGACGCAACTCGCAAGGCTACGCGCTCTTCCAACAGCTCTGCGTAGCCGCCTTCCTCGCTCTGCGCCCACACGCTTCACAGCTCATCGCGACCGTGCAGCTCATGCTGGGCACGGGCCTCCCAAGCTTCAAAGGCGAAGGCACGATTCGCCGACTGCGCGACCGCTTCGCGCTCGGGCTCAGTGAACGCCAAGCTGCCGATTTCATGATGGGCGTCGTTAAGAACGCGCACGAGAATTTGCGCAGTACGGTCTATGATGAATTCCAGCGGGTGAGTACACATGGCGACAAACAACTTTGGGCCTCGATTCACTAATGGCTTGGCGTGATGCGCCCAATTTGTAGCTGCAAAACGGTAAGTCTGATCGCATCACCATGCTTCCGAGAATGATTTGGCTAACCCTCAATAGGCATTCCGTACAACTAGATCAAACTTCTGATGTCTTCGGTACGTGATCCATGTGGTTCAGCGAACGCTGGCCGCATGGGTCCACTCACAGCCCTCGCTTTTCACTTACCTCACCGTTGATTGTTTTACGAGCCAGCTTAGTCGCGTATTTTGCTGTCTATATGATCCTAGCGTGTAGTCCTTTAAATAAACACAGAACACAGGCATAGCCTCCAAATTATTGTTCATAATGAAAAAAATAAGTTGTAGGGTGTTAAGGTATAAGCTAGCATGTGCGCTGTGGTATCAAAAGCAGACGTAAAGTGTCCACGAAAGAGAATAAATTGCAAAGTTCACTTCAGTGAGACGAAGCGTAACAGTCCGAGAGCTGCGATTGCATGAGAGACGAGAAAAAGGTAAGGTTGTAGCGTGCAGGTCAAAAGGGATAAAATGACGATGGTAAAGGGCAAGCGGGAAGTCAAAACAAGCCTGAAGGCCCGATCAACAAAGTGAGAGGTCATAGGTCATGCAAAGTCCGTACAGCATCGTGCAGGAGGGTTAGGTTGATACTGTTTGTTTCATAATCGAGTTTAAGCGAGATAATTGACGAACGTCCACAGGGGGCGTCCCAGAATAAATGTGAATGATAAAAAAGATCTAAGCAAACTTGCTACGAGCCATCATACGGGTGGCTCTGTAGTGGCGGAGGGGGTTAGGACGGAAGGCATGCTATATGAACGCATGGATGCAAGGCTAGGTGGTGCAGGCGTCGTAGGGGATGAGTAAGGAGAGCCAATCGGCGTACGACGACCAAGCGAAGTCGCGAGGTTAGGGTTGATCGGGCTGGGCAGCGGGCGCGTTGGCATTGGGCTCGCTGGCAGAGGCGCATTAGAGGTTCGGCGAGCACGAAGGAATTTGAACGGGACTGTCCAGGAGACACGCTGTTTACTGTCTGGTTGGGAGTAGAGCCACGTAGCAGTAAGGACAACGCTCGCGCCGACGATGAATGAAGACGTGATACGAAAATGGAAGAGCCCGACCGAGGCGAGAAACGATATCACAATCGACAGAGAAGTGGCAAAGCCCTTCATGATGTTGTCGGCGTATTTGATCACAAGGGCTGTGATAAGTCCCCCCAGGACTTGGGTGATGACGGTCGCCCAGGCCCACGGGGTGAAGTTCGCAAACAGGTGTGTAAGCGAAGGGACACTATGCGCGGGAGCATAGGGGGAATGTGAAGGAGCCATGATGATGGGAACGAGGGCGGGGAGCAGTGAGAAAAGGGAAAGCTGTACGTTGCGTACCCAGAGGTCCGTCGTGGAATTCTTGAGCACCATCTCAAAGTACACACCAGCTAGACCAGACGTGAAGCAGGCCGCAGCAACTGCAAGAAAGCCTTTGAATGGCACCATTGTGTGCACATCGGCAGATGTCCCATCTGATGGGCTTTTGGCGACATTGCATTGGATTTGGACAAGACCGACACCGATGGCAAGGAAAAATAAGGCCAACCACTTGAGGGGAGAAAGCTTGCGGCGAAGAAGGACGATGGAGAAAGCGGCAGTGGTGAGGATTTTCATCTGATAGGAGACCTGGAAGGTAGCGGCTTCCAAATTAGAGGCAGCAACAAATTGGAGATTATTCTGAATAACTGTTTGCAAGAGTCAAGGAAATTATATAAAAAGATTGAGGCATGGCTGACCGTAGAGTATAGCAGGGATGGACAACTTCCAACAGTCAGGCCGAAAAACCTCCTTTCCGACAATCCTACACCGCTCTAGGAAAACCTTGGGGTTGAGCGGAGAACTCGCCAGACGGCTCGAGGGCGGAGAAGGAAGGAAGGCATGCTGAGAGGAGTTTGGGCGTACCCGGATCAATGCGATAAGCAGTGATATGAGCCCCTTAAGGAGTTCTGTCGCAAGAACTGCGGATGCTGCGGAATATGCACGCGATGGGGGCATCGAAACGCGTGAGTAGTGCATGAGCAATGAAAGGGTAGCATTCTGAACTGCCAAGGTGACCAAACTAGGAAGAGAACATTAGAATTGCTGGCCAAACGACCGACTATAGCCTCCGCACACAACGGAACATGGGTCAGGGGGAGACAAAGGGGGAAGACATACGAGATATATTTGAGGGGCATGCCACAGAGGGAGGGCACGGCAGTAGGTGCTGGGGCGGGTTGCTCAGTGCGGTCCTTATCGGTGACAGCATCGAAATGGATGGATTTTGAGGGGACCTTTCCGTTCCAGAACAGAACCTTAGAGTCTAAAAGAGCCATGTGAGAGAAGAGGAAAGAGATGCCCGTCGAGAACTTGATTTTTGAAAGACAGCAGGGTCTCTGAACGGACAAGTCTCGGATGGGGGGAAGAGCGAAAGGGAGAAGGGGTGAGGGTCTAAGCGAGGTGAGGGCAACGACGAGCAAGCGCCGCAACGCATTACTGTAAATATATATTTTCCCATCAAATATGCACCCCTGGGAACCACCCCTTGATACGCGTGACGTCACTTCCGAACCATCTTCCTGTACCGCTTCACGAGTGCTTTCGCATCAGTGGCGACCTGCAAGAGAACGAATTTGATAACCTTTGCTGGCACTCGACTGTCTTGGCCCACCTTTTCCTGATGGCGCAACCCCTCCATGTCCGTTTTTATCTTCCGCAGCACCGCACGGTGTGCCTGACGACGCTTGTTGCCGGTGGCTTCAACTGCCCGTTTGGTGTAATAGGGGCCGCAAATATAGGCAAGGCAGACGACTTACTGAGTTTGCTGACCCTCTCCACCTCTTCTTTGCGCCCAATCCCACTAAAGTCGACCACCCTCGCTTCGTTCATCTTTCCCTTTGTGAATTTGAAATTTGGGAGTTCGTACGTATAATGGATAGAATGCTCACACGCCCTGCGGTCCATGCCTGGGCGGCATCGACGACCCCCTGCGCGCTCATGCACTTTGCGTCTCGTGTGTCGAGGGCGTCTGTTTCCAATTTGTCTCTATCCTTACGTCAGCACATGTCGCCCACTCCCACTAACTTAGACACGGAGATACGCGCATATATGCGGTCATCTCTTCGACCATTGCGTTAGCATGCCCACGAAACTCGTCAGCGAGCATCGCAAACTGTCGCTTGAGGTTGGCTTGGGATGCTTTGTGAGCCTCCTCTATAGGGACAATGAGGATCTTGAGTTTCCTTTCGGCACTTATCACACTTACGGCGAATCTGCTGAAGGGCAAACAAATATTCCACACTATCACTGATGCGAGATGTCTAACCAATAGCCAAAAGAATAATTAGAGTGAAAATAACATACATGTCTTTTTCCTCGTCGTCGGAAGAGTCTGTAATCTTTGCAATTTCTTCGTCGGGTCCGTCGGCCAGTGGTCGCCGCGAAGACGCAAGCTTCGCAGCTACGACGAGCTTGTTCAGTAGGGATTCCTAAGGGTACGTGCGTAAAACTCACCAGTTATGATCTGTTTATTGGGCATGTGGTGTTCTGGTAAAACGCAGGAGCGTACGCGTTTTGGATCATATGATCAGATAGAGAGATCACGTGCGAACTGAAAAATCATGTGAACATACGGCCATTTCCTGGGAACTGGGAAAAGTTGCAGTGGCCGGCCCTAAACCTGACGTTACTGTACAAATAAACGTCCGCGGGATATCCTTCTTCTACATCTTTTAACAAACTAGAGGCGCTGATGTACCACATGTTCGACTGGCAAATGCGCTTATGCACAAGTCAGATTGATCATCGCCAGTAGCCTCAGAACGAATGATGCGCTCTTTGGCTGTGCATCCTGGAATGGCTACGCCTGTGTGTCTTCCAGATGGGTGGTGCGGTCACCTAGCGTCACCAACAGAGACGAACAAAGAAGGTCCTTTTCCGTGGCTCATCATGCACCATATCTTAATGTATATTAAATACAATCGTATCTCGTTCGTTCTGTTATAATACTCATGCTTGTCCGTATTCGTGCACTGCATCATGGTCCACTGGCTGTGCGTATAAATATATCGGAGAATTCCGTGAGAAACTTGAAGAAAATCGCCCAAGGACATGTGGGGCCCTGAATGAACAAAAACCAGCGTACGTGTGTAATAGGAAGAAAGTCGCATGCTGAAAACTAGCTCAGTTTTCGCAAGACATGACGAAAAGAAGGGTGGGGCAAGATTCGCGACTCTCAGATCTCCGGTAGGCCATGGTATTCCTTTCGGTTGGGTCGGATGTCCGATGAAGGGCAGAGACACTGGTTAATTGAGTCCGACCGGTGAGTCGTTGAACTTGGCGGCGTCGGGTACGTGCTTGGGTCCGAAGGGTCCTGGGAGGTGCAATGATCAGATCAATCCCAGTCTTGCACGCCTGCACGTGGCAAGGCAAAAAAAAAGTGACTAACGTAAAGTTTCAGTGTCCCGATGTTCGTTGGTTTAAGCACCACTCCCATGTCGCTTCCATGGCTGCTCAAATACTCTGCAGAAGGCACATGGCGACGCCGGCGGCGAATTGTGAACAATGTCACCAAACCAGCGATGAGCGCTACCCCTACGACGCCCCCTACTACACCCCCAGCAATAGCGCCAGCATTTGAATTACCCTTGGAGGGTGACGAGGGCGTAATAGTGGAGCTCGAGCTCGGGGCATTGCAAGCGCTGCCTGTGACTTCGGGCGAATCTGTGACAGGGCCGATAATGCAAAAGACGCGGTTCGTTGCCACAATACGTACCGCCGACACTTTGAGCCGATGTCATATTCCAGGAATCGGACTGCAGGTGCAATGAGAAATGGTCGAGTGGGAAGAGAGTGGCGAGAGGATCTTACTCCAGTTGGATCGAGGTATGCCCAATATGGTACTCGTGTCGCCACTGGGATGGCTTCAGGGAAGCTGAGGGACAGGTTGCCAGTGAGCTCAGAAGCTGGTGGAGATGATGTGTGACTTACGTTCCGGGGGCTGCAACGGAGCTGCAATTATGCGACCAAGAAGAATAGCTGATTGCACATTGATATGTTTCGGCGTCCAGGGCTGAGGACTATCAGAATAAATCGACGCACGAAACCCAGGTCCCTCCCTGGCATGCATCACAGGCACTGATAAGATTATATATGACTGTATTGCACTTGCACGGATCGGTATCGTCTAGACTGTTCGGGCCAGCATAGGAGTGCTGTGGAAGCAAGGAAGAGATCGAAAATGCTGCTCAGGTTGATTGATTAAATCCCATGCAAAGCTTGAGGGTCAGCAGAGGAATGTACTGACTGCCGTTGTTACACATCGCCGCTAGGTACGCCGCGACTAGACATGGACTCTGTCCCAGAGAGTTGTACGACTAGGTGTGAATGCGGGGGGACGGGGCATTTATTATCACAAATTCAGCAACTGGCCAATGGTAACCCACCCACGTATAATCGCTAGTGTAATCTGAGCAATTGGGCGCACTGACCTGTGCATGAGCCGAACCTGTTATGAGAAGGGCCAAGAGGGCGGTGAAGAGCTGGCCAAACATCGCGTAACGGTTGGTCGTTCGATGATCCTAACGGGTATAGAGGGCTCTCGACCACATAGGCTGCGATAGAGTCTTATATACTTCCAGAGTCACGTAACGATATACAGCCACCGAGAAGATCTGGTTTCGTGATCATGATACCTCATCATTCGTCACAGAAGACGGAAAGTTCCCAGCCATGGGAAACTTGAAGGTCGGTTCGAGACCCGGCCCTCAGGACTTCCATCGGGCAGACTAGCACTGAGCATGTCCTGTGCGAGAACAAAAGCTGCAAGACAATAGTCGCCACACCAGAACCCATAAGCTGAGAGATATCAAGCCTATATGAAGGGACGCCTGGAGTTGACCGAGTGGAAGAAATATCGTTCCAACGATCGAAGCAGAAGTAGCTTAAGAGGAATGATAGGGAACGGAAGACAGGAACGCGGAGATTATGGGCGCAAAGGATGTTGTAAATGGGGCGGTAACGAGAGACGGGAGGAACAAAGCAGAGAATCCTGTGTCACCCTTCGCTCGGCAGTGCAGTTTGCATAGGTGGTGGAAAGATGCTGCCCCGACTCGGAACAACTAACCCCAGCTAACCCACAAACTAGAATGACGCGAATCACACTAGATGGTCCCGTGACACTAAAGACCATTGCCTTTCTCCATTGCCTTTCTCTAGGAGTACTCTATTGTAACTTGAATCGCCCCTTAACTGGCATCGTGTCTCTTAAAAACCAGTCTCCTAAGTAAGAATTAAGTAGAATTTGGAATTAAAAACATATCAAGTCCAATAAGTACAGTAAGATGTGTTAAGACAATTCCTGTTTTCCTGACGCTATCACGGCCTACTGGCTGTGCATATGAATTCCATGAGAAACTTGTGTCGGAAAATGAAGGGAGAGAGGTGCAGATGATGATGCCACCCCCTTTTGAGTGAGAGAGCGAGAAATGGGTGAAAGGAGCGATCACCGCTCTCGTATTTAGCATACATAAGTAATACATGACATGACGAAAACAAGGGTGGGAGGGGCAAGATTCGCGACTCTCAGATCTCCGGTAGGCCATGGTATTCCTTTCGGTTGGGTTGGATGTCCGACGAAGAGCCGCGGTACTGATTACTTGAGTCCGACGGGTGGACCGTTGAAGTTGGCGGCGTCGGGTACGTGCTTGGGTCCGAAGGGTCCTGGGAAGTGCAATGATCAGGCCTGCACGTGGACAGACAAAGAAAAAGTGACTAACGTAACGTTTCAGTTTCCCGATGTTCACTGGGTAAGGCACCACTCCCATGTCGCTTCCTTGGCTGTTGAAATACTCTGCAGAAGGCGCATGGCGACGCCGTCGGCGAATTGTGAACCATGTCACCAAACCAGCCATGAGCGCTACCCCTACGATGCCCCCGACTACACCCCCAGCAATAGCGCCAGCATTTGAATTGTTCTTGGAGGGTGACGAGGGCGTAATAGTGGAGCTCGAGCTTGGGACATTGAAAGCGCTGCCTGTGACTTCGGGCGAATCTGTGACAGGGCCGATAATACACAAAAGATGCGGTTCGTTAGCACAAATACGTACCGCCAGCACTTTGTGCCAATGATATATTCCAGAAATCGGACTGCGGGTGTTATGAGAAATGACTGAGTGGGAAGAGAGGATGGCGGGAGGATCTTACTCCAGTTACTCCAGTTGGGTCGAGGTACGCCCAATGTGGCACTCGTGTCGCCACGGGGATGGCTTCAGGGAAGCTGAGGGATGGGTTGCCTGTGAGCTCAGAAGCTGGTGGAGATGACGTGAGATTTACGTTCCGGGGGATGCAACGGAGGTGCAATTATGCGACCAAGAAGAATAGCTGATTACATATTGATATGTTTCGGCATCCATGGCCGGGGGCTATCAGAATAAATCGACGCACGAAGTCCAGGGCTCTCCCTGGCATGCATCACAGGCACTGATAAGATTGTATGCAACTGTATTGCACTTGCACAAGTCGCCATTGTCTGGACCGTTCGGGCCAATATAGGAGTGCTGCGGAAGCAAGGGAGAGATCGAAAATGCTGCTCAGGTCGGTTGATTAAATCCCATGCAAAGCTTGATGGTTAGCAGAGGAATGTACTGACCGCCGTTGTTACATACCGCCGCTAGGTATGCCACGACTAGACATGGACTCTGCCCCAGAGAGTTGTATGACTGGGTATGAATGCGGGGGGAACGGGCGTTTATCACAAATTCAGCAACTAGCCAATGGTAACCCACCCACGTATAATTGCTAGTGTAATCTGAGCAATTGGGTGCACTGACCTGTGCATGAGCCGAACCTGTTATGAGAAAAGCCAAGAGGGCGGTGAAGAGCTGGCCAAACATCGCGCAATGGTTGGTCGTTCGATGATCGTAACGGGTATAGAGGGCTCTCGACCACATAGGCTGCGATAGAGTCTTATATACTTCCAGAGTCCCATAACGGTATACAGCCACCGAGAAAATCTCGTCTCATGATCATGATACCTCATCATTTGTCACAGAAGACGGAAAGTTCCCAGTCATGGGAAACTTGAAGGCTGATTCGGGGCCCGGTCCTGACTCGGACTTCCATCGGGCAGACTAGCACTGAGTACTGAGCGCTGAGCATGTGCCGTTCAGCAAGGTTCGTGAGAACAAAAGCTGCGAGACAATAATCGCCACACCGTGATCCATAAGTTAAGAGATATCAAGCCTATATGAAGGGACGTTTGGAGTTGACCGAGTGGAAGAAATATCGTCCCAACGATCGAAGCCTGGGCACATGTGATCAGTGGGCCATCAGCGCATCAGCAACAGCAAGATGACGCCTCTGCCAGTGGCTAGAATGTATTTCGCATCAAAAATTACTGGTGTGACCAAGTTACGGTCACAATAGTCACGCTGGGCAATTGCTGCTCGAATCATACCAGATAGTCCAGAGAGTCCAGTAACGAGTTACAAGATAAAGTTTTCTAGCATCAGCAAAATGTCACAAGATTTTCTGACCTTTTGACTTTCAACTTGATATCAAATAGTTTTGTCATTTCATTTAATGGTACTCAACTGGCATCGTGTCTCTTAAAAACCAGGAATTAAGTAGAATTAGGAATTAAGAACATATTAAGTATATTAAGTCCAATAAGTACACTAAGACGTGTTAAAACAATTCGCGTTTTCCTGATGTATCACGCGTAGAGGAGCGAGAAATAGGTGAAACGACGCTCTCGTATTCAGGGGCTCCTACTGAGCTCCCTTATATATGCTAAGTAATACATGATGCCATGTATCATAATGAGGCGCCGCATTTGAACATAGGACGTAAGCTGCAACACACATTCCAACAACTTGAAGAATGTGTGGTTCTGAATGAACAAAAACTAGTGTATGTATGTAATAGGAAGAAAGTCGCATGCTGAAAATTAGTTCAGTTTTCGCAAGACGTGACGAAAAGAAGGGTGGGAGAGGCAAGATTCCCGACTACTCAGATCTCCGGTCGACCATGGTATTTCTTTTGGTTGGGTTGCAGGTCCGATGATGAAGGGCCGAGGTACTGTTTACTTGAGCCCGACGGGTGGGTCGTTGGCGCCGTCGGGTACGTGCTTGGGTCCGAAGGGTCCTGGGTGCAATGATCAGATCAATCCCAGCCTTGCACGCCTGCACCGTGACGTGGACAGGCAAAGAAAAAGTGACTAACGTAAAGTTTCGGTTTCCCGATGTTCACTGGGTGAGGCACCACTCCCATGTCGCTTCCATGCCCGCTGAAATACTCTGCAGAAGGCGCATGGCGAGGCCAGCGGCGAATTATGAACCATGCCACCAAACCAGCGATGA
>Ga0137362_10001577_pt1 | contig 14254 bp, 13 predicted proteins | sample MadtaG_2_FD_104801 | JGI IMG/M metagenome (GOLD analysis project Ga0137362, IMG submission 104801) | Vadose zone soil microbial communities from Angelo Coast Range Reserve, California, USA - Mad1_100_16 metaG | ecosystem: Environmental > Terrestrial > Soil > Vadose zone | place: USA: California... | reverse complement strand
CATCCGCTACTCGCGTCACGTTCCAGCCGTAGCCGACAAAACGCGTCATCACATCTTCGCTGAAGGACCAAGCCGCCGGACCATCCAGCGTCACCCGGTTGTTGTCGTAGATCCAGCACAAATTACGGAGCTTCAGATGGCCCGCCAGGGAAGCGGCTTCGCACGCCACGCCCTCCATGAGATCTCCATCTCCGCAAATTGCATAGACGTTGTAATTGAAGATCTCAAAACCCGGCTGGTTGAAATTTTCCGCCAGCCATTTTCCGGCAATCGCCATTCCCACGCTGTTCCCCGCACCTTGTCCCAGAGGCCCGGTGGTGGTTTCCACTCCGGAAGTGATGTGCGACTCGGGATGTCCGGGAGTTTTGCTGTCGATCTGCCGGAAGCGCTTGATCTCTTCCATGGGGACGGCGAGATCCTTCGTAACTTCATATCGTTGATTGACGGCGCGAACACCGGCAAGGTGAAGCGTGGCGTACAGCAGCATGGACGCATGGCCCGCGGAAAGGACAAAGCGGTCGCGGTCGGGCCATGTGGGGTCTTGGGGGTCGTAACGCAGGAAGCGCTGCCACAGGGAATAAACCACCGGTGCAAGTCCCATTGGTGCGCCGGGATGGCCAGAGTTGGCCAGCTGAACGGCGTCGATTGCCAGAGTTCGGATGGTGTTGATGCTCAGCTGGTCGAGGTCCAGTTGAATTTTCGGCTGGCTCACTTGATCTCCTGCGCGAGTCTGTCGAAGCCCGCGGTTTCTGGTCAGGTTTTAGATGCGCCGCGATTCGCGACGGGTAACAAATTTTACGCTAAAACGAACGCATTGGGCCGCCGAGCTCCAGAGGCTGCCCGGGCGCGACGCCCGAGCGAGTTCGCTTCCTCATGCAATATCTTCAGGAATGCCACGCCGGTTGAAGAGAAGCGCGAAACTATCGCGGCGCGGCATGCTTGTCAACAAATGGAGTTTTTATTCGTTTGGGGCGTTCGGCGGGGGCCGTTTGCAACCTGACTTCTTCGCGCCCGTGGCGATGTACTGCGCCTACAGAGCTAATGAAACCGATGTGCCGGCGGCGGCGAAGACCGGCGACATCTCTGCTTCCGCGAAGGAGAGGAAAGACTGGACGACAACAGGGTCAAATTGAGTACCGCTTGTCTCATTGAGGCGGCGTACGGCTTCCTTATATGGCAAGCCCTTGCGATAGGGGCGAGAAGACACCATCGCATCGAAGGCATCGATGACGGAAACGATGCGCGAGACGATGGGGATTTCCGTATCCTTCAAGCCGGCGGGGTAGCCCTTACCGTCAAAGGATTCGTGATGGTGGAGAATGTCGAGAGCAGCGCGATCGAAACCCGGAAGCATGCGCAGGACAGCCCAGCCATATTCCGGGTGCTTCTTCATTAGCGCATATTCTTCGGGGTCGAGACGCCCCGGTTTTCGGAGAATCGAATCGGGAATGCCCACTTTGCCGATATCATGCAGGAGCGCAGCAAGTTCCAGATTCTGCAGCTCAGCTTCTTCCAGGCCGAGTTCCTGTCCGACGCGTATGGCCCACTCCGCGAGGCGGGTGCTGTGCACGCCGGTGTTGAGATCCTTCAGGTCGAGAAGCTGGGTGAAGGCGCAGATGACCGAACTGCGGAGCGCGGACGTTTGCTCCTCGAGCTGTTTTATCCGGAGAGAATCCAGCGCCCCGAAGGACGGGGAACACTCCATGAGCGCTGGAATCTGATTGTTCGACATTGCAGCTACAAGCAGAGCAAGAAGCATGTGCCGGAGCCGGAAGTACTGGTTGACCCAGAACTATTCAGCCACGCGGACACCGCCTGATAGACGTCTAAGCGGCCGTGATTGAGATCCGACGTGAGCTGGATCGCATGGGACAGCGCGCTGGCGGCGCTCGACTGGTTAAGCCCCGCTTTCGCATCGAGGAGCAGATCGGCGGCACCGGCCGTGAGCGGTGAGCTGAACGACGTGCCGGATGAGCTGGCGTACGTCCCGCCGGGGTAAGTGCTGATGACGTACTCGCCGGGCGCGGCGATCCAGACGTCATTACTGCCGTAGTTGGAGAATGAAGAGCGCTTGTCCCAATCCGTTGTTGAAGCGACGCCGACAACGGATCCGCTGAACGCGGCCGGATAGACGCGCGCGCTGGTGTTTTCATTGCCGGCGGCGGCGACGAGGACCACACCGGCTTTGTTAGCATAAGACACAGCCCGTGAGAGCGCGGACGAAGAATAAGAGAGGTCGAAGCTCATGTTCACGACGTTCGCGTTATGCTGCACGGCATAGTAAAGCGCAGCGATGATGTTGGCGATGTAGCCCGTGCCGTTCGCCGAGAAGGCCTTGAGCGGAAGGATCTTGGCCTTGGGCGCGACCAGGTGAACGAGCCCAGAAGTCATGGTGCCGTGGCCGAAGGCGACATAAGGAGAGCCATCCAGAACCGCCGCGGTAGACTGATCAAGCACGGCAGCCGTAGATTGCTGCACGTAACCGGGCTGCTGATTCTGAATGCCGGTGTCGGTGTAACCGCCTTGCATCCCGGTGACATCGAGCCACTCGGAGGCGCCGGGCTGGTTCCGCGTGAAGTCGTACCCCTGCAGAAGGACGGGATAGAGGACAGGGTGATTCGGGTCTACGCCCGTGTCAACGACGGCGACGATTCCTTTGCCGGCTACGCCAAAGCCGTTGTGGGCGTCCGTGAGGCGGATAATCTGGGCAGCCGGCTGGGCCGAGTAACCGTGCCAAACGACCGTGCCGTAATACTTGACCGGCGACGTATCGTACAGCCCGGCTGGAATGCTTGGAAGCGGGGTGTGTGGGACAGGGAGGAGATTGTCCGCTTCAATACTAACGATCCCTAACAACGACTCTACCAGATTCAGTACAGTGCTCAAGGGGTTGGCGGACGACACAAGAAACGTTTGCCCGACCGTGCCGTCCAAGTTGCCTTGCACCTGACACCCAAGCAGGAAACAGAGATTCAAAACAGATGAAAGCCCACCAGTGGAGACTACGACATAGCGTTGCTGAGCGGCTGCCGGCTTGGAAGCGGCCAGCATGAGGACGATCATGGCTACGAGTATGGTGATCCTGCGTTTCATAAGTTTTGACCCTCGAAGGGCTCTCCTGAAGTGAATTCCTCAGTTCTTGGCGCAATGAATGCCCGCTTAGTTTCGCTGGGCAGACGGTCGGGGCCAATGGTACCGGTGCCGTCACTCGCCGATTGGCAGTACTATCGCTCCGAAGTACTTCCTTACCATCCGGCAAATACCTGAAAATTCGGTAGGGTGATTGCCCGTCATCCTGTGCCTCCCGGCAGCTGGCCGAGCGCATCCGGAAGCGAAATCACGATCGGTTTGTCACCGGGGCTGTCGAACGTAATCTGCAAGCCGCCGGTATTTTCGACCTCGGCGCTAAACTCACCGAACTGATTCGTTACCGCGTGCGTCACGTTTCCGCGCATGGTGGAAAGAGCCACGCGAACGTCCCGGCTGACAATCGCGGGATTGCTCAAATCCATGAGCTGGCCGGTCACCACGAGGCGCTTGCCACTTGGCTTCGTCTCGATTTGCACATCGATCTGAAATGGATCCGCGCGATAGAGCATTTGTCTCGTTCCAGTGCCCGCCGATCGGGCACCCGCAAATACGGGCTGCAAAAAGCTGTCGAAGAGAACTTTGATCCGGCTTTCCTTTCCTTTACGTCGAGCCGTCAACCCGGCTCCTGCAAAAGCTGCCTTGGCAAGTCTGACGATCTCCTCTGGCGGCTGGTACCTCTCTTGCGCAACCGCCGATTGCCGAACTCTCTGCCACAACGAAACTGTTTTCTCACAGCGTTTGCAGCCTTGCTTCAGATGTTTCTCCATCAACTGATTCTCGTTAGCAGTAACGACCTGGTTCACGAAGTCGATCCACTTCTGTGTCGTAAAGTGTTCCATCTCTCCCCCCGATTCCATTCTGCATCCCAAGCACTCCCCAGTGGATGGGACGATTCATGTGCGTTCAAGACATAAGGGGACGCCGGCGGTGAATAAATAGGGAAGCTTGAAAGATTAGATAAGTCTTTTGGAATCAGAGAGTTTACCGACCAAGACAAAGGGCGCCCAGAAGTAAGGATGAGAGTTTTGCTGTCGAAGTTGTCGCATGGCGACCTGAAGCGCGCCTGCCATGTTACCGGTTCGCAAGTATTCTCGATAGAAATGCTGCATCAGCAGCGCAGTGCTTTGATCGTGGACGTCCCACAAAGACAGCAACAATGTCGTCGCCCCGGCACAGAAAAGCCCTCGCTGAAGCCCGAGCAATTCGTCGCCGGCGGCAACGAAATTCATGCCTGTGGCGCAACCGCTCAGGGTAACCAGCTTTGCGCCCAACCGCATCTGGTAGAGGTCATACAGATTCAAGTACCCATCTCCCAGCCGGATGCCCGAGAACATAGGGTTGTCTTGACGGTAGAAGCCGTGCGTAGCGACATGAAGCAGGCCGCTCTGTGGACCCTTTTCGCGAAGCACGTAGGATGTGGCTTGGTCTCCAACGTAGAGCGATGAGTGCGGCAGGAGCGACGTCACGGATTGGACTTCATCCAGGATCTGGGGCGCGCGCTCGTCAGCGATTCCAAGAACGAGGGAGCTCGCGCTCACGCTCGCCGGCTTTTCCTGACACAGAGAGAAAACAGTCGCGCTGGGAGCGTAGGAAACCGTGAAGGCGTCGCAGAGATACTCTTCACCCTTTTGCAGGGCGTGGAATGGCAAGAAGTGGAGGGGACCGTGGGGCACCACAATGAGGTGCTTTCCCCGAAAAAATGGGCGCAGGGGCGCGATAAGTTCGCCGTAGAGAGATTCCAGATGACTCTGAGTGGCGCGCAAGAGTGGCTGTTCAAATCGCCGGACATATTCGCTTCCAATGCGAAACTTCGACAATTGAAATCGGAGCAATTGCAGAAAATGAGTGACCCGGGACAGCACAGTTACAGGCAGAATATGGATTTCCTTGTGGGTAATGACCGCCGCTACGATCTGGTCTCCCGTCGAAAAGTATTCGACGAGGGTTGCGTCTTGCGGAAGACTGGCTTGCAGCCTTTCGACGGAAAAGTCCGCCGGGGCTCCTAACCTGGCGGTTTCTCGTTCGTGCGCCGGCAGCTCGCGCAGAGTTCGCAGTAGCTCTTTCTCATGCAATTGAGCCTTTTGCTGCAAACTCTCGATCCTCTGGCGGGACTTTTCTTCAGGACGAAGCTGCTCGAGCTCGATGCGGTGATAGTACCAGTTGAGTTCCTCGCGCAGGTCTCTGATTCTGCGGACAAGATCGCTCTGCCCCGCTTCTCCCAGTGGAAGACTTTGGCCGCTTTGAAAAATCATTTCGATCATGCTGCGAGATTTTGCCGCTTCCATGCAGGCGAATGCTTCTTCGGTGGAGCTCTCGGTTCTATCTCCAGTGATGTACAAATCCACTAAAGCTTCGTAAACCTGCATTCTGTTTTCGAGAAAGGAAATTTTCAGTTCTTCGCCTTGCAACCGGCTGCGTAAGGCTTCCAGCGCTTTCCTTGCTTCCAAGTACGCGTGGTGCGCCGCATGGCGGTCGTTGCGAGCTTGCGCGATCTGTCCTTCGAGCAAGTGACCTTGATAAGCAAGCATTGGCGTCTCAACGGCTTTCAGCCGCGCGAGAGCTTCATCTGTTTCCTTTTGTGCTTGCCCAGCGTCTCCTACTTGCAGAGCAATCCGCGCGAGCAGCAGGTGCGTTAGCACGGCTTTTCCAAAGAGGGCCGATTGATCGAAAAAAGCGGCGGCCGCAACACAGAGCCGCCGAGCTTCAAAGTAACGTCCCTCATGGAAGAGCATCAAGCCCTGGTACAAGTCTATGAGCCAGGGCCAAACGAGATTTTTTTCCCGACCGAACATTTCTCGCGCTTTTGTGAAGCGCTCCAGGGCCTGGACCGTCTTCCCCTGTTGGCAATAAGCAGTCGCTTCGTTCGCGAGTGTTTTCGCGGCCTCATAGCCCATCCCGAGCTTTTCGAATCGGAGGAATCCTTCATGCGCCATTTCCCGGGCTTCTTCGCTAAGGTTCAGCTCGAGATAGATGTCGGAAAGGTCCAAATGGCATAGCGCGAAGTGATAGGCGTCGCCAGTCGCTTCACAGGCGCGCCGAGCCGCGTAGAGCGCCTCGATGGCGCGGCTGTACTCGCCGCGCAGATAATGGAGATAGGCAATGTTGTAATCAGCCTGCGCCACGAGAAGAGGCATGTTGTTCTGCTGGCAGAAGGAGCGGGCTCTCTGGTAGGTGGCCAGGGCGCGCGGAAAATCATTCAGACTGATCAGGCAGACGGCCATATTGCTGAGGACGACAGCCATTCCTTCGGTGTCCTTGTATGGCATCAGTTCTGTGTAAGCGCGCTCGTAGTGCGCGATGGACTCTTCGAACCGGTCTTGGCGGTAATAGATGTTGCCGACGTTGATTTCCAGCCGGGCCAAGCGCCGAGGGTCGTTTAGACGCGCAAATATCTCCCGGGCGCGTTCCGCAGCTTGAAACGCCTGTTCGTACTCCCCGAGGAGGATCAGGGGCTGGATGGAACTGCTCAAAGTTCGCGCGGCTTCGTCCCAGGCGCCCAGCGATTCGTAAAGCCGGAAAGCCTGCTGATGGTGCTCGACTGCGGCGCGATTATCGCCGGAGGAATAGAGAGCGTTAGCCATTGCGCGCAAACCAAGCGCCAGGGCCTCTTTGCGGCGTAGACGTTTCGCGATGAGCACCGCGGCCTCAGCCAAGTGGAGCGCCTCTTGGGTGCTTACGCGGACTTTCTGGACGACCAATTGCGCGAGCTGCTCGACAAACTCCTGACGGATCAGTGTCTTGTGTTTCGCAAGAAATTTGCGGCGGGCGGGTTGGCTGGATAGTTGCGCCAGCTCGGCGATAACTGTGTCGCTTGAATTCTTCGCGAGGGTTGCGGGCATTAGCAAAAACCCAGTTTCTCAAGCAGCCCCCGCAGCCGCTCGAGACATTTCTGACGGGTAAATCCGATGGAGCCCACGGCGAGGCCCAGTTCCGCGGCCACTTCTGTGTAAGGCCGCGGAGGTGTTTCAAAGAACAGCAGCTCTACCAACCGGCGGCATTGAGGCCTCAGTGCTGTCATTGCGTCTCGCAGCATCTGCTCATCCTGAGTCTGTTCAACAAGGCTCTCGGCGATAGCAGGCGTTTCCGGCTCGGGTAAATCCGGCTCGGCATCCCGGCTTACCACGCGTTGGTTGAGCCTCTTCAACCGGTAACACTCGTGATGAGCGACTTGCATTAGCCACTTAGGCAAAGCGCGGGGTTCTCGCAATTGCGGCAAGCGAACGAGAAGCTCCACGCACGTCGCTTGAAAAACATCCGCGGCCTCTTGCTGCGACAGGCTGTATTTCACCGGGATCGAGTAGATGAGCGCCTTGTATTTATCAATCAGCAGTGACCACGCTTCTTCATTGCCGGAAAGGCATTCTTCAACGAGACGCGTGTCATTCCACGCGACGGATTGCTTTCTCGGAGCTTTGCTGGTCGCCGGATTCATCGAGTGACATTTTCCCGTGCGCTCTTGAGATAAATCTGTTCGACATTCAAGAATACGTAGGGTTCCAGAACAGCAGGATGGAAGTTACCTACCGAGTTCTTTGCGCCGGCGAGAATGTCCGGACTCGCAAGAAAAATCATCGGTTGGTACCCGGCGAGAATCTCCTGTGCGCGGTCATAGAGGTTCTTCCGTTGCCCGAACGTGCGCGCGGACATCTGCTCCTCGATCAACCGGTCGATCTCCGCTTCCCAGGAAGTGGCGGGATGCGCCTGCGACGGGTTCCAGAGGTGCGTTCCGCCGCTCGATAGCCAAACGTTGATGTCGGAATTTGGGTCGGCATCGTAGCTTGCTATCCCCATCACGCAGGCATCGTATTCCTTGGTCTGTGTAACGCGATCAAGAAGGGAGCGAAATTCGAGAGGCACGACTTGAACACGCATTCCAAGCTGCTTCAGATCGTCCTGAATGAGCGCCGCCATCTTGGCGCGGTCGGCATTCGAAGAACTCGTGAGTATGGAGAATTCCACGGGCTTTCCGTCCGAATCCTGAAGCAGGGATTCGCCGTCCGGTCCAATGCTCCAGGAGAAACCGGCTTCCTTCAGCAGTTCACGTGCCCGTTCGAGCGACCGTGGCGAATGAGCGAGCTTTTCATTCGCCCATCGGTGGTTGCCCGGCGCTACCAGCCCCCAGAGGGGGACGCCGCGCCCCTGGTAGACCAGCCGCACGATCGCTTCGCGATCCACGGCAGCCGAAACCGCCTGGCGGAACTTCACTTCGCGGAACCATCTTTGCTTCCTTTGCGTTTCGAGCGATGTCTTCTCGCCGCCATCGTTCAGGTTGAAAAAGAGAAAGTTGTACTCCAGTCCTGGTCCGGCATCCACCATCGTGTAGCTGCGCTGACGCGATAACACAGAAAAATTTTCTGCGCCCAGTTGGCTGATCACGTCGGTCTCGCCCGATTGAAATTTCAAAACCTGCGCGTCAGCGTTCGGCACGAATAAAAACACGAGTTCGTCTAGATAAGGCAGGCGGTTGCCCTGCGCATCTGTTTTCCAGAAATAAGGATTACGCTCCAGGACCAAACGTTGGCCCGCGACGTACTCCTTCAGCCGAAACGGGCCGAGTCCCGCCCATTGATTCGGAGGTGTCGCCAAGGTTCCAATCTGCCCGAGCTTCCCTTCCTTGTAGGGTTTCTCCAGTAGATGCCTGGGGAGAATTGCCAAGCCATCGAACAGCCTTTCGCCTACGCCGTAAGTTTTCTCCAGCCGAAAGACGAGGGTATGTACGTTTACTTTGCGCACAGCGATCGGTTTTCCGCCGACAATCAAGAGGTCCCGCTGCGAGGCATGCACCTTTTCGTCGAGACACACCTGGAAGGTAAAAAGCACGTCGTCCGCATCGAAGGGCTGCCCATCCGAAAATCTTAATCCTTGCCGGAGTATGAGTGTGTATTCAAGCCCATCGGGGGAAATTTTCCAGGACTTGGCCAGCGCAGGCTCCGTCAGTTGCGTCGCGCGGTTGATGTGGACAAGGTCGGCCTGCATGACTCCAATGACCTCGCGAGATCGCGTGTCGGCTGCAATCAAAGGATTCAAGATCTTTGGTTCACCCCGGAGCGAAACCACAAGCCGCCCTCCTGAGCGGCCCACTTCTCCGGGGAGTACGAGCAATTCCTCTCTTGTACTCTCCTGTTGGGAAGCGGCAGCAGCGGCGTGGCCGAGAATGACGAGAAGGGGCAGAAGTAAACTCGGGAGAATCTGGCAGCAAGATGACTTTGGTTTTCTGTTTCTCACGTCAGGGTTCCAAGATTTCTCCTGTCTATCTTGTACGCCTCTCCCCGCTCGTGCAATGAACTCGCTAATCCCAGGTATCCTAGGAAGAACGGCACCATTATCAAGGAGGGCAAGTACATCCACCAGTAAGAAACTAGAACACTGTATTGCTGCAGGCTCGAGAGCAGGTTTCCCCAGCTTGGCAGAGGCTCGGGCACGCCTAGCCCGAGAAACGAAAGAGCCATCTCCGCCAGCACATATTGCGGGATAAGAATCGCGGCCTGTGTCAAAAGTACACTGGAGGTCTCGGGCAGGATGTGACGCCGGAGCAAGTATCCATTAGTTGCCCCAAACCCACGTGCGGCGCGAACGAAGTCGCGCTCTTTGGCACTCAGTACCACGCTACGAGCAAGCCGTGCCGGACGTGCCCAACCCACTGCTCCGATGACCGCAATGATGAGAAAAAACGCCTCGAGCGGGCTGACCGCCAGGGGCAGGAACGCGCGAAGAGCGAAAAGGAGATACAACCACGGCAACGCCAGAAAGAGCTCGGCGAGGCGCATGAGCACGTTATCTCTCCAACCGCCGTAGTAGCCCGCCATCGCGCCAACGCACAACCCGATGAGTAACGTGAGCCCCGCGCCCAGAAGGCCAGCGGCCAGCGACACCTGGCCACCAACGAGAAATCTCGAAAACTGGTCGCGGCCATAAGCATCGCTGCCGAGAAGATAGATCCGCGCGCGCTCGGCGCCGAAAAAGTGAATTCGGCACGGCAGGAACCCCAACAACCGGTAGCGTGCCCCGCGCAGGAAAAACTTTACGGGATGGAACTGCGCCGGGTCTTCCTCGTATTGGTCGAACGAGCCCTCGCGCAATCTCAGCGAATACACAAAGGGGCGCACATGGAGATGGCCGTGCGCATCCACGAGATGAAAGCGCATGGGAGGCAGATACGGGCTCTTACGATCCTGCTCGACGGGATCGTAAGGAGCGAAGAAACCCGCAAATATCACAATTCCATGCAGCAAGCCAAGTGCCACGAGCCATCTCGCGAACGTGCGCCGCGCTTTCATCTGGCGCCACTCTCCGTCCGGATCCGGGGATCAGCCCAGTAAAGAACCAAGTCGGCAAACAAATTTCCTCCGACCAGGAAAAGCGTCGAAAACACTATTCCTCCCACCACTACATATAGATCGCGCGCCAGGATGGCCTCCAATAAAATCGGCCCTAGCCCCGGCCAGCTCATCACGACCTCGATGAGGAGCGACCCGCTCAACAATGTACCGATGCTGAAACCAAAAAGTGAGATTAATGGATTCGCCGCCGCCGGAAGCGCATAGCGATATAGAAGCGTGCGTCTGGGGATGCCATGCCCCGCTGCCGCCAATAGAAACGGAGCGTTGAGCACATCCGCCACCGCTGCGCGCACATGGCGAACGAGCAGCGGCAGAGCTGAGAGCACGAGCGCCGTCACGGGCAGAACCATGTGCAACGCCAGATCATGCAGCTTGTGGATGGTTGAAAAAGTTTCAAAATCGACGGAAGCCATGCCGCCCGTGGGCAACCAACCAGTCCTCACCGCAAACACCAGGAGTCCCAGCGCAAGCGCCAGGTCGGGAATTACCAGGAGCGCTGCGGTTCCCCACGAAAGCAAACGGTCCGGCAGGCGCCCGAGACGCTCCGCGCTCCAAATACCGAGTGGTAGAGCGATCGCCCAGGCAAGCAGCGTGGCCGTAACCGTAAGCAACAGGGTGTTCCGGGCGCGCACCAGCAGCAGCGGCGCTACGGGACTGTCATAGGCAAACGAAAATCCCATCTCGCCGTGAATAATGGAATTAACCCATGACGCATAGCGAGCGGGCAGCGGCTTGTCAAAACCATATTGGGCACGCAGGGCCGCAACCGTTTCCGGCGCAATCTGCGGATTCAAACGCATTTCGTCGAAATAATTTCCGGGTGCCAGCGTGCTGAAGAGAAAGGCGAGAATGGACACGCCGACAAGTAGAAAGAAAGCGTGACCTAGCCTGCGCAGCAGGTAGCGCATTATTGGTCCAACGCAGGTAGCGCCGTGCGGGTCATTCTCGGCACGGCCGCCAGCAGTTGGCGTGTCGTTTCATTCTGCGGTTGGTGCAAGATTTTTTCAACCGGTCCCTGCTCCACGATCCTGCCGCGGTTCATTACCGCGATCTCGTCAGCAAGATGAGCGGCCATGGCCAGGTCATGTGTAATGAACAAATATGTCATGCCCAGGGAGCTTTGCAGCTCCATCAGGAGATTTGCGATCTGCGCCTGCACCGAACAATCGAGGGCCGAAAGGGCTTCATCTAGAATCAAGAGCTTAGGCTCGAGCGCCAAGGCTCGAGCGATGGCCAGCCGCTGTCGCTGACCGCCGCTCAGCTCAGCGGGCGGCCTCCCCAGGATTTCCGAGGAAAGACCAACCCGTTCCAGCAACGAATATGCGCGCTGTTTCATTTCTTCATGCTCGAATTTGCGCTGCAAGACAAACGGTTCAATGAGTATCTCAAGCGTGTTCCATCTTGGGTTCAGGGAAGTCGCAGGGTCCTGGTAAATGAGCTGAATCTGTGGGCGTAACCTTCGCCGCTCGTCTTCGGCTAGCTCGACGATGTCTCTTCCTTCAAACCAGATACTCCCCGAAGTCGGATACTCCAAACAAGCAACGCACAGTCCCAGCGTACTCTTGCCCGATCCAGATTCACCGACGACCGCCAGCGTGGTCCCCGGGAGGATTGTGAAGGAGAGACCATCCAGAGCGGACAGTTCTTCCCGTGCACCAGCGAGACTCCGCTTCGCGTAGCGTTTCACGAGATTTTCAACCTTCAAGAGTGGCTGCATGTCCCGGTAGCTACTGGATCTTTCAGCTTTCATATTTGTAACAAGAAACCTTGTGAGTCTCACTCACGTTCACCAGCGCGGGCTCACGTCCTCTGCAAATGGCCATTCTTTCCGCGCACCTTGGCTCGAAGCAACAGCCTTCCCGCGGCAAAGACGAGAGCGATGAATCGCCGGCGATTGCCGGTAGTTTTGCCTTACGACGGCTTTCACTTTCGTCGAAACTCTGAGGAATGGATTGAAAGAGAGCTTTTGTATATGGATGCCGGGGCGACCCAAGCACCGTTGCCGCTGGGCCCCATTCGACGACGCGGCCGCCGTACAGGACCAACACACGATCAGCGAACCCGACGAGCAGAGCCGGATTGTGTGTAATGAAGATCATCGCGAGACCCAGTTTTTCCCTGAGCGTTCGAAACAGGCCGAGAATCTCCATTTGCGTTGTGGGGTCGAGCGATGCCGTTGGTTCGTCCGCAATGATCACGCACGGGCGGCAGGCGATAGCTTGGGCGATCAGCACGCGTTGCCGCTGCCCTCCACTGAGCTGGTGGGGATATGACTGCGAAAGGCGGTCTGCTTCTTCAGGAAAAACCGCCGCGAAGACTTGTCGTGTCCTTTCGTTCAAGGCGCGTTTTCCCGGTGAACCGTGCGCGGCAAGCACCTGGCGAACCTGTTCGCCGGCGCGCATCGTTGGATGGAGCGCTAGAGAGGGCTCCTGAAAGATCAGCGCGATGCGTGCGCCGCGAATTTGTCGCAACTCTTCAGGCTTTGACCGAAGGAGATCCTTCCCTTCAAAAAGGATCGCTCCCCCTGTGATGTGGCCATTCGGGGGAAGGAGCCGGACAACCGCCGCCGCGAGCGTGCTCTTGCCCGATCCGGATTCACCGAGGACGCCCAGTACTTCACCCGGCAGGAGACTAAGACTGACGCCAGCCAACGCCGGGCGCGGTACACCCTCGCGCCACCGGTATGAAACCTGAAGATCTTGGATCTCAAGAAGAGACACCATGATTCGGCCCGTGTCGGCCCACCCCCCGCCTGAATTCATGTTGCGGCAGGATTGTGGAAGCGGACAAGAAAAACGTCAACCCTCGCGCACGAAGGGTAATTCTCTTCGAAGCCAAATGCCCTGAGCACCTGCCGGAACTCATTCCGTCGCTCTACTGACACCAACGCTTTTGAGCAACCAGCACTCGCGGTGTCCATGTTGCAGTAAAACTTTTGGTAGGATAAGTTTGCAGCCAGAGCGCCCGGGTGGCGGAATGGCAGACGCTGAGGACTTAAAATCCTCCGGGGATTTTTCCTCATGTGGGTTCGACTCCCACCCCGGGCACCATTCTCTCCCCCGTCTAGTCCAAGGGCTTTTCGAGCCGGGCGGCCTCCTCTTGCCAGTTCCGAGCTTCGTTTCGCTCACGCGCTTGAATTTTGCAAGTAAGGATAAGAGGGAACGGTGTGAATACACTGTCCTACTGGATTGACAGGGAGGGAACCTTACTCTAACATTGAAGTTTGTCTCTAGAGGAAAGGTGTGACTGGGCGGAATGAGGACGTACGTAGCGAAAGGTGAGGAAGCCGAAGCGCTGAAAGTGGGCGCGAGTTGGTTCGTGGTGGATGCGACGGACCAGGTGCTCGGGCGGCTGGCGACAAAAGTCGCGCGGATGCTGATCGGCAAGGATAAGCCGAGCTTTACTCCGTACTTGGATTCGGGTGATCACGTGGTGGTGATCAATGCAGACAAGATCCGCCTGACCGGGAACAAGGTCGAGCAGAAAATTTATTACTCGCACAGCGGGTATCCGGGCGGGCTGAAGGAAGTTCCGGCGAAGAGGTTGCGGCCGCTGAAGGCGGACTGGATGGTGCGCGAGGCGGTTCTCGGGATGCTGCCGAAGAACAAACTGCGTGCGCGGCGCGCAAAGAAGCTGCGCGTGTACCGGGATGCGACGGGATTGGCGCGGCACGCGGGGCAAAAGCCGCAGGCAGTGGCGGTCTAGCGACGTGGTGAAAGGGCACGGACGCAAGTCTGTGCCGGCAAAAGCTTCTGCACGTAGGTGTTCCTTCTAAGTGGTGCCTTAGCGGGGAGCAATCCGAGCGTGGAGTTTTGAGACTGCGT
>Ga0137362_10001575_pt1 | contig 14256 bp, 16 predicted proteins | sample MadtaG_2_FD_104801 | JGI IMG/M metagenome (GOLD analysis project Ga0137362, IMG submission 104801) | Vadose zone soil microbial communities from Angelo Coast Range Reserve, California, USA - Mad1_100_16 metaG | ecosystem: Environmental > Terrestrial > Soil > Vadose zone | place: USA: California... | reverse complement strand
GGGTTGTCTAGTGTAAGAACACTTACTATAGGATGTGGTCTTTAGCCGAGTGGGGCGCAGAGTGCGTAGGTCGGTTTTTTCCTGCCACTTGTCTGCTCACTCACTCTTTTCATTTTCCCTTCCTGCCACTCCAGTTACCAGGCACCTCCTCAACGACACTCAAACTCGTTGACCGGCGTGCTCTCAAAGGAACCAATCGCGTAGTCTCGGTAGGTAATACAGTTTTCTTCAACTCTCCATCGACCCTCTCAGGGTCAGGGTGCCTGCGTGCCTTGAGTGTTCTCCCGCACACCCACACACTTGTAGGTCCTGTTACGCGTCTTCGACCGTGCACAAAAGTGCTACGCGTTTTGCTTGTACATATATACTGTACATGCACATCTTGAGTACTGCTCAAACATATGTTCCAAATATTGGGAGGAAATGTCACAGAACCTAGTCTCCTCTATGAGTGGCAGCCGAACGCAAGCTAAAGATGACAGTACTGTATATCGGATCTCTGTCAACTTGGGAGAGACAGCGGCATGACAGAAATCCTGATGGAAGTTATGTAATCGGATTATATAAATATTAATTTGTGTTTTAATTATATGGTAAATGATTTTAGTGGTGTTCAAGCCAGCAAGCCCTTTGTCTATTTACGGCAACGAATCAGCCCACGATTTTGGAAATTGCTGTAATGGGTCGGTGGTGTGTCCGGTGAATAAAATGTATGATCGGTGGATACGGGAATAGTACCGGAATGTGGATATGTCCGTTTCACCGGTCCCCGGGCCGCGTCCGGAGAGATAGACTTGCGATCCATGCGTGCGGGTGCAGTGATCACATCACTGAGTTGTCTCGAGCTGCACTAGACCCACAAGACCCTTAATGGATTACTGGCTGGACTACGTACCGCAAACGTTGGACCGACATCAAACCTACTTCTTATTTCATGCAGCGTCGGTGAGGCGCGGCGCATCTCCTCGAAACCGGACATAACATAATGAAATCGAATTGAATTGACAGGCAATGCACCTCCTTAAGTTCAAGTTCGACCGGTCTATGCCCCCCTCCTCCACACTGGGCGATCCCCTCTTGTCGATTGTGAGGACACATTACATGTTTCCTATCAGAGCTCCGTCACTCTGTTGGACTGGGCGCTCAGCCAGCTACCGACTGCGCCGGATACCCATGAGTGCGGATCGACCTGACCGCAGATCTTCATGTCTATGGGTTCTATCACCATATGCCGATGGTCGCAGGATGAACGCCATTGATCGTTGACGTCCGGGGCAGCTGCCTTGATGGTGTGGGGACGTCCCCTCGAAATGTATCAGTATGCCCTTTACTCCCTCTCGCGACACATCAAGCCAGACGAGCTGCCCAGGCAGGCATAATACGGGACGTCCCAGAAAGGCTTGTACCAGAAATGACTTGACAACGTTTTGAAATGATCTCGTGGGAGTCCTGTCAAAGGTTTCTGGAGCTGTTGCTCGCCTCGTCTCGGAGAAACTGCCGTGTCCATGTCCATAAAACCCGGACATACTAATAAAGCTGGTACGGGATGTGTCTGAGTATGTACGTGATCCCATCGCGGCCGCCAAGAGCCGCGATCAGAGGGTAGAAAAATACATGAATGGCGACAAGTCCAAAAGCTGCCAAAGTACCAAATATAGTTGGAGAATAGAAAGAGCGGTAGGGCGTAAAACAAAACACCGTGGTCCAGAACCTCATGTTGGGTCTAATGCACGCCCCTTGCCCTTCCGTATTGGGGGTGTCATGAGGTCCAGTCCTCGTGTACGTGGAGAGTGCCCGAGACTTGTGCGCGTAGGTGTCACCGGTGGAGATGCCGGGTTTCCTGATGCTGCTTCTGCAAGAAGGAACTCCACCCAGAGACGGGAGAACGACTAAATAATTCCTTAGCACGGTCGTTCCTTACAGGTAGAGCTGTACTGCCTACCTCTGTCTCATCCGTCTTGTCGAGTTCCAATGGACGCGGTCGTGCGGGGGAATTAGCAGAAGAAGCAGGGTTGTTACCCATACGTTGCAGTCCAGCGCGCATGCGCTCCTCATCTGACCAGGAGAGTATGGAAGCGAGAAGTTTGAGCATTTCAAATCGCTTCGTGTCTTCCCGCGGCGTGCAGAGGAAAGTAAGCAATATGTTGGTCACCAGTCGGCGATCGACACTCGTATTTGCAGTTCCGCGGCGCAGACGCCGCAAAGCCTCCATTAAATGCTCGTTGATAATTACCGCTAATGAGAAATAATGCGTGAATAAGCTGCGTGAAACAAAGGGTGTTTATGCGTACCTTCATGCCGAAGTTTACCAATGAGAAGCGTTTTCTCTTTCACCTCCTGCTCTAGTGCCTGTCTCCGTGCGTTGTCGGTCGAATTTTCTTCTAATTGAAGCTATCGACAAATGGGTCACTTCGAGCCATAATGCATGTATAAGGAGAAGAAGCGGACCTCGGCCTGCAACGCGCGGTGTTTATATTCGGCCAGAAACTGCGTAATTTCAGCCAACTGTGCTTCACGCTCGCTCACTGCTTGCTGTAATTCGTGGTCCTTCGCTGGAAGACGAGTAAAATCAGAGGGGTCCACAACAACGCCAGACATGGAGCACGCACCACTCTGGAAATCCTCAAGGACAGCTTGCAAGTTATTCGCGCGCTCGTTCTCCGCATCCCTTGTTGCCGCATTGCGCTCGCTCGCCTCTTTCGCCCCCGTTAGCTCGCGATAGGTTGTTTCGAGCGTCAAGCGTGCCTCGTCCACACGCACGCGCTGCGCCATCGCCTCAGCTTCCCAGTCGTCGCGGGCCGTACGAGTATGCTCAAGCTCGGCGCGTGCTTCTCGAAGTGCCTGTTCCCGCTGTAGCGACTCGCCCGAGATCTCCTGCCGCATCGCGTCGAGCTCCCGCGATGCGCGCTCTGATTCTGCGTTCGATGCCAGGACCTCAGATTGTAGCGCCTCGACCGTCGACAGGAGATCTTCGTTTTGCGCAGTCAATTGAGCTATCAGTTGCTCGCGTCGATCGAGCTCTTCCTAGTGGTGTGCGGTGTGCGCGCGTGAGCTGCAAGATCTAGGGGTTCGGGGATTGGGCGTGCACATACCGCATCCTGCTTCAACTTGTTGCCTAACGTGTTGCGCATGGTTTGGAGCTTCCCGAGTAGATTTCGGTATTGCGTTGCGAGTTCATCTTTTTCCTCGCGAGTACGTTCGAGCTCTTGTTGGAGTTTACTCACTGGGTCGAGACCGTCCTGAGCGCCGGTGGTGTGGTGTATACCATTGACAGCGGGTTTGAATCCATTTAACATTGGCGGTGGAGGTGAGGTTGGTGATGGGTTGACCTCTAAGGATATGTGAAGGTCTGCGAGTGCTTGTGATGGAGAACCAGGGGGATGAGCGTCTGCGGCCATGATTCTTGATGTCGTGTTGTTGCAACGTTGTCTGTAGGAGGGCCTATCGTAGGGCTCAACTAATTTGAAATACAGTTGAAGCCGCCACGTGTGACTGTTCCCATTTTACTTCTTTGCCCTCAGAGTAAAGATGCTACCGCACTTTACATCTTTACACAACATGTTCAACCAGAATCCTAATTCCTTCTTTCCCCACTCTTCTTTCCGAGTTGAGGACCAGCATTACAGCATGGTTCCGACTCTGAAATACGCAGATTTACGCTTGTGTCAAGGGCCCGTCCAAAGAAACTATTGACGATTACCAGTGTTCTACAAATTTCCGGACGGTGGATCGAACATTCCAAACCAGGAATGTATGGCTTCAGACAATATAGAATGGGAAGACCGAGTTGCGAGTCATGGGTTGGGTGTATATCATCAGGGCACCTGAAAATACATATGTACAACCAATAATATATCCAAGACGACGACAACCAGACTTGCTCTCATGCTCCGCGGTGAAAAGAACTCACCTTATCGCTGCTCGAGTGTTATCTCCTTTCTCTGCAGTTTCTTGCCTTGCCACCGGTAGACCCCTTTCCGACTGTGACTGCTGAATCTTTTTTTTCCTCCGAAGAGTGCGAACAGGTTGCGGCCGTCAGTCCATCAGTGTCTCCAATGCCATGATGCATCCTATCGTGTTGATCACGCTGTGGACAATCCAGACTTCGGCATAGGAACCGTCACGTGCAAGACTTCGTCTGGACTCTTCGCTTCGCGTCGAGACTTGTCGGTGAAACTCCGCAAGGGCCGTCGGGAGCGTACGATCTCGGTAAGAATTCAAGGAGAAGCCTGAGGATGGGCCGATCCTTTCCATGTCATTTAAACCCCGCACCATCCCTGGTTCCTATGTCTCACGCGTTGTGTCGGCGTTTTGGTCTGAAAGATTTCCGGCTTCGATAGAACATAGAACTAGCCCCAGGCTACGAAGAGGGCGAGAATAGAATACCGACGTTTGGTCACCATCACTGGCAGCACATCACATTCGTAGCTGCCTTTGGCATGTGCAGCTCCCGGAGGTTGACAATGTCCGGACGACCGATAAGCCCGATGTGTTGACCAAGCTCAAGTTTTAAGCTTCAGGTACGTGCGCAGCACTTTCGCCGGGACGTGACCTTCCTGAGGACGTGGAATCGATCAACTCGTATTTCTCGAACGTGCAACACGGTTGCCTGGCGTCTGGTCCAGAGGCCTCTGTTTCGTCTCCAGCTTCCGAGAAAAAGCATATGTCTTGGTGACCCGCTATTGTGTTGAGTACTGTCATCGTATCCCCGCATGGTGACTGTAACGACGAATTCCTTGCCCAATTGTCCTGACCGCCCGTTCCAGTTGTCCTCTTTCAATGCGATAGGATGCGTAGTCAATGGCACCCGCAACCACATTCCTAGCTTTCTGACGACGCAGAACGGTAAAACCGTGCAGCTGGTTCGCTCGTCAGAGTCACCAGCGCTGCGTGCACGGCATTTCTTGCCTTCTCCCTGCTGCGTTTCAACCTTTGCACCACTGACAGGTCATCAACGTTGAAGGATGTTGGAAATGCTGTGCGATATCTGTCCCAGGGCAGGGCGTGTGGTGTCAAATCTACGACCAGCAGATGTGACCACCACTAGAAATCCTTGGAGCTTGCAGTCTTCGCGACGATATCTCGCCACCTCAAACTGCCCTGACCCTCCGATCCGGATAGGCCCATCGTCTATGTTCTTTCGAAGATCCCAAGGAAGGCAGCTGAGATAGAGCTTTGAAAGTCTCGTCGATGATCTCCCGGTCGCCAGCTCAACATCACCCACGTCCGTTCCTTTTAGCGATCCCGTGGAAGGCAAGCTGAGATAGAGTCTGAACTTCTAGTCGATGATCTCCGAGTCCTGGTCAACAGCCCGAGTCAGGTATAGTTATTTCCATTCGTTGTGCAAGTTCAATTGTCACTGTCAAGGTTGGAGGGTATAATTGTAGTACCGTGGGTAATCGAAGGGGGGTCGGCTAGTACAGTAGAGCGCCACAATAAAAGTCAGAGGTAGTTGCTGCCAACGATACGAAGTGTCCCCATGTGGTAGATGTCCCAATGACGATCAGGCTTCTTGTATGACACGTCGCAGCAATATACCTTGTCATTGGCTGACTTAGGAGAAGAAACCAGGGTAGGACTGACACGACTTTCCGTCGAGGTGAGATGCACTCCGAGTCGAAGGAAACAGAAGAACACATTAATAATTTGTGGATCGACTCTCAGTGTGGCAATGTCTGACAGCGTGAAATGCCACTCAACTTGTTTTCCGTTGAAATATCACTCAAAGCGACTTTGGAAGAACGCAAGGAAATAGATTCATCAACAAATGCAGGACTTCGTGGCAGTTTTGAAAACTTAAAGCTTAAACTGCATGAACGCCTACTTAGGCCGCGTGCTGATCCCACGATTCCCAGCTCATATAAGAATCCATAAGGATCACGTCCAGTATGCAAAAGCCGATATCAAAACGAGGCAGCTTCGATGCGGATGAAAGTAAATCCCTGAACTTAGCGTAATGACGTGGACAAGTCCACCTCAACTGTTAATACGAAAGCCCTCCTACAATACAACAGAAATACAGACGAGAAAAGAGAACAATAGATATAGGTCTACTTTGCCCCAGCACTCGAGAACTGTGACAACAAGTAAGTCAAGAACAGTATGATAAATCAGAATACTTACCTTCGTTACCGACTTGGTACCCTCAGAGATTGCGTGCTTCGACAATTCACCAGGAAGGATAAGGCGGACTGCAGTCTGGATCTCACGAGAAGAGATGGTAGACTTCTTGGAGTATGCGGCGAGTTCTTAACGAAGTGAAAATTAAACGATGCATCAGTCATAATGAATGTGACTCACTCGACGCTTCCGTAGCAATACGTTCAAAAATGTCATTGACAAATGAATTCAAGATGGCCATCGCCTTGTTGGAGATACCAGTATCGGGATGTACTTGCTTGAGTACTGTTTTTCAGGTTAGCTCGAACTCCAAATTACGGTGACGACACACACACCTTTGTAAATGTAAGAAGAATAAGTTTCCTTCCGCAGCTTGCGTCGCTTCTTCTTAGTCTCATCGCCAGTGGCCGCCGCAGCTGCCGTCTTGGAGGTCTTCTTTGCGGCCTTTGAGCCCTCAGTTGTCTTTGCTGGTGCTTTTGAGGCGGTACCAGACGAAGCTGGGGCCTTGCCAGCTGTGGAAGCGGGTTTGGGTGCCATTACGATCGATAATCAAGGGCAAAGGGTAAAACACGAGACAGTCGTTGGGGAAGAGATAATGGCTTCGGCGGCACAACTGTCCCCTATATATAGGTACACGTGACTTTGTGACTATTTGTCTCTGTAAACGACGCGTGACACACGCGTTAAGCCTGTTGATCTGAACTCTATTTGCGGCTACACATCTCCTGCCCTATTTAAATCCACAGGCCTCGTCTTGCTTTTCCTCTTAACGTCCATCTTTTCCGTATCCCTTGCTCCCGCTCAACGCACCCCATCGCCTCTTCTCACTACTCAACAAACTTTTTTGAATAATGTCTGGCAAAGGCGGAAAATCTGGCAAATCTGGCTCTGGCAAGGCCTCCACCAGCGAGACAAAAGCGCAGTCGCGCTCGGCCAAGGCAGGCCTTCAGTTCCCTGTCGGTCGTGTGCACCGTCTCCTCAAGCGTGGAAACTATGCACAGCGAGTCGGTGCCGGCGCTCCCGGTCAGTCAATTCTACTTTATCAGGGCCATCGCCATCTGACTCCTTTATCTCCAGTTTATCTCGCTGCCGTTCTTGAGTATCTGGCTGCGGAAATTCTCGAGCTTGCTGGTAATGCCGCTCGCGATAACAAGAAGCAACGTATCGTCCCTCGTCATTTGCAACTCGCAATCCGGAATGATGAAGAGTACGTCGGAACTGATTTCTGGCTTTTATACCCCCAAAAAATAACGAATTTCTTGGGCAGATTGAACAAACTTCTCGGTGATGTTGTGATCTCTCAAGGCGGTGTCGTTCCCTTCATCAACCCTGAGGTGAGTCATCACATCGCGAACGGATTCGGCCATTCGTTGATAGATTTCTTGCAGCTCCTGCCTAGCAAAGCGCAAAAAGGAAAGAAGGAGAGTCAGGAGGTCTAGACATCATGTCTTTGTATCATTACTGTACTACTATACGCGCCCTTTATCCTATTCTATTTGTCTCTTTTGCTCCTTGGGTTTGCTATCTCTGGTCGTTAGGATGAGAATATGAATTCATTCTTCCCATCCTCGTGTGCTTTCCGTGTCTTCTGCCACACGTTTTGCTTGTATAATTGTGGGAAATCGTCATCTTCCGAGTGTTATGGACTATCAGGGCTGGTATTACAATAAATACATACCGTAGTGCGTCCGACGGCAACATCTAAATATGCATAGCCACTCGATACAAGAATGACAGAAAAGTCTTTATGCCCGCAAAAGCCACCCCACATCAAGCCTTGTCATCGATCGCATTCCTTCCGGATAGCACGCATTACTCTCCCTGAGTAGCAATGCGATCTGCGTGCATGTGTTCTTTGGGTACATGAGCTGCTCGGCCTGCGGGAAACCAGGATAACGGTCCAGCAAGCTTCCCAGCTCCATGTCCGACATCGACGGGTCAAGGACCTTGAACAATACTTTGGCGGCTTGGATCGTGCCGCACTCAGCGAGGAGGTAGTGTTTACTAGCCTTGTAAGACAGACGCATGTTCGGTTTGAAGAGCCACATCTTGGAGGGGAGAAAAGTGGGGATGAGTGAAGCTGAAACTTGCACAGAAACCACACGGGAAGGGGGAAGCACGTACAAGGATCCTCGGACGCTCTTCCTCTTCATCTAAAATGACAAATCTATACGTCGCATAAACGCGCGCGAGTTCTACCATATCTTCAACAATGAACGCAGAGAGCGGTATCCTGCTCGGCCTAGAGTGTACACGCCAATCAGTCAGGAACCAGAAGACCCATGTGACATGAAATACGTACTCGGTAGACGGACTAACGGGTCGTATCGCGTACTTGACGAGTCTGTACACAATGGTCGCCTCTCCAGACTCTGTGACATAGTCTTGACAGCGCCCACACAATGCGCCGCACATACATCGGACAGAGCGCCAATCTTCCCCCTGCTGCGAGAGCATAGTATTAGCATAACATGATCCTCCGGACAAGAAAAAACATAGAAGCAAGAGGGTGATGTGTCCTCGCGCGTAGCTACCGTAGACATGTTCATCGGCAACACAGGAGTTGTTACACGAGCAACTAACAGGCATATCCTGCATTCCTCTCGGACGGGTTGTATCAGCCGGAAGCAGTGCTTGTCACCCCTGCAACCCCAACGGTCCCCTCGCCACCAATAACATTTTAAACCTGCATGGGCTTCAAATGCACGGGCAAGCAAAGGTCGTCAGTGCTGCAAAGGTGACCGCTGGTAGGGAGGTATGCCAGCGCCGACCTTCTTTACGTCCACCAACCAAGCTCATAGAATAACTAATAATCATTCGCCACAAAGACTTACCTTGGGCTTCTCCACTGGCCGTAAGTTAGCGCTCACCGCCGCAGACTTATCGAACAAGATATAACTCCCGCCCACCAAAGCCTGCCCACTTCGCGGCCAAAACCCTTTTGCGTAGCGCGCGACCTGTGCATTGAGAGTTTGATCGGTGTGGCACATCCATGCATCCACGAGCTCTGCCCAGTGTTCACTTGGCAGGTCGTCATATCGCGTAATCTGTGCCCCATGTACAAGCGGCAACGAACAGGAAGCGCAGATGAAGGTCGTCGGCGAGTGTGAGCGGAGTTGCTCGGCATCGAGCAGCGGAAGGGGTTCTTCCGCCCTGGAAGGGTGTGCGTCTAGCGTAGCGACCTTGACCTCGTAGTGCAGCCCTTGTACGCGCACTTCCTGTGGACCAGGTTGCGTGCGGGCAGGCAATGCAAGTGGGGGGGACTCGACTGAGCCGCTGCGCAAGACAAGAGCAGACTCCACCCCATCTGAAATGTCATTTGAATCACCCGCGACGGACGCTTCGAGGTTAACACCGGGAGGAATGCCAGAGACATTGAGAAAGGCGAGGACGTGGCGCAAACCTTCATGATGCTCTGCTACGTACGACACTTGCAGTTCCATAGATGCTAGGCACAGGCCAGGTAAGACAGATGCGCGAACAGGAGGAAAACAAACGCACCCCCTTTCCCATCAGGACTGGGCCGACGCGACGATGACTCCTTAGTTGAGCGTACAGGATTCTCCCCAGCGATGGACTTCGAGCTAGCGGGTAAAAGCCAGCTAAGCGCAGGTGCGGACATGCTACGATTGCGCGAACCCTTTGATGATCGGGGTTGTTGAAACGAATACGAGCCTGGGGTCAACGGAGGACTGGGATGTTCTCTCGCGGCCTCATCCAAGGTAAGAAGTGCATTCGGGTCTGGTTGAGGCTGAAGTGCATTGGGGACAGCTTCGCGAATGAACTCTGGGAGCGTAAGCAATGCGTTGGGATCTTTGAGCCTGACAGAAGAAAAGACCGCATCCTGTGCGTGAATTCGGCGCGAACCGGAATGCTCGGCGAGCTTGTTAACAAACTCTTGTCGCTAGTAAAAAGAAAGAAGCGTTCAGAGAACGGAGGTCTGGGCAATAAGAAGAATCAGTTGGAGTGCACCTTCTGGATATCACGTTGACGCAAGCGCTCAATGCGCGCATCCATATCGCCCAAAACGACTGTTTGTTGCACCAGCTTTCGATCCGATGCGCGTCCAATCATGTCAACGATGTGTTCCAGCTCACGGTCCTTCTGCTTCCCTAAAGAAGCAGGGACTGCCTGTGCGCCGCGAGCAATTTCAAGCTCTTCGAGTTTGGATCTTTTGAGCTCAACACGCTGATTGTGTAGTTGAGGCGCTACGCGATATAGGCGGTCGATGGCCGTGGTCACCTCGTCCAAGTCGAGACGCATCTTTTCATCCATAGACATACGATATGAGAGACTCGCTATTGTCTTGGTATCAGACGCGAATAATTCCAGGTCAGGATCGTAGTGCGGTGGAAGCTCCCCATCATGGCTTAGAAGATCATATTGTGGCGGATCAGAGGGGCTATGACGGGGCGGATCTTCTTCACGGTAATGGCAGAGATTAAGAACAGTTTCAAGGTTCTCGTCGATACGGACCCAGAGCAGTGCTTTTTCTACAGCGATGACAGGAGGTAAGGATCCTTCCGGATCCGACTGATCGTGGTGCTGTAATTGAAACTCGCTTAGCTGACGAGCAAGCGAGTCGAGGTTTCCTGTGTTGGGGATAGATGCATCATGGCTCCAAGCAGGCACGTCTTTGGAAAGTGGAGAGACGCCAAGCACTGACAGTCGGTTGAGATCGGCCAAGAGAGAAACGAGTGCGCGTACGAGCTGGGCGTCTTGGGCGTACATTGATGGTGTTAGAGCGTCGACATATCCGAAAAGCTCCCGTAAGAGGGCCGTGTCCTCGTCCGATGAGGAGACCTGGATCATTTCGGAATCTCGAGACTCGGACTGCCGCAGATTAGTGACGAGGCTACGCAAAGCCGCGGTTGGGCTGTGGCTGGAGGGTGCAGATGGTACGGCCCGGGACGAAGAGGGTTGTGTGAGAACAGAATAAACATGGTCCAGAATAACTGGGTGTTGTTGTGGACAAAGTGGAGAGAGAATGTTGCTAAGAGTGGTTAAGACAGACGCTTGGACGCGTGCTATTGACGGCATGACATCTTGATCCTGAATTGAAGACTCTAAATGAGACATAGGTCGAAGATGGCGTAAACTACTCACCTGGATTGCAGGTGAGATTCTGTCTGCATTTAGGAGATCTTCACCGACAACCTCCTGGGCGTGCGGTGGGAGTTGGTGTGTTATTGGTGATGGCGTGATGGGATGGTGCAGACCGTTTGGATGTGACGACTGAAGGATGTAATCACGGTCAGCAGAGGAGAAAGGAGCGGGGATTAAAGAAGAGAGAGCGATTCTGTCATTGTCGAGTGGTGCAGGTGTGGATTTTGTGAGGGTCGCCATGAGAGAAGGGATGTCGACGCCGGATCATCTCAGCGCTTCAATCCATCCATTTCCGTTTCCGTTTCGGTCACCGTAGCCCGTCATGCCTCTACACGTCTTATTCCAACCCTCGGATGTTCTCTCTACTGCCACCATATTACATAAACTCCTTCTCGACATCGTTTAGCTAGTGCAACCACCCTCGGACCCTCGCAGAGAACCAAGTTGTATCGACTTCACGACCTCAAGTTCGAATCACCTCAGTATCACCATGCCTACCCGTAGGACACATATTTCTTGCATTTCTGCCACTATCCTCTCTCATTTCTCCTAGCCATACCAGTCCCCAGTGTATCACCAAGCTTTAAACCCGAGCTAAATTCCGTGCCGACCCCGGGTTCCAAAACGATGCTCGCCGGAGATTCCAGGCGAAGACAAGCATTAATGACGCTCCTGGATGCCCTTGGGCTTACTACAGATGAGGTCCCCCTTGCTGTTGGTGTGTACTTCGGTGCATTTCGTGCCAGTGCGCTACGACAGGTGCTGCAGGCTGCCAAGACCATCGAACGAGCAGTGAGGATGGGCGACAAGTCTGTAAGTGTCAAGACAGATGCCATGGATGTCTCGTGCCAATTGCTTTTTGAGCAGCCAGTGCCGACGACCATCTTCAACAACTCGGTGCAGAGTCGTTCAGCCGATTTCAGAGGTGCGTTACCCCCAATTGGAAGAGTTCGAGTATCACGTGGTAATTTAATTACGCTTTGTAGGAGGGTCAACAACTTGGATAAAGAGGTACAGTATGCAAAGTTAGATGCCAGTGTGTGATACGATTCGATCGTCTTGCTTCAGCTCCGCAACTTTTCCAATGCCGCCCGCCAGCTCGCCAGCTCGGTTGCTATCCTGTCCTCTGCCTTCCATTTACGGGAACGCCTTGCCCAAATTGCATGGCTCTTTCGTGAAAATGCAGCTGACCTCTTTCCTCGAAAAGTTTCTCATCAATCTTTGGAGTCAACTGTAAAACCCGACATTCTTCCTAAGAGGAGACGAGCTCGCACCAAAGCGCCGCCCCACGTGCGCAGGCCTCTCGTCCTTGAAAAACTGGACCGCGAAGAATTTCCTGGCCAACTGGGGCTCTTCGCTAGAGACGTCATTACCTTCCTGCATTGCCTAAACGAGTTTCCGGAATTTACAGACGAGGCTCTTAATGCCTCTATCCTCGCTTTCGAGGGGGATCTCAAGGTTCGTGTTGGTCGCGATCTCCTTGCGGCTGTGCCATTGACTCTGTTCCTAGTACTGGGCTTCTTGCCTGAAGGTATACGAGGGCAAGTTTTCCCCTCATTCGCTGCGATTTTTTGCTCAGCTTTTACAGGCCAGTTCAGGTATCCATCTGTTCAGCGGTACCTACATGATCTCGTATCAGAAATTGGCGAACATATAGAGTCGATCACATCCTCTCTCTCAGTATTCATCGAGATCGGTTTGTTCTAATCTTCTGCTTTGTGTTTTTCACCCCAGTGAAGCCGAACCCTTTCAAATACAGGCGTCCCAACCATTCGGTTTGCACAAGAGCATGGTGCCGCCAACCTTCTCAATTTGTCGACTGTGGCAACATTCTTTTCTGCTGTCACTGCCACAACGTTGCAATACACCTTCGATAGCCATGGTACTCCACTCGAAGATGCCGTCAATGCCTTCTGGTTCACCTCGATGGTGTTCAGCATTGCTGCCGCCGTCAATAGTCTCTTGGGTTTGACATGGAAGCAGGCCATGTAGTATGCTATACTTTACCATACCTCCTCGGCCACTCACTAACATACTATTATATAGTCGCTCACCAGGTCATCGAGTTCCTTGGTGGGTCTTGATCTGGATTAAGCGCTCCCCCCTCGTGTTCCTTGTGCTTTCAGTGGCTTGCTTTTCCGTAGGATTAGTATTGTTTGCCTATTCGTCCAAGCAGGCAGGCTCCTCTCCTCATATATACGCATCCATACTTAACTCACACATCTTTTATCCTAGCACCCCATCGTATCCCACGTTACAACCGTCTTCACTGCGTTCAGTTCCTTCGGTTTGGTTGCTGTATCTACCTGGTTCGCATCAGAGCGTTGGATCTTCTCTCGACACAAAGGCAAGAAGTGGCTCCAAGATTTACTCGACGATTGGTGGGATGCAATGATGTCCATCCCGCCGTTTCAACATTTCCTTGATGGCCTACATGCCCTTGGAATATGGTCTTCATCAATACCGTGTCATATGCACGGCGCGGTGACACGCGTGAGCTCAGCCATAACCTCAATCTTTCAGCGTCGTTCCGCGTCATCATTTAACTTGTCATCTTCGGAGTCTCTTCCTGGCGTACCATCACCGGAGACTGTTGCTGCGATCCCGCAAAGCTCGCGTCGCGGCTCTGAAATCGCTTTATCTGCACCACGAGTTTCTACAACCCCCGAGGCTAAATTCATGCAAGGCTCCACTGCCTCCTTCACTCTTCCCTTAGAAAAATCGTCAGGGATGACAGGCACCGCTAACGCACCGTCACCCTCTCGAGGTCGGTTTGCTCAGGCTGTACGCAACGTAATCAAGATGCAACAGGCCACCCAACTTATACGTTCGCTGTCTCCCACCCTCATAATACCGGATAGAACGCGGCGGCAAGACACTCTGCCCATGCCCATGCAGAGCTCTAGAGTAGCAGGTCTCGTGTTAAAGTTGCGTGGACTCATGCCAACGCAGGTTCTTGAGGCACATCAGGCATTAGTTCGTCATTTGCAGTTCTCGCCTAGTGGCAAGTTTTTGGCCACATCAAGGTTT
>Ga0137362_10001574_pt1 | contig 14258 bp, 14 predicted proteins | sample MadtaG_2_FD_104801 | JGI IMG/M metagenome (GOLD analysis project Ga0137362, IMG submission 104801) | Vadose zone soil microbial communities from Angelo Coast Range Reserve, California, USA - Mad1_100_16 metaG | ecosystem: Environmental > Terrestrial > Soil > Vadose zone | place: USA: California... | reverse complement strand
CGCAGTTCGGACATTGTTCGCAAGTTAGCCCGAGGATACCGTATGGGAAGGGACTACTCCCCCGTTTCCCTTCTAATCCCTTGGTATAGGGTCTGCGCTTGCAGCCGCTCGGGGGCCGAGCCGAAGATCTTCTCCCCATCGAAGCGGCCGTTCTCGATGAAGATTTCCGAAATCTTCGTGCCCGCCGTCACACTCCCCGCGACGTGTACGCCGGGGACCGATGTTTCCAGGGTCTCGGGATTGATCTTCGGGCGTCCCGAATCGGGATCGAACGCGATGCCGATGCGCTTGAACAGCTCGAAATCGGGGTGAAACCCGATCAGCGGATAGACTCGAGTCGCAGGAATCCGTTCCTCGTTGCCGAGCGCGCCGCGCACGACCACGTCGCGCGGGGTGATCTCGGTGACCTGACTGCCGAGGCGAGCCTGGATCTCGTCGGCCTTGATGCGGTTTTCGAGATCGGGACGGAGCCAGTATTTCACGCCCTTGGGCCACGTCGCGCCCCGATAGATGATCGTCACTCGCGCACCCGCGCGAAACAACTGCAGCGCGGCTTCCACTGCGGAGTTCTTGCCGCCGATCACGACGACGTCGAGACCGTAGGAGAGGTGGGCTTCGTCGAAGTAATGGTGGACGTGCGGCAGCGTTTCGCCGGGGACGCCGAGCGAGTTGACGTGGTCGAAGTAGCCCGTCGCGAGCACCAGTTTCCCGTATGAAATCGGCTCACGCCCCAATTGCGTCTCCACCTCATTCTTTCCGATCAGTTTCGTATACGGCCGAACGCGCAGAGCCTCGACCCGGGCGACGCCGCGATAATATTTCAGCGCCTCTTCGCGCGTCGCTTTTTGACCGGCACACACGAGTGGGTGATTGCCGATCTCTAGGCGCTCCGGCGTCGTGAAGAACGTCATGTTGATCGGGTAGCGTACGATCGAATTCGCGAGCGCGCCGGCGTCGATGACCAGGGGATCGATGCCACGGCGCTTGGCGGAAATGGCGCACGCCAGGCCGATCGGCCCGGCGCCCGCGATGATGGCGGCTTCGTGCTGCATGGGACCGGAATCTAAGCGACGTTTCAGGGACGGCGCGCGTCTCTTCTGGCATGACACTCACCCTCGTCGTGCTCATGGCGGTTCAGGCAACCGCGTGGCAGAATAGCGTCGACAGCCTGGCGAAGCTCGGGCAATTCTCGGGAGTCGTCCTCGTCGCGCGGAACGGTGCTCCGGAGTTCGAGCACGCCTACGGCTTGGCCGACCGGGAAGCCGCCCGTCCCAACGATCTCGAGACTTCCTTCAACCTCGGCTCCATCAACAAGCTCTTCACCACCATCGCCATCCAGCAGCTCGCCGCAGCCGGCAAGCTCAACCTGGACTCCTCACTCGCGCGCGCCTGGCCCGATTATCCCAATCAGGACGTGGCTCGGCGCGTGACGATCCGGCAGATCCTGGACCATCGCTCCGGCATCCAAGGCAACATCTTTGCGGCACCGGCGGGCAAGACCAGGCACGACGTCGTGAGCCTGCAGGATTACTTCGAGCTGTTCAAGAACGAGCCGCTCCAGTTCGAGCCTGGCGTACAGCAGCAGTACTCCAATGCCGGCTATGTCGTGCTGGGGCTGCTGATCGAACGGCTGTCGGGCGAGAACTACTACGAGTACGTGCGGCGCCACATCTACGAGCCCGCGGGGATGACGCAGACGGGGAGCTGGCGGATCGAGCGCTGGCCTCGGAATACGGCAATCGGGTATACGCGCGGTGGCCAGGACGCGCCGCCTACCGCACCCCTCACGCGCAACACCGACTTCCTACCAGGTAAGGCAAGCTCGGCAGGTGGCGGCTATTCAACAGCGCACGATCTGCTGGCATTCCTCAATGCGCTCCGCGCGCACAAAGTCGCCAACGCGCCTGAGGCTGGCATGATCGGCATCGCGGGCGGCGCGCCGGGGCTCAACGCGGCAATGGAAGGCGACCTGCCGGGCGGCTACGACGTGATCGTGCTCGCCAACCTCGATCCGCCGGCTGCGACGCGAGTGGCGCGCCTCATCCGGACCGCCCTTGCCCCCTGAGGCGCGCAACATTATTGTTGCGCAATGGCAAGACGGGTTCGCGCGAACAAATCGCTGATCAAGCAGCGCTACCACGTCGCCAAGGTCGCCTTCCCCGACGATGCCGACCTGGCGCGCAGCCTCGGCGTGCACCGCAGCGCCGTGGTCCGCTGGAAGCGCGGCGAAGCTCCCGCCCCGGCGAACTGGGAACAACTCGTCGGGTTGGACACGGTGGTGTCGTTACTGGAAGGCTTTCTGGAAGTCGCGTCAATCGCCAAGTGGCTCCGCGGCCTGAATGCACACCTCGGCGATCGCCGCCCGATCGACGTAATTCGGCAGGGCCGGCTGTCCGAGGTCGTCGCCGCGATCGAGGCTGAAAAGGCCGGCGCCTTCGCCTGATGGGGGGGCCCTGGCGGGTCTTTCCATGGGACCCCGCCGCGAAACCCGGCGAGCCGTTCTCTCCCGGCTACGTCTATCCCAATCAAGGCTCCGGCCGCTTTGACGTGAGCGGCAAACTCGTCGTCTACCTCGCCGAGACGGCGGTCCATGCGGTCGCCGAAAAGTTGCAGCGCTTTCGCGGGCAGAAAATCGATCGCAAGGACCTGATCGAGTCCGGCAAGCCGCTGGCGCTCGTCGAATGCCGGCTCGGGAAGATCAAGCTCGCCGATCTCTGCGATCCCGCGGTGCTCGTGCGGCACGACATCAAGCCGGATGTGCTCGCGAGTCGCGACGCCCTAAAGACCCAGCGTGTGGCGGCGGCGCTCTACAAGGAAGGATTCGCCGGATTGCGCTGGTGGTCGGCGCTTTCAGGGGACTGGCATACCATCGTCGTGTTCCAGGGAGACATCGAGTACGGCACACCCGAGCAGCTGACGATCGGGCACAAGGTCGTGCAGGAGGCTAGTGTGGCCCTGGGGATCCAGGGCTCCGCGCTGACCCGCGTATGATGTCCAGCCGCAGCTCGACCCAACCATCCACTTGTCGATACTCCACGCGCAGTTTGTGTTCTCCGGCCGTAAGGGGCGCGTAGTCCACCTGGGACTCGTGCGGGGTCCAGGCATCGATCACCAGGACGCCGTCCAGCCACACCCGCACCGCATCATCGCTGATCGTACGAATGGAGTAGGTGCCGGGATCGAGATTGACCGTGCCCGTCGCGGCGAGCGACCAGTTGCTCTGGGGGAGAAATGCGTAGGCGGGTGGCGGGCGGTACCACATCATGTCGAGGCGCGGTAATCCCCGCGGCGTGGCCCCGGGGCTCACCACCCCGGACGAGTCCGAGAAGCGAACGCTCCAATCGATGCGCGGCTCGAACCGGCTGTAGGAGAAGCGCGTCCCCCCGGATTCGAGCGTCAATTCCCAATTCCCCGTCGAGTCCCGCCGCGGCGTTACCGCGATGGTATCGCCGATCCGACCTGCCGCGCGTGAGAGCATCGTCACTCCCCGTTGCGACACGAGTTTCCAACCGCCGCCAGGGCCGAGCGTGACCAGTCGCAGCGGGATCGCGCGTGTGGAATCGACCGGCCAGAGTTTGGGCGTTGCCCAATCGTACGGCCCCCATTCGTCCACGATGATCGCCGAGCGGTCGCGCTGCGCGAGCGGCGGCGAGGGGCGGCGCAGGTTGCCGATGAATGTCGGCGTCACGGGACGGCTGACGACGGCCAGCGTGTCGAGGCCGGTCGTGGTGCGCACGTTCAGAATCGTGCGATGGCCGCTGAATTCGTTGCCGCCCATGCGATAGTTCCTGCTGCGCGTATCGTGATGCTTCGGATAGCCCCATTCGGACGGCGCGATCGAATCGGCCCACAACCGAATCGCCGTGGAATCACGATCGAACTGGTTGTGGGCGATGACATTGTCCTGGCCGTGCTCGATCGCGACACCGGTGTGGTTGCCGCGGAAATCGTTTCCCACGATTTCGGTCTGGAAGCTGTAGCCGCCCCACACGCCGTACTCGCTGCCCCACGCGCGGTTCGCGATGATCTCATTGCGGCTGAATGTGGCCTCGATGCCGTTCGCGGTCGCGTAGCTGACGTCGTTGCCGTAGAACAGGTTGTCGTTCGCGCCGCCCGTGCCCGAATCCATCGTCGTCTGCCCCGCCCACAGGAACACGCCGTCGCCGCCGTGTGTCAGTGAGTTGAGCGCGACCACGTTGCGCGAGCTCTGCTCGAACAGCAGCAGATCGGCCGAGTCCTGGCCGCGCGTATAGAAGCGATGGCTGTAGCCGCGGACGTTATAGTCGAGCTGATTGTGAATGATCGTGTCGTCCGAGGAGCGATACAGCCCGATCCCGAGCCCGGAGTTGAACGAAAAGTTGTTGTCGCGGATCATCGCGCCGGTCGTGCGGACGAGCAGCAATCCGTTCATACCACCCAGGGCGCTGTTCCCGCGCACCACCGCGCCTTTGACGTCTTGCAGATAGATGGCGGCGCCAAACCTCAGCCATTCGTCTTTCTCGTTATGATGAAAGGACAGCCAATCAGCCAGACTCTCGTGCTCGATCAGACTGAAGAGGCGCGGCTTCCAGTTGTCGCTGAGATCGTTGTCGCGCAGTGTGAGCTGCTGCGTGCCGCGCGCCAGGATCCCGACCTTGTATCCATGGATACGGGCTTTGTTGATGCGGATGTTGCTGCCGCCGTCGATCACGATGGCGGTGTCGCGCGCCTGATCGGGATCAGCCCCGGGGTCGGTTCCCTGCAGCGTCGCGCCGCCAAAATCGACGGTGATGTTGTTGCCCCGCACGATGATTGGAGGACCTGCGAACCGATACGTCTTGGCGACGACCCGCACCGATTGGGTGATGACCATGCCCGGCTGTAGCTCGATCGGGGCCTGGGGGTCTTGCGCAAGCGCGAGTACCAGCAGCACCATGGGTCCAACTTATGCTCGGCACTGAGCTTCCGCTCGCGACCGCCCTGCCCTTCGTGGTGTTGCTGCTGGTGATCGCGCTTGCCCCGCTCGCCGCGCCCCGGTGGTGGCATCACAACCGCAACAAAGCGCTCATCGCCCTGCTCGTCTCCGCACCGATTCTCGTGTATCTGGGGATCCACGCTCCGGAATTGTTGCACGAGAAGTTCCACGAGTACCTCGGCTTCATCGTCGTCATCGGTGCGCTCTTCGTCGTGACGGGCGGGATTCACATCCAGGGCTCACTCGCAGGCACGCCGCTCGTCAACACCGGGATGCTCGGCATCGGCGTCGTGCTGGCTAACCTGCTGGGTACGACGGGTGCGTCCGTCCTCCTGATCCGGCCGCTGCTCCGCGCCAACAAGCGCCGCAAGCGCGTCGCCCACATCGTCATCTTCTTCATCTTTATGGTCGCCAACTGCGGCGGCCTGCTCACTCCCCTCGGCGACCCCCCTCTACTGCTCGGCTTCCTGAAAGGCCTGCCTTTCGCCTGGACGCTGCGGCTCTGGCCGCAGTGGCTGACCATCAACGCGATCCTGCTCGTGATCTTCAATGTCTGGGATCAATGGGCGCTGAATAAGGATGAGAAGGAGCTGCCCGGCTCGCAGCACGAAGAGGTGCTCATTCACGAGCCGCTGCGCATCACGGGCGGCGTCGAGATGCTCGTGTTGCTCGGCATCATCATGACGATCGTCGCGGCGGGGCGGGCGGACGCGGCGGGGCACGCGTGGCCTCAGAACGTCCGGGAGCTGATGATCGTGGTATTTGCGGCGTTCGGGTATTTCGCCGGCTCGCAGGACCGTCGCACGAAAAACGTCTTCACGTTCGGGCCCATCATCGAAGTTGCCATCCTGTTTGCGGGGATCTTCGCGACGATGGCTCCGGTGCTGGAAATGCTCAACGCCTGGGCACAGCGACCCGATTTTGAATTGACGAAGCCGGCGCACTTCTTCTGGGCGTCGGGTGCGCTCTCCAGCGTGCTCGACAACGCCCCGACGTATCTCGCGTTTGTGGCCAGTGCCGCGGGGTTGCACGGCGTCGCGCCGCACGGGCCCTACATCGGGACGTTGGCGCTCGATCCGAGCGCGGCGCAGCTCCTCGCGGCGATTTCGACCGGTGCGGTGTTCATGGGGGCGAACACCTATATCGGCAACGCGCCGAACTTCATGGTGCGCGCGATTGCGGAAGAGAGTGGTGTGAAGATGCCGTCGTTCTTTGGTTACATGGCGTACAGCGTGGGGATTCTGGTACCGCTGTTTGTGTTGGTGTCGGTGGTGTTTTTCAGGTGACCTTCACCCCCCTGTCCCAGCAGCGTCGCGCGATCGAAGCGCCCCTCGGCCCGGTGCTCGTCGTCGCTGGGCCGGGCGCCGGCAAGACGTTCTGCCTGATCGCGCGTATCCAGCAGCTGAGCAACGCCGGTATCGACCCGCACCGCATCTGCGCGGTGACGTTCACGAACCGCGCCGCGGAAGAGATCGCCACGCGGCTCAAGCAGACTCTGGGGGACAAGGCCGACGCGGTAACGCGCGGGACGATTCACGCGCTGTGTCTCGCGCTGCTACGCGAGCACCCCGACGCGGTCGGCCTGAAACGCGGCTTCGGCGTCGCCGACGAGCAGTATCAGCATGTCATCCTGCACCGCCTCAAGGTGCCCGCCGAGCGTCGAGGTGGAATGCTGAGCCGCTTCGGCCGGCACCGGTTCCGGGATTACGCGCTGCAGCCGGACGAAGCGCGGCTCTATCGTGAATACGTCGCCTGGATCGCGCACCGCAACATGGTCGACTTCGACGATCTCATCGTGAAAGCGGAAGCGCTGCTCCGGCACCACGGGGAGATTGCTGATGCGATCGCAGCGCGCTGGGACTACCTGCTCGTAGACGAATTCCAGGACGTCAATGCGGTACAGTACAATTTTTTGAAGCGGCTGGCGGCGCCGCACAACAACTTCTATGCGGTCGGTGACGACGAGCAATCGATTTTCGCCTGGACCGGCGCCGATCCGATGGTGCTCGAGCGGTTCCGCCGTGACTACGACGTCGCGCCGATCATTCTCGACAAGAATTGCCGCTGTTCCCGCCAGATCTTCGAGACGGCGCGGCGCGTGCTCGCGCAGAATCCCCGCCTGTTTGAGAAGCAGCTGACGTCCGACATCGAGTCGCCGTATGAGGTCGAGCTGCAGACGTTCAAGGACGAGCACGCGGAAGCGACCTGGCTCATCGCCGATCTGGGCAAGGAGGCGGACGCGGCCATTCTCTACCGCAAGCACCGGTTAGGCGAGTATCTCGAGGGTCGGCTGCTGCGCGCCGGGGTCCCCTGCCGGCTGGCGCGCGGCCGCTCGCTGATCGAGGACGCCGTCATCGGCTACGTGATCGCGGCGCTGCGCATCGTCCGCCATCCCGACGACCCCGCAGCGCTGCACGCATTCGCGCAGATCGTGCTGTCCGAGCATTTCCTGCAGGAAGTCGAGGCGGCGCTCGACGATGCCAAGCCGTTCCTCGACTCGCTCCGCGCCCTCGCGTCCCGGCGTCCCCGCCAGCATCCCGACACGAAGAAGCTGTGGCGGCTGATTTATCAGGCCGAGAATCTCCGCGCGTTGCCGCGCGCGCACGGCACCCTCCCGGCTGTCATCGACGAGATCCTGTCCCAGACGGTAGGCACCTACCGCAACAAGCTCGAGGAGCAGCACGACGAGCTGTCGGATCCTGCCACGATTCCCGAAGCAGTCGCGCTGGCGAAGCAGATGGAGCATGACATCTCGTTCGCACCCAAGGGAGGAGTCGAGATCGCGTTACGGGGGATGGCGGCAGCCGCGGGAGTGTCTGTCACACCCACCGGCACGGTGATCGATGCGGACGCGCTGACCGTCTTCAAAGCGCTCCAGCTCCTGCACTCCAAAGACATCGACGCGACGCTCGAGCGCTACGTCACGTTTGATTTCGAGACCACGGATAAGGACGTCGAGACGTGCGGCGTGGTGGAAATCGGCGCAGCGCGGGTCGTACACGGCGAGATCGTGGCGCGGTTTCACTCGCTCGTGAATCCGTATCGCCCCATCTCCCCGGCCGCGACGAAGGTGCACGGCTACACCGATGCGGACGTTGCCACCGCCCCGCCGTTTCACGAAGTATTCCCGCAGTTCCGAGAATTCGTCGGCGCCGACGTCCTGATTGCCCACAACGGGCTGCACTTTGATGTCCCCGTGCTCAAGCGACTGGCCGGGGCCGAGACCATAACCTTTTACGACACGCTGCTGCTCGCGCAGTCCCTGTCACGCGATCGCGCCACGCAGGAAGACCTCGCGCATCGCTTCGGCATCGCCTGCGGCCGCGCCCATCATGCGCTCGATGACGCGGTGACTCTCGCCCATGTGTACCGCGCGCTCGAACGGCAGCGCGCGGTGCAGGCGCGGAAAGCCGTGCTCGCGAATGTGCTCGATTACCTGGCGCTCGCCATCGCACTCGAAGGGAAATCGGACAATGCCGAGCGCAAACTGCTCTTTGACATCGGGCGGTTTCGGACGCTGGGGCCGTACAGCGACGCGCTCGAGCTGTACGCGACGTCGCGCAAAGACAGCGATCCCCCGCTCGCCCGGGTCATCGACCTCCTCGGCGGGCCCACGATCATGGCTCGGCTCCGCGCGCGGCGAGATCCGACGCAGCGCTATGCGTCCGCGGTCGCCCGGTTACGCGCACTGCTGGAAGGCGCCGAGGGGACGTTGGATGAGATGATTGACCAGCTGCTCGAGCGGATCGCGCTGTCGTCTTCAGAAGCAGACGCGGTTTCGAGGTCGCGTGAACCTTCTCACGCTGCATTCGACCAAGGGGCTCGAGTTCTCGCGCGTCTACATCGTGGGCGTCGAGGATTATCAGATCCCCGGCTATCAAGCCGCGACCAACAACATCGTCGAGGAGATCGAAGAAGCGCGGCGCTTGCTGTATGTGGGAATGACACGAGCGCGAGAGCGGCTGGTACTTACGAGGGTCGAGAGAAGGTGGAATCAGGACACCGGCGGGAGCAGCCTGCTCGAGGAGATGGGTCTTATTGCACCATCCCAAACCGCTTATTCTGCTTCGTCATCTTGAGAAAATAGCGCAGGCGCTGCTCGAAGACCTCCCGCCGGTGTCGCGCTGCTGCAATCCAACCAACACGAATTCGTTTGTACGAGGCGGGGAATTTCTGGAAGTTCCGCCAGGTGGCGGCGTCTTTCTTGAGTCGTGCGACGATGTCGTCAGGGAGCTTCGCTGAGCCTTTGCCGGTGTGCTCGATGGCGGCCAAGCCGGCTTTCGTCATGCGGCCAGCCTTGATCAGCCGGCGCACGCGCTCGCGATTCATCTCGGACAGCCTGCTGGTCTTCCTTCGCGGCGAGTAGCGCTGCGCGTACTTGTGCCCGTCGATGGGCTTCAGGATGCTGTCGATCCAGCCGTAGCACAGCGCCTCTTCGACCGCGTCGTTGTAGGGGACGCGCGGCTTCCCGCTGACCTTCTTATAGTAGATCAGCCAGATCTCGGCGGCGGACTTGTGGTTGTTGGCAAGCCAACGACGCCATTCCATCCGGTTCTTGGCGTAGAGGGTCTGGCCGACCTTCACTGCGTGGCCTTGATCTTCAGCGGCACGATCGTCGTTCCCCATTGCAGCCGCAGCACTGCCGAGTCCGCATCGACAACCGGGAAGTAGTACGTGAGGGTCTCCATGTGCGGGCCGGTCTCGGTTGCGACGGGCAGGCGCAACGCGTCCTGCGACTCCCCGGGATAGTTGGTGTGCCACCCACCCAGGCCGCGATTGAAGATCACGGTCCACTGCTTGGGCGGCGCTTCTGGAATGGTCCACAGCGAGTAGCGCCCCGCGGCAAGCCTGCGGCCGTCGATCATGACGTCGTTACTGAACGAGATCGTTGACACAGAGTCAGCTCCTGGATGCCAGATGCGGTCCCAGTGAACGAGCGTGCCGAACAGCTCGCGCCCGCGCGCCACGGGGCGATTGTACGAGATGGTGACTTCGGTACCTTGGATGTGTTGAGTCACGGTGCCGTGCTGACTCCGTGGAAACTGTGCGTGCACGGCACGGCAGCTGAGCTGCAGGATCAGGAGCAGGAACAGTGAGAGGGTTCGCAGGGTTGTGGCTGACATCATCCCTCCGGAGAATGTATGTCACAGACGGTTTTGGTCACGGGCGCGTCGTCAGGTATCGGTCAGGCGACCGCGCGGCTCCTCGCCGAGCGCGGGTTCAAGGTATTCGGCACAGCTCGGAAACCGCAGGCGTCGCACTCTTCCAATATCACGATGGTCCCACTCGATGTCCGCTCGGACGACTCGGTCCGCAGCTGCGTCGAACGAGTAGGTCCGATCGACGTGCTCGTCAATAATGCCGGCTATTCGCTGATGGGCTCCGCCGAGGAAACCAGTCTCGAGGAGGCGAAAGCGCAGCTCGAGACGAATTTCTTCGGAGTCGTGCGTATGGTCAAAGCGGTGCTTCCTGGAATGCGCGAAACTGGCGCGGGCAAGATCATCAACATCGGCTCGCTCGCGGGCATCACCGCGATCCCCTTTGGCTCGTTTTATACCGCCAGCAAGTTCGCGCTCGAGGGCTACTCAGAGGCCCTCTGGCACGAGCTCCGCCCGCTCGGCATCAACGTCACACTGATCGAGCCCGGGTTCGTGCACACTCCCATCGGTGAAAAGACACAGACCGCGGCGAAGCCACTGAGCGCCTACGACGGCGTCCGCCAGCGCGCCACGGCCGCGCTCGGGCGGCGCGTGGAGCATGGTATCGCGCCCGAAGCGGTCGCCAAAACTGTGCTGCGCGTCGTACAGAGCCGCTCGCCGTCACTCCGTTACCGCGTGGGGACCGATGCCGCCTGGTTCCCCCGCTTGAAGAGCGTTTTGCCCTGGCCGTTATTTGCCGTCGGAGTCCGGCGCACCTTCGCGGTGTAGGTGACGGACGGTCTCGATCGTGTCGGCGTCTTCAGGTTTCTTGTCGTCGCGATACCGGATCACCCGTGCAAACCGGAGCGCGAGACCGCCGGGATAATGCGGGCTGTCCTGCAGGCCATTGAACGCGATCTCGACGACGAGCTCCGGCCGCACGTACACGGTGATCCCTTCCCGGTGCGTTTCGATCTCCTGCAGCCGCTTGGTCTGCCACGCGAGCAGCTCGTCGGTCATGCCCTTGAATGTCTTCCCGAGCATGATGAACCCGCCGCCGGGATCGCGGGCGCCGAGGTGGAGATTGGACAGCTTCCCGTGCCGGCGGCCATGGCCCCACTCGGCCGCGAGCACGACGAGGTCGAGCGTGTTCGCCTTCTTGATCTTGAACCACGCGGCGCCGCGCCGGCCCGCCTCGTACTTCGACTCGAGCCCTTTGGCCATGAGACCTTCCTGGCCGGCGGCAATTGCGGCGTCGAAGAAATCCTGCGCTTGCTTGGCGTCGGCCGTGACGAGGCGAGGGGGGCGGTGTGCCTCGGGGAGCAGTTTGGTGCGCACGACGTAGGGCTGATCCAGCATCGACCTGCCATCGACATACAGCACGTCAAAGAAGAACGGGACGGCGCCGCCGAGTCCCTTCATGGTGTCTTGGAAGCGCACGGGGCGATTGGCCGCTGAGAGGACGACCGCCTCGCCATCGAGTATCACCTCGCGGATATCAATGACTTTGGTTACTTCGACGACACGCGGGAGCTCGGTGGTGATGTCGTTCAGTGTGCGCGAAAACACGCGCACCTCATCGCCGCGCTTGTGCACCTGCACCCGAATCCCGTCCAACTTGTACTCGAACGCCGTCGCGCCCTCCGCCAACGCCTCGTCCACGTCGTTCGCCGTCTTCGCCAGCATGGGCTTGATCGGCCGAAACAGCTCGATCTTGAAACTGCCAATCTCGCCTTTCGCCACTGCCCCCAGATCTCCTGCAAGCATCATGGCTCGGCGTACTTCGCGCGCGGGGAGATCGCGCGCCTTGGCAACCGCTTCGACCATGATCCCTTCGAGCGCGCCCTGGCGCAGTTCTCCCGTCAACAGCCTGAACAGAAACTCCTGCTCCTCGGCGGTCGCTTTCGCGAACAGATCACCGAGCAGGCGCTGCTTCTCTCCCGTCGAACCCTTCCCCGATGTCGTTGCAATCTTCTCGAGCGTTTCATCGACATCGCGTAATTGCAGACTTGCCGATGTTGCAACGTGAGTCTTGGCCTTCTGCAGTGTTGCCCACCCCACACCGATCTTCGATTGACGGATCGTGCCCGAGAGATACGCGATCGCAAGCTCGATCTCGTCGGGGCTCGCCTGTTTCAAGAGATCGGCGAGCAATGTGATTTTGGCGAGCCGGCCGGACGTGGCCGCGACCTGGTTCGACGTGGAGACGAGGACGTTCAGGAGCACGCGCGAAAACTAGTTTGTGCTCAACGACGCGCGAAAGTTCGCTTTTGGACGTCCGATCGACTAGCATTGCGCAATGCCTACCGTTCATTGTCATCTCTGTGGCGGCTTCATCGCCAACCCCGCCGGAACGACCTATCGAGCGCCGGACCCCTCTGCTCCCTCTGCAGCGGTTCCGCACAGCGCGCTGTGCGCGTGCGAGCATTCCATCATCTACGGAATTGCTCCCGACGCAATGCCGCTCCAGCGCATCAGATCGGCGTCGCGCAATTAGCAGCAATCGCGCAGCGGCGCGGAGTCCACTCGTCGTCGATCGTGGGCCGGCACGGTGTCCGGCCTGTCAGCAATACCTCGAATTCCGCACTGATCGCCTCGGCCGCATGGTGGAGTACTGCCCCTGCGGTCATCGCACGTTTGTGGAACGGCGCAGCGGCAAACGCGACGCGCCTCAGGAGCCAACGCAGTGACAAAAGAAGTGCCGTTGGAAATAGAAGGAACAGTCGCAGAGCTGCTCCGCAACTCGACGTTCCGCGTAACGCTCGTCAACGGGCATTCGGTGCTCGCCACGATTGCGGGCAAGATGAGGAAGTTTCGGATTCGCGTGCTCGCTGGAGACCGCGTGACGCTCGCTCTGTCGCCCTATGATCTGACCAGGGGCCGGATCGTCTACCGCCACAAGTAGTCCGCAATGCCAAAAACGAGCGCTGGACTGCTACTCTACCGCCTTAGAGATGGGGCGCTCGAAGTCTTTCTGGTTCATCCCGGTGGACCGTTCTGGGCTCGCAAAGACGACGGCGCCTGGTCGATCCCCAAGGGTGAATTCGAGCCTCCCGAGGATCCGCTCGATGCCGCTCGGCGCGAGTTCACGGAAGAAACGAGCCTCCCCGTGTCTGGAGAGTTCGTTCCGCTCAAGCCGCTCAAGCAGCCGAGTGGGAAGGTGGTGCACGCGTGGGCAGTGAAGGGCGATGCGGATCCGGCGCACGTGCGGAGCAACACCTTCGCCTTCAAGGGACGCGAGTATCCCGAGATCGATCGCGCGGCGTGGTTTGGATTTGATGAGGCTAAGAAGAAGATCCTGAAGGGACAGATCCGCTTCTTGGAAGAGTTACACGCCCAACTCCATTAGCGCGCCCTCATGCTCCAGCAGCCACCGTTTCGTATCCAATCCCCCACCGAATCCCGTCAGCTCACCCTTTGATCCCACGACCCTGTGACAGGGCACGATGATCGGAATCGGGTTCTTGCCGTTGGCGAGGCCCACGGCACGGGTGGCGTGCTTGTCGCCGAGGAGCTTGGCGAGCGCGCCGTAGCTCGTCGTCGAGCCATAGGGGATCTGGCGCAGCGCATTCCACACACGATGCTCGAATGCCGACCCCAGCGCTTCGAGGGGTAACTCGAACGTCGTGCGCTTGCGCGCGAAATACTCCTCGAGCTGTTGGCGCGCGCGCGTCAGAATCTCGGCGGCCGGACCTTCGGTACGTGCTTCGACCCACCCCGCCTGGTGCGTCGGCGCGGGGCCGCGGCGCGAAGTCGGGAAGAAGACCCCGGTCAACGCGGTGTCGGAGGCTGTGAGGACCAGCTCGCCGACGGGGGTGACCACTTTGGAGAAGACCATGTGACGGATAATATAACCTCCCCATGCTGATTCTCATCGAGGCAGCCGTGGAGTCGCTGGACGCCGTGCTTGCGGCAGCAGCGGGCGGTGCCAACCGCATCGAGCTCTGTACCGATCTCGCCCATGGCGGCACGACTCCCGACCTGACCCTCCTTCCAGTGCAACTTCCTATTCCGGTTTTCGTCCTCGTGCGTCCCCGCGCGGGCGATTTCGTCTACACAGATGCCGAGCATCGCACGATGCTCGAGCAAATCTCTCGAGCCAAGAGTGCGGGCGCGCACGGCATCGTGACAGGAGACCTGAGCCTCGATCGCACGCGCGACCTTAT
>Ga0137362_10001572_pt1 | contig 14263 bp, 15 predicted proteins | sample MadtaG_2_FD_104801 | JGI IMG/M metagenome (GOLD analysis project Ga0137362, IMG submission 104801) | Vadose zone soil microbial communities from Angelo Coast Range Reserve, California, USA - Mad1_100_16 metaG | ecosystem: Environmental > Terrestrial > Soil > Vadose zone | place: USA: California... | reverse complement strand
CGAGCGGAAAGCGTATACGATTTTGGATCGAACCGCCGTATTCATCTGTCCGCTCATTGGACGTTGACGACAGGAATTGATGCACAAGGTAGCCGTTAGCTCCGTGTATTTCAACGCCGTCGAAACCGGCCTCAATCGCATTTCTTGCCGCCTTGGCGTATAGTTGAACGTACTCCTTGATCTTGGCGATCGTAAGCTCCCGTGGGATGACCGACTCCTTTTCGCTGGCTAATGGGACGGGACTTGCGCCAATGACATCAAAGCCACCTTCTTGCTTGAGGACTGTGGGGTCGGCAACGCGGCCCAGTGCCCATAGTTGCAAAAACATAAACGATCCCCTTGCGTGCACCGCATCGGTGACCTTTTTGTAAGTCAGTATATCTACAACTGAAAGAGAAGACGAAGCTACTAACTGCCTTCCATCCAGCGATCTGCGCGTCGCTCCAAATACCTGGCACATTCGCATATCCTCCTGCTTGAGGGGCGATCAAAGTACCCTCGGAGATGATAAGCGTTCCAGGAACGCTTGCACGCTGGTCGTAGTAGGTTTTGGCGAGTTCGCCGTGAATGTGACCCTTATTCGCGCGGAAGCGCGTTAGAGGTGCCATCACAACGCGATGTTGAACGTTGACGGCACCAACGTGCAAGGGCTGGAAAAGAGAAGTAACGGAAGAGGACATTGTGGTTCGTAGTTGTCTGAAGCACCGGCAGCAAGATAGCCCAGCATTTTATACTAGTCGTCGCGCAATAAAGTGGGGGTGGTGTGGATGGGGGCTGAGTCATGCCGAGGGTCGATTCCTGGGCGCTCCGACTCGTCCCGTCATGTCTCCGGAAGACCCACAACAGCTCGAGTTCCTCTTTTCACTGGACGAGGACACTGACATCGTCCCTTGGGTTAATAACCTCCTCCAACATGATGACCACAACATCGACAGTTCCGATATTGCGTCTCTGGAAAAGCAGCTGAGTCACATCGTCCCGGCTCTCGAGATTGCCTCGGAGGACCAAAATATGGGTATGATGGGTGCTGGACGTGGTCGTCCAAGGATCAATCAGGGTCTGGGGCCTGCTCGCGTCACGAACCGCAGACAGCGTGGTTTTCACCCTTATGCACGATTTCCTGGTTCTTGATGTCATGTCCCTCTGCCACTGCCACTTCTACTTGCTTCGCCGTCGTTGTCGTTGTTCTTAGTGAATTTGTTACGCTATGGTTCATCACCTTTTTTCTTTTATTCACATTCGGTGCCAATTTTGCGTACACGTCGAGATTCCCATTCTCTGTGTTTCTTTTTCTTTTTGGCATCTTGAACTGATCGGTTTATTATCTTTATCACATAGCACCACATCGAGCTTCATGGCTTCATATCCCACTCTTCTTTTTCTAGAACTCCCTCTACTGTTATGATGTGCCATACTACTGTATATGTGCTGCGGTTACGGGTTCGGTATATGCACTATCAAAAGCCGCCACTGGCATACATGTATTTTTCAGTGGTGAAGAATCGTCATCACAATGACTAGTCAGCTCTACGGAATCTATGAACCAAGGATAATTCAGACGCTCAGGCGGCTGAAAATTCGTGGATGAATGAAGAGATGTCTTTTTTATTCCTTCCGAACGCGTTCGGAATTGGATTGGAATGAGCGAGCGGCCCCGGAGTGTTGCCCGGGCCTGGGATGGATATCTGGAGTCGTGAACCCGGGCCGGTGTCCCACACGCCGCCCTAGTAATTTGCCTCCTTGCTCAATTTGTATATGCTTAAAAGAACGTTTTCAATGTACTCACATCGACTCGGACGTCCTGATTTCAGTCCTCGCACTAATACTACGTGATTTACGTGGAACGACCGAGATCCACCGTGACACCGGGCCTTCCTCGCGAAATGGGGCAGCTCATTGACCTTGGCTCTAATTTTAGCTTGTTTTGAAAGGCAAAATGGACAAGACCTCGCCCATAGGCTTACCGGTATAGTACCCGACGAAAATCTGCCGCGGGGTCACTGGCATCACATAAATTCATCATGTCACTGCCAGTGGGCAAACCATGATATAGTATACATAGCAGCCCGGCGGGCCCACACACAGACACTCCAATTGTCGCCATTGGCATCCTTCATGGCCACAAGCGGCGAAAAAGGTATCCTGATAACTGCTCTCGTGCAAGCCGCGCCGCGGTCCGACTCCGACTCGGAGTCGCGCTCTTGGAGGTCTCGACTTCGGGTGGCCATTCAAGCGTTCCGCCTGCGCACACAGTCAGCCGCAAGTTTCTTCTGACGGACCTTCTGTCAGCTGGTCTATTTCGCAGAGCATCGGGGTCCTGTCACGTCTCCTCGTAGAGTACGAGGCCAACCCCATCAAGCCTCACCTCGAGCGCGGCACTCCTGTTTACAGCATCAAATGTATGGGACAATATGCCAAGGATCTCCCAGCACACCTGCGCGCTCTTGTCAAGACCTCGATCTACTCAGACAGGGCTCTCCACAAAGTAGAGGAGGAATTGATAAAAGATCCGTTCTACAGTGCGCTGATTGGTACCACACAAGCCATTGACCTCGTGCAAGGTGGAGTAAAGTCGAACGCGCTACCTGAGGAGACCTGGGTTGTTATCAATCACCGAATTGCTACGCAAAGGTCGGTCTCTTTAGCATATATCCCAAGGGTTCGTGGTGTTTATTCGTTGCTATCCACTCATGGCTTACGAGCAGCTCTGTCGCCGCAGTGCAACAGCGCGATAGAGACGTCCTGAATCACTTGGCTAAGGAGTTTAATCTAACTTATACCGCATTCGGCTCGGCAATCTCTACTACCGAGGATAGTCCAAGCGCGGGCACGCTTGCGCTGACTGAGGCCTGGGGTACTCCTTTGGAGCCAGCCCCGATCACGCCCTTTGGTGAAGACTCAGCTCCGTGGCAGCTATTGAGCGGAACGATCAAGGCAACATTCAACGGTCACTGGGGTCTAGATGGTGCGGATAACATATTCGTAAGTCCTGGGATCACGACCGGAAACACTGGTAGGGATACTTCTCCACTCTTCCGTCAAAAAGCAAGTGTTGATCAACAGATACGATGTACTATTGGAACCTCACGCACTACATTATCCGGTACAACCACCGTGATGGGGGAACGGGCTTCAGAACGCCGAACGGGGTCCATATTGCAATAGTAATATTTGCAGACATGCCAGCGGATAACTTTGTGGAGGTGATTAGGTTTTTCACTACGCTGATCCTCAAAGCAGACGAGAGCAGGAAAATATAATGTAAGGTGCACGTCGGAGCCACGCTCGGAACGGAACGAAACAGCCACGTCGGAGCGCCTGTCAGCCACGCGTTCGACATCGAGTCTTTTTCTCTTTTTCTTCTTGTTGCGCATCGCCTCTCCTTTCCCTCTTGTCCCCTCTTCTTTGACTTTGTGCTTTAGACAACGATGATCAACACCTAGCCGCTGTACAATACATTCCTTGGTCCCTTTTCTTTATATTTTACTGACACTTTCCTGTACATCCTGCCCAAAGACACCCCGACAACACCGCCGTTTACTTACCACCGGACTCGACTAGTAGGACTCGGGTGTATATAAGCAGCCTCCTCAGTTGTCGAGGACGGCATCTTTATTGGATCACAATCTAGTGTCTTCCTTTCCCCCTTCATTGAGCGACACTCTACTCTCGCAGCAACTACCGAAGCTACAATACCCGTGGACTCGGACCTGTGCAACGGCATGCATGCAAGTTCGTGGTGGTAATTCGGTAAATAAAGTAAATTGTTGAGTTTTTCGGTTTATCGATCTCAGTCACGGCCGAGCCTCATCGGCAAAAGCGGCAAGTTCGGGTTTTTGTGGTTTCATTTTTTGCGCTAACTTACTGGGAACTCCGAGCTCGTATTGTATCGGTGCTTGTACTGTATGGGATGAGCGGACGAGCGGTGTTTATTACAGAAGCCGCGCGTGTTGTCCCCAGGATTGCAGACCGAGCCTTCGGTTCGGCATGCCATTGGCGCGTTTGATGCGTCCCGTTGCGATAGCACTGCTATGTACGACAAGGCATAGCACATTCGGGGATCCCATAAAGACTACACCCAGTTGCAGGCGACAGGTAGCTGGTTGATACCACGAATAAAATGCACGACGCTTGTGTCAATTCATGTTCAATGTCCACTTTTTCTCGCTCTGAACGCTCCTAACCTGGGGTTGCAGACATAGCAAGGACGTACGAGACTTGTTCCCCCTCGCAATTCTCGGTGTTTCGAGTAGTACGGTAGAACTCTACAACAAGTGAATATTTTAGCCCGAATAATTGTAAAGAATAGGTCGGCTTATAACCATATGTCACAAAACAAGCCAAGGGGTACAGTTGCAGCCCACCTATGACTAAATTGAATCGAGTGTTTACCCGTTTCGCACCGCTCAGGCCACCACCTCAGTTCTGTCTATCTCTACCGACGCAAAACCGCCTGAAGGCAGACGTGTCCCGCCGGCGCCACCAGGCTGGAGCACTGCCTGACCTGCCTTATCGCCAAGCTCGAGTGTGCCTTCGGAGCCCGGGGATATCTTGAGCATCTCACGAACGAAGGACGTGCCCCAGAACGCGGCGCTATACTTGTTCACGTACTTGAACAGCTTTCTGTGGTTCTCTGCGCGCACTTCGTTGGGCGTTGTAACGGCCTCGTGGATCGCATCCGCGACCTGCTGGCTATCCCATGGGTTGACGACGATCGAGCCGTTCAACGACTGTGCCGCGCCAGCAAACTCGGATAGGATCATCACGCCTTGGCGGGCCTGCTGGCAGGCGATGTACTCGTATGACACCTGTTCCCCGGCAGGTGATATGAGCACGGGCAGGGTACAAACACGCGAGGCAATCTACACTACTCACCAGGTTCATACCGTCACGTGTACTAGTCACCAAGCAGACATCACTGACTGCGTACAGCGCGCATAGTTCATCAAACGGCAGGCTCTTGTGCATGAAGTGTATCGGCATGAACTCGACAGTTCCGAACCGTCCATTGATACGACCAACGAGCTCGTTGACAGTTGCGCGCAGATTCTGGTACTCCTCCACATCCTGTCGGGAGGGAACAGCAAGCTGCACGAGGACAACCTTCCCGATCCACTCTGGGTGCTGGGTGAGGAAGAGCTCGAGTGCGTGGAGCTTCTGAGGAACGCCCTTGATATAGTCAAGGCGGTCAACGCCGACTATAACCTTGACTCCATTGAAGCGCTGCTCGAGGGCTGCGATACGCTTCTGAACTGATTCCTTCTCTAGGTTCTATGCATGACGGAGATCCCAGTTAGTTTTAACTACACAACGATGGAACGGAGAAAGGAGACGCGCACCCTTGTGAAGGAAGTTGGATCGATTCCAATCGGGAAGGTTCCAACGTGCGCCAGCCGGCCCTCGAACTCGACACCATTTGGCATTGTAGGAAGCGAAAGAATGCGAGTACACGAAGAGAGGAAGTGGCGTGCATAATCGTAGGTGTGGAAGCCGAGTAGATCCGAGTATAATACGCCGAGAAGAATTTCACGGCGAACGGGCAAGATCCTGAAAAGAAAGACAAAAAAAGGGGAATCAAAGTGAGGACAAGCTAACGAAAAGTCGCGTTCGCGTTCCCACGGGCGCGTACGCGGTGGGACACGCACGATGGCAAACTACTAACCTGTAAATCTCGCTCGAAGGGAATGGAGTGTGGAGAAAGAAGCCGATCTTCACGCCCTTGACCGTCTCACGACCATCGAGCGGGTAATCTTCCGACTCGATATCCTGAGTGATGTTCGCGAGCTCGTTGGATGTAAATTCCCGCGTAAGCTCCGGGCCGGTGACGAGGCCGCGAAGGAGCATGGGGAGTAACATAAGGTGGTAGTCTTGTACCCACACCATAGAATTCTCGCGGACTTGTTGGCGGACAACCTCAGCAAAGCGCATATTAGCTATGCGATATGCGAGCCAATTTTCCTCGTCAAAATTCATTTCACCGGGATGGTAGTGGAAGAGCGGCCAGAGGATGGAATTTGAAAAGCCGTTATAGTGACGGTCTGCGACGTCGTCGTCGAGGTATACTGCCTGACAAGAGTACTCTTCCATGAGACGCTTGTCGACTATGGATCTGTCCTTTGGGGGGATGTAGAAACCCGGCCAGCCGATCCAAATGAAACTCATCGACTTTTTCGTTCCAGAGAGGGCCGAGACAAGGCCACCCGAGGACATTTTGAAGTGGTATTCGCCCTGAGCATCCTTTGTGATGGTAATCGGAAGTCGATTGGAGACCACGATGAGATGTTGTTCTGGAGGGGCTTCGGGGCAGGGTGAGTCGGGATGAGAAGGAGAGGGGTCGACAGCCGGCATAGACATGGTGAACGAAAGTGAAATGGGGTGAATTTGAAGGAGGATGCGACGGGTTAAGTAGCTGTGCTGGCAGAAGATTATCGGATCTGAACGGCTGGCGGACAAGGCAGATTGAACATAGGGGTTCTTTAGGTAGGGGTGGTGGAGCGGATATTGTCACCACTCAATCGTTCATTGGCGCAGCCGTGGCCCTCCGTATCAACACCACCCACTCTCGTATGGCTTCACACTCCAATGTCCTCAGCAATGTTGATTTCTCAACGGACGCCCCACCCGATGAAGACCCGTCCATTCCATCCGACATCCAAATCGGGCGCAACATCATCAAACCTTTTTGCTTTAAACTGAGCGCTCGGCGCCCGGGCACTGCTGGCACCTCTCACTCATGAAACCCGAGCGACCCGAGCAACCCTGTTACGTACAAGTCGCCGTCGAGCTCCTTATCTGGAATGCCTTCCACATTTCTCTAACCTCGATCCTAGTTAGTCCTTGCTTTGATCATGGGATAGCGTATATTTCGGAAATAGTGAACAGTAAGAACACAAAGCTGATGCATCCGATCAATCAAAGAGACCGAAGCCCTGTTGTAAAAAAAAAGTTCAGCGTCAAGTAGGCAAAACCACGGGGCAGCGAGACTGACCATGTCCTCATCCGAATCCTCCTTCTCTTCCTCCTTTTCGGCAGCGGCAGGTGCGGCTCCCGCTTCCTCCGCCGCTGCAGCAGGTGCAGCAGCAACGGCGAATGCTCCGGGATTCGCGAGATATTCTTTGATCTAGAATAAAGGTTTAAAGATGTTGATTGGAGGACCCCAGTACAACAAGCTACCTTCTCTGCACCGTCGAATGAATAGTCGGTCACAAGTGCAATTGCAAGCACGTTCTTGTACGCATTCACGAGAGAGTGCGTGACCGACGCGATCGTTGGATAGTTGAGAGCTAGTGAGAGAGCAGCTATCGTCTTGACACCAGTCATGAAGCGACCCACGAGCTCGTCCGTGGACACGTCAAGAACATCGGGAGGGAATACGTTTCCTTGATCGAAAATCTGCACGACCGACATTCCGTATGTGAACGGGGAGATATTCAGCATGTTCAGTAGAGTCGCCTCGGACGGCCCGACGCGCGTGCCGGCTGTAACGACCTTCACGTCCGATACAATTTCAATGGTGCCACGAGCGATCTTGGTCGGAATACCAAGTGCTTGGAAGAAGGATGTCTTTCCGGGCTCCATACCGGTGTTGCCGGCTGGGACAAGGACGTCTCTGGGTGCCAAGGCACCAGCGCGAGCGGGGGCTGCGACCTTGTTGGCTGTGATAATGTCTCGGATCTCAGCAAGGTCGCTAGATGTGAAGACGAAGCCGATGTTTCCACGGACGTGAGGGAGGAGACGTTCAAGTTGCGGGTAGTCTGAGATGATAGAGCGCAGAGCACGCCGGACCATGGTATTTTTACCCATCAAGACAATACCCTTCCCGCGAAGAGCGACGCGAATCTGGTGCATCTGGTTAGAACCAACATTGTCGACATTGACGATGAAGACGGAGGCTAGAGATGGATCGGCATATGTCGGGAAAGAAGACAAGAAAACGACGCACGATATTTGGCGATGAGCTGCTTGAGCTTCTCAAAGTAGAGCTCCTTCTGAGTACGCGTAGCACCCATTTTTTATATAGTAACCTGTTTGTGTACAATCTCTTAGACAATGTGCTGCGATGCGAACAAGGGAAAACTCACTAACAGGATCTATGAATACAGGGCAGTGTCAGAGATTCCAAGTGCCTCCCTATTGACCTCTACGACATGCAAATGTTATTGGACTGTGAGGGAGTGATGAAAAACGTTAGGACTGACCTAAGTGCCAATGGATTTTTCAAGGCAACTGGATGCGAGGTGGTGAGTCGGGGAAAGTGATGGTCGAGTGATGGTCGATTGACTTGGTCTATCGGTCATTAGAGTTAAGGTTTGAGCATCGGCAAGTGCCGTACTTGGGCCTGTACGCTGCACTCACACTCGCAAAGCAACGCGGACACGAGAGTCGAGTCAGGCAGCACGGTCATTATTCCCCCGCGATGGAATGTTGCGATGCTGCTTTTCACGACTCCAAAGACCGAATAATGTACTCAGACTCTTGTGCGTGGTCTCATCTTTCAGCTGTTTCGTTCGCTTTGTTCATATTGTCCCAGCATTCATACCGCAATCCCTAATGACATCCATGGCTCAGAGCCCCAAGCACTAGGTGCTCAACAGCGTGCAGTTCCTGGAATCCGGATCCTTTGCCGTATTTTCTCTGCCTCAAACCTCGCGCGGCACGCTCCCGATGTATACTCTACCCGTACTCTCCGCAAGCTCTACCTCGGCGCGTCAACGCAAGGGATGTTGAGCGACCTTAGTGGTCCTCAATTTAGTGATATGATATCTCTCTTTGGCACGCTTTCTGTCTCAGACCCTCCGCGTCAATTCAAGAGTCCGCTCGCGCAGCACATCCATACGAAGGAACTACGAGTCTGGTGGGGTTTCATACACCAGATGGTGCGGGATAAAAAGCAAGTCATTGGGACCCTCAAGAGGAGCGATTTATATTGGCTACTGAGAGCGAGGGTGGCAGAAGCTTCTATGGCCGATCTGATTGTGTATGCTGGTGATGGTGGTGAGTTTCGTATTTACCTTGCGAAAGTTAGGTTAATAATTGTGTAGACTCAGATCCTCGTCTGATGGCCACACGAGAGCGGTACCTCACCACGGTTGTCAACTCCGTTTCTGCGGATGATCATTTGCTCTATCTGAAAGCGTTGCTTTGTCTGAAGAAGCAGGATGCAACACTGGAAGCAGTAGCGTGGATTTGCTACATAATGAAGCGGGATATCTACTGCACACCCAGCTTGCTTGCGGTCTTATGGGATATTGTATTGAATGCGGACGAAACCACGCCAGGTCACCTCAAGGAGAAAATCATGGACGTTATAACACAACGCCTCACTTTGCCCGTAAACTTCTCTGAAGAAGCCTGGGCCCGCTTCACCTCTTTACCCCCAGAATTAGAACCAGATACCCCAGAGAAGCACCCTTCCTTTAGTCTTACTGCATCAGACCTGGCCCGTCAAGTAGTACGCATCTTATTTCCACGCGTTATCCCGTCACTATCCGGCACTGCCTCCCAGCTCGCGATCCAGGACTGGGCCTACTCTGAGACACAGCGCATGTTTTCTCCGTCCGCTCGGATAGAATTCCGCTGGCAGAACCTTGTTTACTTGGCCCTTGCCAACACTCGTTCTTCATTACACTCCTTATCCACCTTTCCTATCCTCCAAACCGTCGACAGCTATCGGCCCTCTGCTGTGGACTTCAGGCTCGTTGCGGCAATCGCCGTTATTGAGCATGTCACGAACGCATATGGCGTCTCGCCTGACCTACACGGCGTAATCCGTGCGCTGTGGATGTCCTGGGTCGATATTGCAAATAACGATGCTCGAGCACACCGCGCAGTCGTGCGACCCCTTCTTGGCACCTTCTTTCGCATTGCGGCACGAACACGAGATGTATCCCTCGTGACTTCCTGTGTGCATCTTGCTTCGGTTGGGTTCTGGCAATTTGATCTTGGAGACGATGTTGCTCGTCAACAGGCACAATTACTCGCAGTCGAATATTTGGCCGCAGCTGTTGTTTCGGGTAACACACTGTGGGAGAGAATTGTCGCAGAACTCCCACCGCATATGGTGTTTCCGCAGGGCCAACCTATGTTACTCTCGAGGACTATTCTACGCATCGCTCGTATGGATGCACAGCGCGCAGTGGAAGTATTCCAGTTGTGGCGGCGTTACCTGCCTGTGCCGGAACTCTCCGCTCCGTTGGGCCTGATACTTGTTCAAGAAGGTCGCACGGATCTCGCAATACCGATCCTGGCCGATGTCGACTTCACAGGACCTTTCCTCGGTGCGGTCCTTCGTCCACTTGCCAAACAGGGGAGCCGATACATCGACCTGGAGCTTGCAGCCACCCTCGCCAAAGCCCTGTTCAACATATTCGCGTCTGAAGTACCACCTCAGACCCCTGCCTCCCGTCGACACATGGCTTGGGTACTTCTTGCACTTGCGTGTTCAGGACAGGCACCTGCCGCTGTCTCAACCTTCAAGAACGTGTATATGCGCAACCCCGGGTTCTTCAACGTTAACGTTGTTCGCGCTTTCCTCCGTACACTACTTCGCCATAGACAGTTTAGCGGTGCGGCCGAGATCGCAAAACTTTTCCCTCACGCGCATTGGCGGAGATATGTGTTACTCGGCCTTGCGCAGAGGGGCGGAGCCCCGCGAATAGAACGGCGACTTGGCCCTTTGTCGGACCGGGTCCATCCGAGATGGCTCGCGGACGTGGTCGCGAGTATGCGATTGGGCCAGCGTCATCCAGCGGCAGGTCTCTTGCGCCACTGGATCACCCGACGGTCACGCACTGCGGCCGATGTGCGCAATGGCCTGAAGATTCTCATGTATGCACGCGGCATACCTCTAGCACTGCGCGTGTATAGTAGGGTGCGCACATTGCACGACACGGGGATGCAGACCGCGCTGGGGAACGTTATTCTCGACGGGCACGTATCGTATACCAAGTTTCGCGGTAGCCGGAACGTGAGTAGCGTGCTACGTACGCTGTGTCTGCTCGTCCAGGAACACGGCTTCGTGCCGAACAGGGTGACGACCAACATTATCGTCAAGGCCGTGATACGATGGCCTGCCGTGTTCGACGCGGCACATGTGCGTCGATTGCTCGATTACTTTGTGTCGAGCGGGTATCCCGGGGAGGGCGTTGGCGTGCCGTTTGGGTCTGGAGATGCTGCGATAAAGGAAGCGAGGGTGGTGCTTGATACGCCGATCCCGATGCCCAAGTCAAAGTTATCATTCACGCGGCACGTGGAGCCATTATACAAGATGTTCATCAAAGCTCTCTACTTGCGGAAGGATGTGGCGGGTGCGAGAAAGGTCGTGGGGATTTTGAAGGAGGCAGAGAAGATAGAGGCAGAAAGGATTGCACGTCAGGTACGAAAGAGAGCACGTGAATAGAAAGTTGTGTGGCCTTGTTTGACTGAATGTCGCGGTCGCGTGAGGAACAGATGCACTCATCGCCTGCAACTCTCCTTCGACAACAATGTCAGCCTCTTTAGACCCTCCAGAAAGAATCACTAAAGTTACAATTCACTACCTGCTATTTCCCACATATTTCTAACTCCTGTCTTTTAGCGCAAGCTCGACGATGTTCTGCAGAGTCTGGACGATGCGATGGGGCCACAACAGCCCTCAGAAGAACGTCCCGTCAAACGTCCCCATTTAGTTCACACCCTGTATTCGACCCTTTCCAAGTACGGCATCAAGACTGGTCAACCGGCATCGTCAGTCCCTTGGTTCCCTTGAACGCGACCCAACTCTGAACCTTTCCCTGAATACACCAGAATGACCCCGAGCGGCAGAAAAGCAGCAGATCTCTCCAAGACTCCTCGTCTTGCTGCGATCCTCGCCCGAACCGCTGCCAAAACACGCAAGGCGATTCCTACTAAGTTTCGTATGACGACACCTCTCAGCTCAGGCTCTACCGCGCCATACGAATATCGCCCGTCATCCACACAAAGCCTGCTGGAGCGCCTTGCGACCTACAAGCTCAATACGTACGCCAATAAACCCCCAGCGATTGACGCGCTTGCCGCTGCTAAGTGTGGATGGGTGAATGACGGAAAGGACAGACTAGTCTGTGGGGTCTGCAGGGTATCATGGGCGCTCGCTGGACGAGAAGGGATGAATCGTGATGCTGGTATGTCCGGGGGCAATTAACGACAGGCAAAAGTGATTTTAGGTGAAATTCACAGCAAACGCTCTCGTGGAGAAACAGCGCATACAGTTGGTTGAAATGCACAAGGATGGCTGCCCATGGAAGAAGCGACAGTGCAATGGTAGGTTTGCCTCTCGAGAGCCATGTGCTAGTGTTTCTGAACTCTTCTCTTAGCCGACGTATATCGCATACCTCTGGCAGCCCCCGCTGTTATGGCGAAAGAGATCAAGACCCGAGCGCATTCCCTGGAACTTGCTCTCGAAGACGTTGAGGTCAAGCACCCTTTGGTACAGCTGACTCACCCTCAGTGGGGTCCTTTATCTGATTCCTTTTTTGAAGTCCTCGACGCAAGTGAAGGGCCTGTTGGGGGTCATTGCATCCGTCGAAGTCGAACCTTCCATCAGAGAACAAACGTGTTCAGAGATTGCAAGAGAAGAACCACCTATCACAAGACCATCACCACCCACAGGGCCATCATCTACTGCCATCCTCACATCATTGTTCGGCTGGTCTCTTGCGCCTTCCACGCCACCGACACTCCTATCTACAACTGCTTCTCCATCCGGGTCCCGCGCTTCATCCGTTGCTCCGCAAGAAACTCCCACTGCGCCATCTACTGCGCCATCTCTACCCCAGACGCCGCGACGGTGGTCAGGAATCAATGGCACAAGTCTAAACAAAACATCATCTTCTCGCCCAACGTCTTTTGATATTCCTCGGAGCCCAAGAGGTAGTAGCGTGACTCCTGAGCGGCGGAGAGACACTTCGCTTCTGCACTGCTCTTTGTGTCTTAGGCGGCTCGGTCTTTGGGCTGTTGGTTCGGCTCCTCGGGCGAGCCGCCCGACTAACGGTGAAAATGCAGGTTCAGCCCTGCCACAAAAAGCGCGCCAGATTGATTTACTCCGAGAACATCGACCGTACTGTCCGTACGTCGTGCGCTCAACAACGGTCCCTTCCCTGCCTGTCGGCCCAACAAACGCCACGCACACAAGGGTGCCCTCTTCTACGCCTTCATTCACGTCGTTTCTGTCTTTGTCGAGCAACTCCCATACCCAGGTTGACGCACAACAGTCGAACGCTGTGGAGGGTTGGCGAGCTGTGTTAATGGTTGTGTTACGATACCGCATGGGCCAGTGGCAACATCGGAGAGCATCCAAAAGTGTGACAGAGCGCGCTAATGGCGAACCAAATACGACACCAAATCAAGAGAATATAGTAGCACCTGTAACACCTCCCGAGACTGGAGAAGAGTCCTGGGTTGAAGTCGACCCTGTGGAGGCGATGGTTGAGGGCGTGAAAAGCAGAGGAGTGCGTTTTTTATTCTTGCAGTACACGCGCATGTTTTAGATCTGACGACTTTTGCATTTGCACAGGGGAGTGAGTTGATGAGATATGTGAGAGGGCTGTTAGGCTAAACTTTACGTTAGTAAACACTTGTTTGATCAATTTGTATATCGGCACAGTGCCGCATCCTACTTGACAACCATCATCATCACCCTCTTTCCCGCTTTCCTTACTAATAAGTGAACATCACTGACCTTCCTTCGTTATGGCCCCTGCTCGACATAATATTACTCTGTCCAATGCACGAACGAGCCTGCATGCCGTCCGTGAAATGGACGATGCATTCGATCTCGACGACGACGACCAACATGAAGCAACACCCCTCACTCAATTTCGTCTGCAATCGTCTGCATCCACAACACCGTTGTTGTTCCGTGGTGAAGCTGACGCTGCTCGACCAAACGCATACGATTTTGAGCGCGAATACGACTTTCCACCACCAGGCTCCCCTCCTTCACCCTCCACTTTCGCCTTCCCCAATAATTACGGCAACTCCAACGGCCACCTCCCTACTTCTCCCATCGTCCGCTCACCACCTCAGTCGATTTTTCGCAGGACATTTGGCTCATTTCTCCCGCAATCCTACTACCAGCGCGTGCGCTGCGACGGACGTCCAAGAGGCGGGGGCACAGACAACGACGGTGTCTTTGCAAACGTAACAGCCAAGCCTGCGCCATCAGTATCTGTTCGGACTGAAAACGGAGACATTCATATGGCCCCAGAGGAGACGCAGCAGGAAGCGCCCCCGGTACGTTCCCCGG
>Ga0137362_10001570_pt1 | contig 14267 bp, 15 predicted proteins | sample MadtaG_2_FD_104801 | JGI IMG/M metagenome (GOLD analysis project Ga0137362, IMG submission 104801) | Vadose zone soil microbial communities from Angelo Coast Range Reserve, California, USA - Mad1_100_16 metaG | ecosystem: Environmental > Terrestrial > Soil > Vadose zone | place: USA: California... | reverse complement strand
CGCGTGCTTTCGGCGGACGGAGATCGCTCTGGGGACGCCTCGCCGAACTCAGGGACTCCAGCCCATGACCTGCGAACAGCCGAAGACCTTCAAGATCCAACACTCCAAGTGCGACTTCGGGCGCCCGTTCCCGTATGAATTGTTTCGCTTCCTCGGCAACGGAATCCGGAATACGGTTTGCGCCCACAATTGCGACGGGGACCGGATGACCGGACATGACTCGGGAATAATGGACTGCTTCCAGTGCGGCCTGCGAGAGCAACGGAATCACCCGGTCCTTGCGTCCTTCCGAAGCCCGTTTCAGTTCTACGACTAATTTCTTTCCGTGCCCCGACACGAGGAAGTCGGGCGCAACATTGTTCTCGCGGGGCTCTTCGAGGACCTTCCAGCCGTCCTCACGGAACACGTTGGCCACGATCCGCCCGAATTGGGCCTCGTTGTCGACCGATGGATTTGGGTGATGGCCTGGCATAGAGCTACCACGGCCATGGTAATTATCATGGCCCTGTTAATTAACACGGCCATGATATACGCTTAGAGGCCCGAGCGTCAACCTGATTTATCGAACTATTGCCAACGGCATTCACGAAGCTCCAAGAGGTTGTCTTTCTTCGTATTGTCCGCCGTCGTGGCGATGATGTCGTGGCCGTTGCTGCAGTGTGGGCACCTTCGAACAATGACGCTCGCCTCCGAGCCGTCGGATCCCACGACGTAGTAGCTATCGCCGGAAACCGATTTGATATTCCGGATAACGGTCGCTACGTCCAACTTCTCGGACGCTTTGTCGGCATCTGTTCCAACTCCCACGTGCGTGATGCGATGGTACCTGTCCTGATGCGTGGGGTGCTTCGTAATACAAACGATCCGCCGATTCGCCATTGTTCCTCCTACCTCCGTCGCCGTAAATATTCGCTGAGAGAAGATGCACCCACTTGCTCAAGTAGCGTGTCCAGTTGCATGTCGCTCCGCATTCCTTCGGCAAAGTCCGGCCCGTACTCCTGCCGCAATGTGCCCACAAGCGTGTCGCCGCGCTTGCGGCGAATGCTTCCATCCTCGTCACGACACCGCCCGTCTAGACCTTCCTCGCACCGATCGCTCACTTCTGTGCCTCCTACGAATGCCATCCAAAGTCGCCGTCCCGGCATGCAGACCCCGCCGCAGCCGCCCTAGGCCCAAGGTAAACCTTTCGGCGTGTGCGCATCCGCGGCCAAATGGCTGAAAAAACCCAGAGAAATCAAATGAATCGCGGCACGGGTCTCCGCAGGTATTTGCGTATTTCTGGAAACATGATGATTCGCGTGCGCCAGCAAGGCTGTCGCGGCATAGCTGTGAAAAAACCGCCGATGATTCGGGTGGATCGCGGGCTCCAGCAGGTCCGGGAGCAACCCACCGATCATCCCGACACCCGCAAGCACTACCTCCCCAACTTGAATCCGACGGTCAACAAGCTTGCAGTACAACACCCAACAGACAGCCCCTACTCCTGCGCCGATCACCGCGTGCTGCTTTGCGTTCGCCATCCCTTGGTCCCCCTTTTATCGGACCGCCACTACGGCACAGCTCCAGTTGAATTGGCTTTCGCCTTTCGCCCTGTTGTTCTGCCACTGCAGCGGCTGAAGATTCGAAATGTCGTCCGTCCCGCCTTTCGAAACCGGAAGAATGTGATCGATCTCCCAACCCTTTCCATTCGGGGTGGTATCTCCATAGGCGTTCCACTCAATCCACGCCCCGCATCCGTCTTTCCGAAAAAAGCGAGCATCCACGCCGGCAACGATCGAGCCCTTCTCCCACACCGCTTGAATGGTCCACGGATCGAACGGCGTCCCCGTCCGCTTCGAGCTTTCACGCCTTAGATTGGTCAGCATCGGCCACACCTCGGTTGCGAATATATTCGTTATATCGAATATCCACAACCAACGCAAGTCTTTTGTTTACGAATCTTCTCGCAACTGGTATGCTCCGCCCGTAACCAGCCTCTACCCTGGGGGTGGCATGGCCACTGTTGGCGAACGCATTAAAGAGGTACGTGAGGCTAGGAACTGGACGCAGGAAAAGCTGTCGGACGTGTCAGGAATCAGCAAGAGCTTTCTGAGCGAAGTTGAGAACAAGGGCAAAAACATCGGCTTGGATATGCTTCTCCGGATTGCTCAAGCTCTTGGCACCACCGTGCAGTATCTGGCGACCGGCGAAGGCGAAGAACCCAGCGTCCGGAAGCCGATCATGATTCCAGTCGAGCTTTCACAGGCTGCAGAAGAACTTCATCTCAGCCACCAAGAAGCGCTCGACCTGCTGGGAGCTTACAACTCGGTGGTCGCGCGCAGAAGCAAGCAGTCCAAAGGGGTCGCGTCCGTGGATGACTGGAAGGAATTGCACAACGCGCTCAAGAATGTTCTGAAAAAAACCTACGGATGAGCCGCCTCGACTCCAAACCGCAAATCGGCAAGTTGGCTAGCGACCTCGGCCTGAAAGGGTTCGGCAAACCCGTCGCCGAAATCGTCGACCACGTGCGGCGCAAAGTTCGCAAAGTCGTGAAGAACTACAAGTGCGGCAATCTCGCGGATCTTCTGAGCGCCGCGGCGCATGACGCCAAAACCGTTTTTCGGGAAGTGCATTGCGACGCGGATCTGAACCAAATCATCGAGGAATTCGTTCCGCAGGGCGAGACCATCTTCGCGAATCTCCGCAACGAACTGCGCGAACAGGACTACGCCGTCACTCTCAAGCGGCAGCACGCTGCCAAATTTGATTTGCCCTTCGTTTCCATCATCGACTGCCGGGGACCAAAAGTCTTCGCCTCCTATTTTACGAAGTGGCATGAGCTCGCTCATCTCTTCACCCTGACTCCCCAAATGCGCCTCATGTTTCGCCGGACGCACGCCGCGGCAGTCCTTGACCCGGAAGAATCACTCATGGACATCATCGCGGGGGAGATGGCTTTCTGGCCGGACTTCCTCAAGGCCGACCAAGATCAGGAGATTTCGTTTGAGCTCATCGACCGCATCCGCAGGGAATTCTGCCCACAGGCGAGCTTTCAAGCTTCGCTGATCGGAATCGTCAAGGCGCTGCCGAGACCATGTATCCTGCTCACCGCGCAGCTTAAACTAAAAAAGGGTCAAGAACTCGGAGCAGCCCAGCTAAGGTTTGCGAATTGTCCTGGGCCCACGCCGCAATTGCGCGCGGTGCACGTCGCGGTCAATCGTGCCGCGCGTGAGGAAGATATTCGCATGCATCCTCAATGGCGAGTTCCTGAACGATCTGTAATCTTTCGCGCGTTTGAACGAGGAATGGACATGGAAGCGCTCGAGAATCTCGATTGGTGGACGACCAGTGCCGGCAGCCAACTCCGTTCCTGCCCCGTTTTGGTGAGAGCAAGGTACTCGCCTGAAACAGTAATCGCGCTACTCGTTCCGCAACTGTAGCGATATTGGGCAGACCACGAGTCGTCGTGCTTTGCCTGCGAGTAGCTGGTCTGCGCAATGGGCGGAGCTCTCTTGTGCCGAGGTCTGTGAAGCTCTGGGAATCTCAAAGGGAACTGCATAGCGAGCCGCTCGTGGCCTTGCCCGAAAGCCTCCAAAAAACCCTCCCTGCAAGCGACTGGTCTTGCTCAGCCGAATTTCTAAAGTTTAGATCGCCCATAATCAGATGATTTTTGAAAGGCGCCCCATGTACTGGGCTCAGTTAGAACCGGGAAGAGAAACAGCCCTCAAAACTTACGTATGCCTGGAGTAAAAATAAAGGCTTGACAGAAGGATTCATAAGGACTAAAAAGGACATGCTACAGTCCTTTTCCGAGAGACTAGGGCTGGATCGCGAAAGGAGCTTCCAATGCAGACCAACCTCGAACAGTGCCCGCTGTGCGCTACCGAGCTCTCACAGACGAAATTCCGCGAGATTCGAGCGAAACTACGGGAACAAGAACAGCAGAAGGTAACGGAGATTGCAGAAGTCAAACTATCGATCACGCGGGAACTCGAGATGGAATTCAGGAAGAAATTGGTGCAAGAAAGCCGGGCCGTTGAGAAAAGAGCAACAGCGGAAGCCGACAAGCAGGTTCAGAAGGTGCTCGCCGAGCGAAATGCGCTGAATGACAAGCTCAAAGAAGCGGAAGTGCGTGTGGCCAAGGTTCGAGAACAGGCACAGGCAGAAATTGAGAAGCAGAAAGAGGCGGCTGAGAAAAAGGCTAAGGCCGAAGTAGAGGCGAAGGTAACCAAGCTGACCACAGAAAGGGATCAGGCCTCGAAAAAGCTAAAAGAAGCGGAGGTGCGTGCCGCCGAGATTCGAAAGGAAACTCAGGAACAAGCTGAAAAGGAATGGCAGAAGCAATTGACGGAACAGCGACAAGCTCTGGAAAAGGACAAGAGCACTGCTCTCCTGAAGCAGCAAGCGGAAAACAATCGTGATCGTGAGTCCCTACAGAAGAAAGTCAAGACCCTGGAGCACCAGCTTCAAAAGAAAACCGCCAATGAACTGGGCGACGGCGGGGAGGTCGACGTCTTCGAAGCACTCCGCGACGCGTTTCAGGGAGACAAAATCACACGGATTCAAAAAGGACAGCCAGGCGCGGACATTCTGCATGAGGTTCTATACAAGGGTGAGGTTTGCGGGCGGATTGTCGTCGATTCTAAAAATCGCCAAGCATGGCAAAATGGATTTGTAGACAAGCTCCGGAAGGATAAAGTCGACCACAAGGCGGAGCACGCGATACTGGCTACAACCGTATTCCCAGCAGGGAAAAAGGAATTGTCGAACGAATCGGGAGTGATTGTCGTGTCGCCGGGGCGGGTCGTGTGCATCACGGAGCTTCTGCGGCAAGCAATGGTCACGATGCACATTAAAGGGCTCAGCATGAAGGAGCGTTCGAACAAGATGAGCCAACTCTATAGTCTGATCACGTCCGAGTCGTATTCCAAGAAATTCACAGAGACTGAGAGGCTCGCTCAAGACATCATGGATCTGGATGTTCAGGAGCAGAGGGATCACAGCACCGTCTGGCGGAAGCGCGGCACATTCGCGACTCGCATGAAAAGAGTTCTGCGAGAAATAGAAACGGATGTGGCTGCTGTGATCGAAGGGACGGATACTGCTCAGGAGCAGCCGCTGGGCAGTCTACAAAAGGGGGCATCGCTACTGCCTTCAGACTTTACAGATGTGGCCCAGGAAGAGTTGGGTCGTTGAGACGACGCGACCCTTAGTGAGCAGCGCATCGGACTTCGGAATGGAGAGGATTTCATGGATCAGACCATAACACTTCACTGGCAGGAGCGCCGGCTCGGCCGCACACTGCTACGTACTTACAGAGATACCGTCGATCTTTATGACGTGTTTCCAAATGACAGGCAACCTCGAAGGGGCCCGAAGCAAGACCCTGAGTTACAAAGGCAAATCGAAGCCAATGAGGGCATCTTCGAACCCCTCTTGCTTGAGCCTCATCCGGAAAACAGAGACAAATTTCGCATCATAGATGGCGACCGGCGGTGGGAAAACTCGAAGACCCTGGTTGAGGTCCAGAAAAAGGAGCAGTACAGACGCCTTCCTGCCGAAATTACCGACAAAACCCTTACTGATGAGGAGCGCCTCCGCGTCTGGATTTACATTCATCGGCAAAGACGAGAATGGGACACCAAAGAAAAGGAAATGGTCGCTTACAGCCTCGTCAATATGGTCGGGCGAGCTAGCTCAGCGAATATCTTGGGGATCACGGTCAGAGAACTGGACAAGCTAGTAGAGATTTATGATTTGTCGGAGAAATTAACGAATCTCGCAGAGCCCGGCGCATCCATTACCTGGGCGAGAGAGATCAAGAATCTGAATAGAAAGCTCGTTGCTCCCACGGTGTTGGACGCCATCATAAAGAAGGTCAACGAACAGGAAATCACCAATTCAAAAGAGATTCGAAAACTACGCCAGGTCCTCAAAGATCCTGTGGCAAAGAACCATTTTTTGTCGTCAGGCGGCACCATCGAGACAGCGTTGCGTACGCTGGGACCGGTGCCATCGAAAAGGAACCAAGGCCTGCTCGGAGATATCGAGCAGGTTTCGGAGTCCCTTCGACGTTATCCATGGACGACTCTCGCCGCACTGAAAGGAGACCCGCAGGTGCTGCGTAAGCTAGAAGAGACCGAGAAGCTTCTGAAAGAGCTAAAAAAAACGCTCTCAAGATAGAGACCTTGATGTCGGTGAGGGAAGGTGGGTTGAAACGATGGCCGTGCAAACTGACTGGGTCCGGGCGCAGGAAAGTTGAGTCAAGCCGTAGCCATGCTCCTCGGCTCTCCTAGAGACTCACGTTGGCGGTCATCTCGCTTGAACTGCTTACTCAGGGCGAGGCCTTGCTCCTGATACGATGAACCGATCGATACGCCGTAAACTTTTTCAGGTACCGCCGCCAGGGGATAGTAGTGGAGTCTTCCGACCACATCATTATCCTCTAACACAATCGGCACCTCATAGGCTCTGACTTCCAAAACTGCTTTCGTCCCGTGAATCTCGCCAGCCTGCCCATACCCAAATCCGGGGTCAAAGAATCCTGCGTAGTGAACTCTAAACTCGCCCATGCTCGGGTCATGCGCAATCATTTCCGCGGCATGGGTCAACGGGACGCCCACTCTAGCCTTTGACGCCAAAAGATAGAAGCTGCCCTTCGACAGGATAATCCGCCGCGCTTTGCGTGGCCGTTCGATACGCTCCCAGAATTCGGCTGGGTCGTAATAGTCCAGTCTGTCTAGTTCTATTGCCCGAGGCGAATCCTTCGCTTTATATGCCACGATACTTGACTCGTCCTGGCCCTCTAAATCCACCCTGATTTCAACGCCATCACCAATTGCAGAGTCAGTTGTGTATGGAGACACGGAGTCGTGAACCAGACGATACTCTTTCGCCAGCTTCCTCAATGCACCGTTGCGAAGAGGCTCCAGCGAATTGCCGCGCACGAAGCGCAACTGGTTGAGTCGCATCCCTTGCCTGACCCGGACTGGAAAAGTACGAGAAGAGACTTCTATGAACAATTGGCCGGAGTATCCTGGCGGGACACGATCAAACTGGTCGCCGAATTCAGTAATCAAGCGGACAAAAATATCAAGTCGGCCTGTCGTGCTTTTCGGATTCGCGATTCCTTGGATGTTATCGGGCAGCCTCAAGCTTTCTAGCAGCGGAATTATGTACACAACCGTGGGTTCTAACAGTTGAGGCATGGGTTCGGTGAGATCAATCGTGCTGTCAAGAAGTTCGTGGACCTTGGTCATAAGCGTTGTGGAATTTCCACGCAAGAAACTGGCTTGAACGCGATACGCTTTGGGACCAAGACGCAAGTCCATGCTGGCGGGCTGAATCTGAGAATCAGGTATCTCAGGACCGATTCGACCGATCTCGACTAGACGCTTAATCTCCTGCCAAGGCAATATACCGTCCTTGCCCTCAGGGTCAAACAGTTCTGGAAACAGTGGTGCATTGCCCATCTTGCCTACGATCTCCGATGACGCTCAAGTGCCGCGACGATTCTGCGGTGCCGTTCCACTAGCTCGGCAGTATTGTATTCAGCGACGCACTGAAGGCTACAAAATACACCACCACCGTACACTTGGCGGCTACCCGGCGCGATTGTCTTTCCGCAGTTCGGGCATACAGATTCATCTGACAGCTTTCGGAGTCGTTCATCGTGATTGGGCGGAGAGTCCATAACAATGGACGACCACAGCCTGAACGCCAGCTTCTTCCAACAATACTACACACCAGCAGAATAGTCGTGGCCGAAACTGTGGAAAATTCAAAGACATCTTTTGGTCAAAAGGGCGGCCCTACTATCTACCGTCCGGCTTGGATTTATGGAACGCCGCGATCAATTTGTCAACAATTCCCAGACCTATTCATTTTTGTTGGACGCGGACGCAGCCTTTGCAGATTGAGTCGGAGCTGGCTCTTTAATTTCGAGAGACGAATTCTTTGCTTCAATCTCCTTTTTCCATTGTGGCCATTCACGCACCCTTTTAGCAGCAGCTCTAAACTCTGCCTCTAACCAACCGTTTTCACGCATGTTCTCCTCCAAACTCGATGCCAAGTTTTCCAAGACTTGTCGTCAAGTCATCCATTAAATGGTCTTCATCTTCTAGGTAGAGGCGTTCTGAGGAACGATACCTCAATTGCGCTTTTGACGCATCAAAAACAATCGCCTTTCCCTCTGCACTCTTTCGATTCATGCCTTCGGCGTCGAAAAGTTTCATATACTGCCGTGGAGAAATTCCGACAAATGGCTCGAAGGCTATCTGATGAGAATCTTTGGTTCCGCCTTCAAGTTTGATTGAATCTGGATAGAGTTCCGCGGTTAGGCTCTTTGGGTAGGGTTCGATGTAGATTAGCTTTTGAATTCCAGCAGCCACAATGTGCCGAGCGCACAGGTGACAAGGAAACGTTGTCACATACATCGTGCAATCTGAAATGCTAACTCCTCTTCTTGCTGCGTCAACTATTGCAGCCATTTCAGCATGGACAGCACGACCAAATTCTATAACGTTGCGAATCATCGACTGTTTCGACAAGACGGGAGTGTTCCCAGATAGGATCTGCTTTACAAGCTCAGGCACGCTTAGCGAACTTTTGGAAGCTTCAAGCCAACCACTCTCCTTCAGACGCCTTAAAGTATCCGCTACAAGGTTTTGCTTGTGCTCGTCGCTGGAATCGGTACCTCTCAGGAATTCCCTCATGTCAGGTTTGTCATCGCACCAATAGAGTCCGCCGCCTGCACGAGGAACTTCGTTTGTTCCGACCGCCACGATATCACCATTAGCATGCGCAATCGCACAACCGACCTGGCGACCCAATTCCGCCGATCGTAGCGCCGCAGCTTTGGCATGAAACATGACATATTCGCTGCGAGACGGCGTGTGAAGAGTGTTGCCAAAAATTAATTCAACAAAGCGAGTAAGTGACTCATCCAACTTTTCTTCATTGGTTGTATCCAGAAAAACATCCGCTCGGTGGAAAGTGTCTCTCAGATTTTGACCATGTTCGACGCCCGTTTCCTCAAAATCCCGCTGTATCAGATACTCGGCTTTCGAATAGAACTGGTTTGACTGATTTTCATGCTTTGATCGGGCAATCCTGTATGAGAGGTATTCTTTGCGTCTTTCGTGTGGCGCATAAGCTGCAATTAGATAAAAGTTGTCGCCATAGATTCTTCTCAGGGTCGCAACTTCATCGGGATGTTTCAGTGATCGCAAGATATATGCGTGCCGGCCTTTCGGGCGCATCCCGCTCCCACCCATTTCAGATCTTATTCTTTTTATTGTCCCGATTCCCAAAATAGCCATCGCGTCGTTATGATCGGTCTTCCTGCGCAGCTCATTACCTTGCGTCATATGTGAATCGATGTACTCGTCGGCGGGGTCCTTGATCAGTTTGTCCCTAAAAACTGGAATCTGATTCATCAGCGAGGCCAATCGAATTGGATGGGACTGGTAGTTAGCTTTGACAAGTGCTTCGGAGAGCTTGTCAATGACTCGGTCGAGGTCACTGCCGACAGCGGCTGCCAATCCTAGGAATAATTCTGGTCCATCATTCCTACTTGAAGAACTCATGTAGTTAAGGCTACCGCTCTTTGATTTTCTAGCCAGTATCACAACGCGGATTATGCCGAATGCGTTAACTCGGCTGCTATAATCCCTTTGAGGTTAGACTGGAGGTGTCCCTGTGATAAGGCTTACGGCAAAGGGGCTAGCGAAATACATGACAAGTGGAGCCGCCAGTCAGCGCAAGATACTGCGCGACTACAAGTTTCCCGATCCCGAAGGAGCGGTACAGGCGAAATACTATTCGGAAGCGCGCAGAGTCATCGGGGAATATCACACTGCGGGGAACGACGCGTCACTTATTGCAAGTGCCGTGGATCAGTTGCGCACAAAAGCTGCCCGCGAAGGGGGGAAAAAGGAAGACCGTCTCAGGAACAACATCCGCGCCCTAGAAAGTTATCTCAGAAACTTTGGGAAGCGAAATCTTTCGGTCCTTCCCACTCCCGATTTGAAGTATACACACGGTCAGGTTTTGGTCAGTGCGTACCCCGATCTCTATGTGAAAGACGGTGAGCGTCACAAGATCATTAAGCTTGATATGGGTAAGGAGAGTCAGAAACCGCTGAGTATTAAGATAATTCTCCAACTCACATTTGCGGCTGCCCAAAGAGAAAACCTACCTATCGCTCCGAAAGACGTGATTTATGTAGAGGTGGAGCATGGTGTCCAGCATTCAGGAGCAAAACGAGGATCACGCGTGATGCGTGACATCGACGCGGCTTGTCAAACAATAGAAGACGTTTGGCCGAGATTGTAGTCGGTGAGCTGCGGGGATATCGCGCCTAAGATTAACCACTCTCTCATGTTGAGTTTGGGCGAGGACACTGATCGGTTATAGTGACAGGCCCTTCTACAACCTCGGAGCCGCAACACACAAAGCAAAGAGAGACATTCCAAAAATGCCAATGATTACGTACACGGCCCAGGGCTTCCCTATTGCATATGGCGGGGCTCTCGCCGGAACATTTCCACTCAGTGTCTCGTGGGAAGAAGTCATTTGGGCTGCAATTTCCGTAGGGAAAGCACAACTGGCGCACATCACTCAGTATGGCGTTTTCTCGACGTTTGAGTTCATCTATCGAGCAGCCATAATCTATGCAAATCTTGTTGAGACCTCGTCTGGTCTACTCAGGCGTTCTTCTGCGTATGACGGCCTGGACCCCTCAGAGAAGGGTGCGATTTCGTACTTCATTGGAATGACTGTGGCTAAACTCTTCGCGAACCGTTTGCTTAGTGTGCCGTGGTTGATGCATCTCGACGTGTACAGACAGCAGCTTCAGCCAATCCTGGTGGGAAAGTCGAAGCCAGATTTTGTGGGCCTCAATGCCAACAACGGTTGGGTTGTTTTGGAAGCGAAAGGGCGAACCAATGACTATGAGGAATCAGTGTTGCAAGCGGCTAAGACCCAGACTCACAAATTGACAACTATTCAGGGAACTCAGCCCGTACTTCGAGTCGCGAGTCTAGCGTATTTCGCTGCGGGAAATCTGGAATTCACGGCGCTCGATCCTAGGCAAAAAAAGGGCGAAGGTAAGTTCGGGGATCTGCCGCTGACAAGAAATGAGTTCCTGAAAATCTACTACCGACCCATTCAAACTTGGCTTGGTGAAACGACAGAGGTTAGGAGAATTAGAGTCGGTGGGCAGAGCTATCGCGTGGCCTCTTTTCCGGAGTTCGACTTGTCCGTTGGACTTTCCGACGAAGCGGAGAGACAGCTCGCCACTGCGGAGCTTGTCAAACACTCGTCTCGCAGTGAACATAATGAATTTATCGGTGGCGATGGCGTGCTAATTCGGCTTGGTACTATTTGGTCTGATGAGAAAATGCGTCTGGAACCACAAGCAAGAGGTCGAAGCTAGGTTAAAGATCGGGCGCAGTCCGTCGTGACACTCCAAAACGCACTCTTCGCACGTAAGCTCCTGTCTTCTGTTTGATTTGTGAGTTGAGTTTGTGACACTCAAGTGCGCGAGAGGCTTAAACCTCCGACTGTCACCAAATTGTCACTACAGCTCGCGCAAAACGAGCAAAAATCGAGCAAATCCAGAGAATTGAAAATGGCGCTATCTTGCGGCTGGCAAAGGGATTTAGTTGAGTTTTCTATTAGATAGCGAACCGGCGATTTAATTTTTCAAGACCGCCGCCTTCAACCAGCTCGGCCACTCCTCCAAAATAAAGTCTATCAGTTGGTAGGCCATGTGGGAACTTCAAGAGTCCAGTCTGAGTCCAAAATTCTTTTTCTCCAGGCACTTCATTGCCTCGACGCTCGCGGCGGACAGAGCCTTGATGTAGTGGGAGGGCGCGACCGCCCAGGAGCTATACCGTATACTCGCGTTACAACGAAACTAAAGGCTGTGCCGCATCGATGTTGATCGAGTCACGTTCAAAACCAATCTGCCAAAAATACATATCCACCAGCTTCATGAGTGGATACCGCACCCCGCCGATCCGTTCGATCCTTTCTTGTTCCTCTCGAAACTCGCGACGATTTTCGCCGCAAAAACGCAGAACGCACTCAACAAATTTTCTGTTCAGGCTGGAATAGCTAAGGCCGGCGGTCTTGAATCCGTCAACGAAAAACCGATCGCAAGCTGGCAGACATCCAAGAGTCCCAAGAATGATCTTTGTTACAAGGGTGTCGGTGGGCTGACGGGACTTTGCCAGTCGGGGAAAAGGCCTGTACGCTTCTCGGATCGCGTCGATCGCCTCAAGTATGATTGGCACGAGCTTCTGATCGGTTTCGCCCGCCCCAAACTCCTGTTCCCACAGAACAGAAAACCGCGGGGCAGTCAGTTGCTCGACCACTCCCCGATGCACAGTGTAGGCATGTTGGAGAAGGAAACTCGAGCCACGATACATTCCCCAACTCGCCAAATAGAAACCAAGTTGGAGCGCAGCGCGATCCCGATCTCCCGCGATTTCTGCGGGTGTTGATTGGTGAAAATACCCATAGCAATACTCCCAGGAGCGATAACGATGATGCTCACTGGCTATGCCATCGTGATATGCCTGAACCTTTTCTCGAATTGTCACAAGGTGTTCTCTTTCTTAGCAGAAACCGACCGAAAAGTTCACAGTCACAATCTAAGCGTGTGACACTCATGTGCGCAAAGGGCCCAAAACCTTGGGTGTAGCTAAATTGCTACTAAAACCAATGCGAGGCGCTCCCGATTGCGCCCGTTCCCTATTAGTACTGTCACACTACTTCTTTTCCTTCGTGCCTCGGGGACTGGTCTTGGACCATTTCTGCTTTGCATCGCTCGTGTACCCCGCGTGTACCTGACTTTGGTGAATTCGATGTTTTTATAGTTTCTGCCGTCTTGTAGAATGAGCAAGTTACGTGGAATCAGTGGGGGTCCGAATTCCGATTCCCCCCGCCGGCACCAGAGTAACGAGTGGCAATCCCCAAAAGAGTTAGCCGCCCGAAGTGGCAAGTACGAGTGGCGAATTCACACAAGTAAATCGTTTCAATTGCACTAGAAGTGGAAAGCGCAAGCGCCGAAAGGTAGAATGACGCGCCGTATGAGCGAAAAGTCATGCGCGGTTCGATGCCCTGTTGGGAACGGCGACACCCGAGGCTTGCAGCGTGAGCCGAAATAGACCGAGCCGGCGAGAGTGGCTGAAACAGGCAGGGCTGCTGGGTGCCACGGCTCCGCTCGTTTTCCCGTCGTACCCGGCATTCGTCCAAAGCTTAGTTCAAGAGCCGGACAGACTGCTGCCGCGAGACCCCACACCGGGGTTGCCAGCAAGATTGTTCTCGTTTGACCCTTCCCTTTATCGATTTACAGCGGACGAAGACGTGTTCCTGGACGAAGTCGAGCAGGCGTGCTTTTTGTATTTTTGGGAGCAAGCCAATGGGAAAACGGGACAGATCGAGGACCGCGGATCGGCTGACGGCGGAACTCCCAGAAATGCATCAAGCGTGGCGGCAACCGGCTTTGGATTGACGGCATTGTGTGTTGCGGCGCGAAGGGGATGGGAGGAAGACGCAGCGGTACGAGATCGCGTGCGGGCAACGCTGAGTTTCGCGCTGAAAAACATCCAGCACCAGCATGGATTTCTGTACCACTTCATTAACGGAGAAACCGGTCAGCGCATCTTGAATTCGGAAGTATCGCCGATCGACACCTGTCTATTCTTATGCGGCGCACTCACCTGCCGGGCATATTTTGATGACAAGGAAATTAAGGACCTGGCGACAGAATTTTACGAGCGAATCGACTGGACTTGGATTCTTCACGGCGGGCAAACGTTCTCAATGGGTTGGATACCGGAGCAGGGATTCCTGAAATCGCGATGGGACACCTACAGCGAATTGATGATGATGTATCTGCTGGGTTTCGCTTCGCGCACGCACACGCTGGCGCCGGCGGTATGGAACGAGTGGCAAAGGCCGCGTTTCGAATTCGATCAGGTTCCTTATATCGGGGCGCACGCGCCGCTTTTCGCGCATCAATACTCGCACGCTTGGTTTAATTTCCGCGGGCTGCACGACAAGTTTGCGGACTATTTTGCCAATTCGATCGTGGCGACGAAAATCCACAAGATGTGGTGCTTGGAACTGGCCGGCCGTTTTCCGGACTATTCGGAAGATTTGGGGGGAATTTCGGCAACGGATTCGGAGCACGGGGACGCAGTGTGAGGCGGACCGCCGGCAATGGGAAGAATAGACGGAAGCATCGTGCCGTGCGCAACAGGGGGGGCATTGGTGTT
>Ga0137362_10001569_pt1 | contig 14269 bp, 8 predicted proteins | sample MadtaG_2_FD_104801 | JGI IMG/M metagenome (GOLD analysis project Ga0137362, IMG submission 104801) | Vadose zone soil microbial communities from Angelo Coast Range Reserve, California, USA - Mad1_100_16 metaG | ecosystem: Environmental > Terrestrial > Soil > Vadose zone | place: USA: California... | reverse complement strand
CGACATTTGCCGCCTCTTCGTACGTCAAGCCGGGCCTGATGCCCACGATGTCGATGACGGGCGCGCCCGCCGCCACCGGCGTCGTAATCTTTGCTGGGCAAGCGACGTTGCCCCGCATCTCCTTCGCGACCTGCTCCGCGCTAGCGTTGCCCGAACGTGCGGGGGTTTGCGACATCCCTGTGCCGCTGCGCAGTTTCATCAAGCCTACTGGGTTCCCTTGAATCGACCCGTCTTCCAGCACCGTCAAGACCAAGGATCCGTTGCCTTGCCGGTCCATCACCTTGATCTTGTCACCCTCGACTTCATACTTCATTTCGAACTCCATGCCCGCCGCGGAATAGAGGACTGTGCCGTTTGACCTGAACGTATAGCAGGCCACCACTAAGTCGCTAGACTTATTACAGTAAGTGCCATCGATCTTCGAGCCGCCGCAACCTGATAGAAGCAGAACTGTAATTACCAAGACTGCTATCTTCATATTGGACCTTCCTTTTGAGCATCGTTCCAAATTGAACCGCGTGGGCCTCGCAAGTGCATGCCCATTGCCCTCACTGCTTCTTACATACCATCGAGCCGGGCAGCCTGCGTTATATTGCCTGAAGCGCGCACTTCCCTTTAGTTCTTGAAGATGTCTCGCAGTGCATTTCGGACGCTCGGCGGAGCGGTGAGCCCGCCAAAATCAACGCTGTATTCGCGGACGGTGTGGATCTGCTGGCTGGGCAACACCTCCAACTGCGCAATGGACAAATCGAAGCTGAAGGTCGCGCCAATCGGATCTCTCGGATCATTGGGGGCATGAGACCGTGCTAACACGAAACTTGCGTTGCTAGGAGCGCCGGGGCGCAGGACGAACTGCGGGTCCGCTTGATCACCCCCAACCGTCCCAATTCCCCTGGCACCAGTAAGGGAGGGCAAAGCACCCGATTCCTCGTAGCGTTTGCCGTTGTTGTCGGTGATCACTCCCGATCTGGCGACGTAAGCAAGAATGAGCGGCTGGCTCATGAGATTTCGGAAACGAACATTTACTTCCAGCAAGTGGAAGCCATAGGCACTCTGCGAGGGCCTAACACCCGTGACTTCCACCACGAAGGGGCCATCGCTGTAACAGCGTGGTTTCCCGCTACACGCGTCCACCTGCGGCGCCGCAGACGAAGCAGCGTCTCCAGTCACAGGCGGTTGGGCCGTTGCCTGGGCCCCGGGCGAGGACCCCGCCGAAACCACGGTGTTGCCAAGCCCAGTGAAACCAACGCTGTACACCCGAAGGGGGCGGATCTGCTGGCTGGGCAAGACCTCCAAATGCGCAATGGACAAATCGAAGCTAAATGTCGTGCCAATCGGATCTCTCGGATCATCGGAGCGATGTCCCCGTGCCAACATGAAACTTGCGTTACTGGAAGCGCCGGGGCCCAGGACGAACTGTGGGTCTGCTTGATCACCCTTAACCGTCCCAATTCCCCTGGCACCAGTAAGGGAGGGCAAAGCACCCGATTCCTCGTAGCGTTTGCCGTTGTTGTCGGTGACCACGCCCGATCTGGCGACGTAAGCAAGAATGAGCGGCTGGCTCATGAGATTTCGGAAACGAACATTTACTTGCAGCATGTGGTAGCCATAGCCACTCTGCGAGGGCGTAACACCGGTGACTTCCACCACGAAGGGGCCAGTGGTAGAGCAGCGCGGTTTCCCGCTACAAGCGTCCACCTGAGGCGCCGTCGCGGCAACCGGGGACACGGGAGCGTCTCCTGAAACAGGCGGCTGCGCGGTTGCCGTTGTCGTAGGAGGCGCCGCCGGAGTGCCCGACAGGGCAGCGTCGCCCAAGCCAGAAAAATGGATTGCATATTCGCGCCCAAGGCGAATTTGATTCCCCGGTAACTGGTCAATCTCGCGAATGGCGAGATCCATCTGGAACGCGAGACCAAAAATTTCCCGTCCCGAAGTGTTCCAGACGAACTCGAATCGAGCATCGCTTGACTCACCTGGTAGCAAGATGAACTTGGATTCCGCGGTACTTCCGGAAATTTGGCCAATGCCCTGGACCGCTCGTTCGCCATATGGGGCATAGCGGTTGCCACGGTCATCTGTGGCAATGCCGGAGCCACTCACGTATCCAAGAATGAGCGGACGGTTAAGCTTGTTCCGAAAGCTTATTCGTACTGTCAAAGTCTTACTGTTGGTGTTTTGGAGAATCGCCCGAAAATCCGCGATGGTCGCGGAAAAGCTCGAAACATCCGTGCAGAATGGTTGCGTTCCGCAGATTGGAGAAGTCGGCGGCAGAGGCGGAACGGAAGCGGCCTGAGGCTGACCACCCGACGGTGTGCTTGCCGTGGTAACGGCGCTACTACAACGACGGTAATGGGGAGTGGCTAGAGCGTTTCCGAGCGCCCCCATGACCCTGGGTCCGCCGTCAAGCACGATATACTGGCCGGCCCTGTCGTGGTAGACAATGAAACCTAAACTGGTGGCCTCAGTGCCAACGCTACTCAGCAACGCCATGACGTAGTTCGGGGGCGGCGTTGGACCAAAATAAGAAGGGGCAGTCATCACGTTGTGGCCGATCATGCGCTTCCCGCCCGCCTCAACCACCAGCGCGTCGGCGACGACCAGCAAGCGTGGTGCAGCAGAATTGCTACAATCGGACGAATAGGTGCCGCCGTAAAGCTTGAGCGCGTCAACGTTCAAAGTACTCTGTGACCAAACCGGGACGCCTAATGCAAGGAATGCTGCAGCAGAGACAGCGCAAATTAACAATCGAATTTTCCTCATACGCCCCTCATAACTTCGCCGAGGTCTCAATTTCTAGCTCCAAATGACTCCACTTAAGGCACGCATAGGCACCTGGCTTTTCTGACGCCTACCGCATAAGAACCTAGTAACAGTGTCAGGGGCCGACCCAGAGAAAGGCTTTGCGAAGCGAAGGACTAGTCAGGAGTTATCGCGGGACTCGATGACAGTAGGACGTGCGGAGTGTGCTCTCGATGTTTGTCATAAGTCAAGTTATTTCCTAATGAAGAGGGCTTGAGCATTTGGCTGTCTGTTTATTGAGGCAGGGTCGGTTGCTCGCCTGGCAATTTTACTCGGTGTAGAACGACCTCTAACTTCGGTCCTCTGGGTTAAATTTTCTTCGACGAAATGCCAGTGCAAGACTTGTATGAGGAGTGTGAGAGCAATACCTTCAAGAGGCACTCAGGGCGAAGTCCTACGAGTGAGCGAGACAGGACAGCCCCTCGGTCGCAAAACGGCTGAAGGCCTCCGTCTCAGTCTCGCCAATTCTTCGAGGATTTCGCTTCATTCCAACCCTGCCAGTTCAGGCTGCCTGGCCCAGGAATTAGCCCGAAGCTGCGATCAATTTCTCCCTAACTCGCTGATTTTCGCGGCTAGAGTTGACGAGGGGTCCGAGTCCGGGGTGATAGCCGCTAATCTTTTTTTTAGATTTCAACTAACGGCGGGACAATTTCGATGCTTCTACCTGCGCTTGGACTTGTTTCCTGAATTCAAAAGGCTCCCTTATTGAAGGGAATTTTTCCTTGGTTCCGCCACTCCCGTTAACAACAATCGTGCCGTAACCCAAGACACGACCTAATAAACCTTGATTCACACTGATCCCCTCGATTTTGTTCAAGAGCAATTCGAGGGAAAGCTGTTTGATAACCCCAACTTTCACAAGGACGCGATTGTCTGTTACTGCAAACTCAGAAGTGTTGCATTCCAAAAACGCCCAACCAAGTAACGACACAGCAATGAATAAGAGAATTATCCCAAGTGTAGTTGAACCTGCAGAAAACGAAGTCAGTGTCAGCAACAGCAAAAACGCCCCAATCACACCACGCAACAGGAAAACCACCCAATGCAGCGAAGTGCGGTACATGATTGTCTCTTGGGGGAGCAAATGCTCATCGGCATATCCCATGGTGCCTCCCATGCGGCTTTAATACAACTCGATGGCTATGTGTGCGGAGTATGCTCTCCATATTTATCATAGGTCAAGTTATTTCCTGATGAAGAGAGCTTGAGAATTTGGCTGTCTGTTTATTGAGGCGGTGGGTAGTGCGCCTGGCGATTCTACTCGGTGTAGAACGACCTCTGACTTCGGTCTTCTGTCTTATTCTTCGAGGAATGCCAGCGCGAGGTGAGGGCAATACTTTCAAGAGGCATTTGGCCTGCCCCTAGCTCTGCGCACGGAATCATACGACACGTGAATTCGCTGCGCGACTATTCCATACGGTCGCTGCGACTCGACCTGATTTCTCGTCTTTCAGTTTTCGTTGCCCCCTCTAGTTGCGCCCTCGAAAGGCCAGGTGACTTCGGAACTGTCTTTGCTTTGGCTCGGCTGTCGTAATTGGCCCGTAACACGATTCTCTCTGAGTTCGATAGGCAACCTTCCATTTTTCTGCTGTCCATTTTCTTGGGCACTGCTTCGGGCCAAATTCCTGCGCCCGGCAGCTTCGCGGGTTCTGCTTTCCCGGTTCCTCCCGAACAGCACAGGTCCCTCCCATAAAGCACCCGCTCGCTTTGGGAGCAGCGGCCTCTCGCATCTGGGTGCCCCAGGAAAATGGGGCAAGAAAAAGGAGAAGTTTCCATGTCCTACTTAAACTCAGTAACGATCGTCGGATTTGTTGGTGCCGACCCCGAGCAGCGTCAAGCGCGGAACAACGGTTCAAAATTCACCGTTCTTTCAGTCGCCACGCAACGCTCCTGGAAGAACGCGCAGGATGAGTGGTCCTCGAAAACCGAGTGGCACCGCATCTGCGTTTTCCGTCCGCGACTGGCCGAATATGTCGCGACGGCGATCAAGAAGGGATCGCACGTCCTCGTCGAAGGCGCGGCGAACCCGAACCGGAAACTCTCGCTTCCGGCTCCGATGCTTCGGGCCAAGCGTCTGAATCACCGGACGCGTCTCCCTTCTAGCGGTACCATAAATCGGGCCTCGGCTTTGCGGCCGAGGCCCTTTTTTTTTGCTTTCAAGCTTCAGTCTGCCCCCTGCGCGGAATCGATCTGCACAAGAGATTCGCCGTGGAGCTGGACGGGCGTCTGGCCAGTGGGCGTCGGAACGTTAGCAAGACGGCTCAACAACGATTCCAGTGCGGAGACACCATCGTCGAGCGCGGCCAACTCCGCATCGCTCAAGGGGATCTCTTGGCGCATGCGCAGCAAGTTGCTCTTGCCTTCCAGCAAAGCTGCCGCTGTCGACTCCTTGGGAAGGTAGAACGAGCACTTTGCACACGCCATTCGGTGCGGGCATTGGTCGAAGAAGTCATAAGTGCAGTAGCCGTGGCCGAGATCGTAAAACTTCCACGCTTCCCCGGCACCGACTCCAGATCGAACCTTTTCCTGATCGATGAGCACTTCGATTGCGCGCAGATTTCGACCGAAGTAACCCGCATCGGAATACGACTTCATCAGCTTCGTGGGTGTGATCTTCGCGTATCGTTGCGTGGAGGACGGCAGGCGATGCCCGAGCCACTCTTGCAGCTCGAACAGGCTCATTGGCTCCTTTGCGTTGAACAACTGCGTGGCGATGGTGGACCGCGCTCGATGACTCGTAATTCGCCCGCGAAGATCGTTCTGCGGCACGCCAGCCTTCTGACAGAGCCTAGGGATCAGGCCGAGATTTAGAAAGTATTCTCCGAGTGGCCTCATACGGTGCAAGAACAAGAAGTCGACCATCTCACCCGTCTTGTGATCGCAGAGCTTTGCCTGCGGACGTCGAACTTTCTCCCACGCATTGATAGCTTGGCCCACCATACCGTCCACAGGTTTCGTGAATGCTGTTCCTGTCTTGTTCACCGGAACATCCAGGAAGCATACTGACGACGCATTGTCTTGCTGCCAGCGCACACATCCAACACGGAGTCGGCGGATTTCGTCACCTCTGATGCCAGCGAACAACCACACCAGCGCCAGGGCGCGGATCATCTCTATGGGATAGAAGGTATATATTTTTCCGTCCGGGTTGCGTCCGCTTGCAAAGTCCTCCGGTGTGATATTCAGCCCGGCCCATAGAAGTTTTGCCCACACATCATCTGCGATGACTCGCGGCGAAGAACTCACCAGAGCCTTAACGGAACGTGGTGGAGTGAGGCTACGGTACGGATCGAACCGCGGAGGGATTACGCCCCATTCTTGCAGATCGGCAAAGAACGTGCGTACGGCGGTGTAATTTTGTATCCTCCCGGCCGGTGTGAGAGGCCTGCCATAGTGCATTCGCCGCCGCCCCACACATGGTGCCCTCCAGTCACCGCACCGCATGTTCGTAATCATCGTCAGGCACTTCACCGCTAGATTGCGGTCCCATTCCTCCGGCGCTGTAATCGTGGGATGTTCTGCCGCGAGCCATCGATCCAACGTCAGCAGAAAGTAGTAGTTTGCTTTTCGGACCTGCAGTGTATGCCTGGCGTTTTCGAACCAGTATTTGGCTGCGTGCGCCCACTTCTCCGGTATTCCCGTCATCAGGTGAGGATTCGGATGCCTGGGGCGTTCCATTCGCATGACCGGAGCTGAAATGATCTTGCGATTCGCGAGCACCTTCGAAATCGCAGATAGATAGTGACTGCTTGTTTTCGATCCCCGCCTCTGCTGAACCTTCTGAAGCAACTCCAACGTAAGGTCTTCCAGGTGGGGGCTGCGATTTGTAATCAGGACTTCGCACATCACACGAGGGATATAGATTCTTGCCGTTCTATCGCGATAACCCCAGTACACCAGCATCTCTTCGAGTTCCGCGAACAGTTTTCGAATGCGTTCGCGACCGAAGATGCGGTACGACAGGCCGTAAAATAAGAAGTTATAGCGCCCCAACTTGTGGAGCGCGTCAAACTCACACAGAAGGTAGGCAACGGCAGCAATAGAGGGCTTCTCATGCCCACCTTTCTTGATGCTATCGATCCATTCTTGCTCGGTCCAACCCCAGTAGCTTCTCCCTCGCGCGGCCATGTCACCCAGCATCAGGATTTTCAGGTTTGTCCAGTACCTTTGTTGAAGTTCCACGTGTGTGCAGACATCTTCAAGCGGCTTCAAGAGTCGAGGAACATCGCATCTTTCGATCACGATTGATGGAAGAACACCTCCTGCCAAACAGGGCCGATTCCCGCTCAACACCTCCACTTCATGCGGCTTGAGTTCAGGAGTGCGATCATAATCGTCGAGCTTCACTGGCCAGACCCAGCCCCGCGGTGAAGACGATATCTCCCTCATGCCAGCACCTCGCGTATCATTGCTAGGCGACGCGCATGTATTTCCGCCATCCCACGAGCAAGTTTGTTCGCCAAGTCACGGCCACTTAGATGAATGTAGAGCGTGGTTGTCTGGATACTGCGGTGCCCTGCAAAGGTCGCGATCTCGTGGATGTCCCAGTTTGCTCGCGCCAGGTCCGTCAGACACAGGTGCCGGAGGCTGTGCGGAGTGAAGCGCGGCAGATTGCATCGCAGGGCCACACGGGCGATTGCTTTGGACCATGTCCAGATCGAGATCGGTTGCCCATGGTTGCGGCACGACTCCGAAAGAAACAACGGACCACGTTCTCTGCTGAGTTCCCGACGAACGCGCAGATATCTGCCGAACAGCTCGCTGGTCGCTAGCGAATATGGGACGATTCTCTCTCGCCGATTCTTTGTCACTTCCAGCCGAATACGCAGAAGTCGATGCGCCGGGTCGATGTCAGTAGTTTCAAGAGAGCAGATTTCTTCACGACGAAGCGCTGCGTCGTAGGACATCGCCAACATTACTCGATTTCGCAGCGGCTCCTGTTTGCAGACCTCCAGAATGCTCTGCCATTCCTCTTCGCTTGGAATCCATGGAAGCCGATGATGGCGCTGAATCAGGCTCCGTCCGCCGATAGCGGGACGGAGAGGGTTTCGTGTGCAAATCCTTTCTTCGACCAGGAAATCGTGAAAGAGGCGAACGACAGTCAGATGTTGTTGCAAGGTTGCGTTCGCGAGGGTCGTCCTCGTCTGTGCCCCTCTTTTTCGAACCCTTGGAACGGCAAGGACCGCGATGCTGCGGACGTAGGCTCCGATCGTTGGACGAACAACTGAGTGCAGCGGAATGCTCTGGGACTCTAGGAACCCGAGATAGGAGTCCAGGTCCCGCCCGTACGCATCAATAGTGTTCGCAGCAAGGCCTCGTGTGGCCTGAAACGTCAGCCATTCCCTCGCGTGCGGATTCTCTGAAACTCTCCGATACCGTTCCCACTGGACTTCGCAGATCGTAAACTCCAGGGCCATCGCTCCCTCCATGTTGGGTTTGGCCCCCTCGGGGGCCGAACTCAACGATACGTCTGGCCGGAGAACCGGCCCTATTCCACATAATCAACTCAGTAACGATCATCGGCTTCTGCGGCGCCACCTGGGGCGTGGGATCAAGGAAATCCGAAGGAACGCCGCCTGACTCGCCTGAAGCTCCGACCGTCCTTTTCCAGGGCCCGCCCTACCAGCTTGGTTGACAGCAACACACTTTGCAATGTAAAGTAGTTTGCCTTGCAGCTTAACCGCGTCTCTGGCTGCGGAGGTTCCGATGAACGCACCCATGAAGCAGGCGAGCCCGGCGCGGCGGGTATTCAGAGCCTTCGCTGCCTTGGCGTTGTCAGGTGTACTCGGGGTCGCGACGTTGCTGGTCTCGCTGCGGCTGGAGCACAACACCGAGGTCACATTGCCAACACCCACCGGACCATTCGCGGTCGGCCGCGCGATCTTTGATTGGACCGACGATGCGAACATGGACACACTGGCGCCGGCTCCGGGAACCAAGCGCGAACTGCTGGTGTGGATCTGGTACCCGTCGGTCGCCGGGCAGGGGATGACCAACGACTACGTGCCCGCTCCATTGCGAGCGGAGGTCGAACGCGATCTCGGCCCGATCCTTGGCGGATTGCTGACACGAGATCTGTCGAAGGTTCACCCGCACAGTATTCGCAACGCCGATGTTTCACCGCAGCAGCGATCGTACCCTGTGGTGATTATGCGAGCGGGGGCTTCTCTCGAAGTGTGGAATTACTCCACGCTCGCCGAGGACCTGGCCAGTCACGGTGACGTCGTCGTGGGCTTCGACGCGCCTTACCGTACCTTTACCGTTGTTTTCCCTGATGGCCGGGTGATGAGACGGATTCCGGAAAACAACCCGGAGCTCTGCCTTGAGAGAACGGGCCAGGAGCAGGATCGTTGTGCGAACAGGCTGCTGACTGCGTGGACCGCGGACACCGCGTTCGTACTTGATCGGTTGGAGCGGCTGAACGCCTCGGATGCATCCGGCAAGTTCAAGGGACGGCTCGACATGAGGCGCGTGGGAGTATTCGGCCACTCCTTTGGCGGGGCCGCAGCCGCGCTGTTTTGCCACGAAGATTCCAGGTGCAAGGCAGGCATCGATGTGGACGGCGCTCCACACGGCAGCGTCATTCAAGCAGGGATCGATCGGCCTTTCATGTTCCTTCTAGGCGACCACAGCCATGAGTCCGACCCCGAGGGCAGTCAGATCGGAGCCAACATCCAATCGATATATGATCGTCTGCCGGCGGACGGACGGCTACGCATCGAGATCCGTGGCGCGAACCATTTCCTCTTCAGCGACGACGGAGCCCTGTTGAAGAGCCATATCGTGCTGCGGACGCTCCGTGCGTTAGGAATTGTCGGTATCGACGGACGTCGCCAGCTTGCCGTTACGGCGTACTGCTTGCACAGCTTTTTCGACACGTACCTCAAGGGCGGACCTGTTACGCCGCTCAAGATTTCCTCTCCCCTTTACCCCGAGATACGAGTTCTCGAATGAAGCACCTCTAGTCGGTGATTATTCCCGGCCGGCCATCATGAAATTGTTCCGCCATCTAGGCTTACGCTAGCTGTGCCAACGGAGGACGGGCGAGTGATGTAGGCGGCGAGAGTTAGGCTGGAGGTGAGGAGGAGGCCGGCGACGAAGTAGGGGGCGCCGGGGAAATGGATCGGGGTGATGGGAGAGATGCCGATGGCGAGGACTTGGGTGAAGAGGAGCGGGCCAATCATGCCGCTGATGGAGCGGATACTGTTGATGGCACCTTGGAGCTTGCCTTGAGACGTCGGGTCGACCCTACGAGACATTAGCGACTGCACAGAAGGGCCGGCGATGCCCCAGAGGCCGAGGAACGGAATGGCGCAAAGAAAAATCCAGCCGCGCGGTGCGAACGCGAAGCTCAAGAAGCCGAGCGTGCCGAAGGTCAGGCCGGAAAGGACGCTGCGGCGTTCGCCGAAACGGCGAACGAAAGGGCCAACGAGAAGGCCGGAGACGATGCTGGTGCTGACGCCGACGACGGCGAGGGCGAGGCCGACGTCGCGGCCGTTCCAGGCGTAGCGATATTGCGTGTAGAGGACGAAGACGGCGGGGAGAGATTGCTGGGCGAGATAAAAAAGAGTCATCACGGTGGCGAGGCCAAAGAGCTGAGGATGCGAGCGAAGAAGAGTGAGGGAGCCGAGGGGATTGGCCATGTGCCAGGCGGATTTGGAGCGACGCTCTTTGGGGAGTGATTCAGGAAGGACGAAGAAGCCGTACAGGGCGTTGGCAAGGCTAAGCGCGGCGGCGGCCCAGAAGGGAAAGCGTAGATTGATGTTGCCGAGAAATCCACCGACGGCCGGGCCGATGATGAAGCCCATGCCGAAGGAGGCCGCGAGATAACCGAACTGTTTGGCGCGCTTTTCGGGAGGCGTGACGTCGGTGACGTAGGCGAAGGCGCTGGAAATGTTGGAGGCGGTGATGCCGGAAATGATGCGGCCGACGAGGAGCCATCGGAGGGAGGGCGCGAGGGCCATGAAGATATAGTCGAGGCCGAGACCGAAGCAGGAGATGAGTATGACGGGGCGGCGGCCGAAGCGGTCGGACCAGGCGCCAAGGATGGGGGAAAAAATAAATTGCATCAGCGCCCAGGCGAATCCGAAATAGCCGGTGATGGCGGCGGCGCGGGCGATGTTGCCACCCTCGAAATGAATGATGAGGTTGGGGAGAACCGGGGCGATGATGCCGAAGGCGAGAAAGTCGAAGAGGACGGTGATGAGGATGAAGACGAAGGCGGCGCGGCTGGGTTTGTGTTGCGGAGTTGGGGGCGCAGTGGACAACGATGGCTCTCCTAGGGAATGGGAGATTGTAACGGGGAAGCAATCAAGGGAACAGAGGATTCCGTGGGTGGGCGCAGGAGGTTTTACAACGCGCCAGCAAGATGCTGGCACTACGCTGGGACGCGCCCTTCGTCCCTCAGGGTGAACTAAAGCGCGCCCCTACAACGCCCTGCAAGACTGTGCGCGCCTAGACTTCGAGGATTACGGGGAGGATTAGGGGGCGCTTGGAGGTTTGTTTGTTGATGTAGCGCTTCAGGTCCACGCGGATCTTTTCCTTGATTACGGACCAGTCGGATTTTTCTTCGGCGTTGGATTGCTCGACGGTTCTCAGGACCACGTCGCGGGCGCCGGCCATGAATTCGGTGCCGTTGTCGCTGAACATCCCGCGGGTGACGATTTCGGGTTGCGATTCCATGCGGCCAGTGTGTTTGTCGATGGCGATGATAGGGACGACGACGCCGTCTTCGGAAAGATGTTTGCGGTCGCGGATGACGGCTTCCTCGATTTCTTCAAGGGAGCCGGAATCGACGCAGACGCGGCCGGCGGGGACGGGATCGCGGCGGAAAGCGCGGTCTTCGGTGAATTCGAGGGTGTGGCCGTCTTCGAGGAGGAGGATTTCACCGGAGACGCAACCGAGTTGGTGGGCCAGCGCGGCGTGGCGGAAGAGATGGCGGTATTCGCCGTGGATGGGAATGAAGTACTTGGGCTTGACGAGCTGGAGAACGAGTTTCTGTTCTTCCTGACTGGCGTGGCCGGAAACGTGAATGGTGCCACCGGAGTTGTCGTAGTAAACGAGTGCGCGGCGGCGGAACATGTGGTCGAGCATGCGGAAGATGGCTTTTTCGTTTCCCGGGATGATGCGGGCGGAGAGGATGACGGTATCGTTTTCGTCGACGGAGACGAAGCGGTGGTTGTCGACAGCGATGCGGGAAAGCGAGGACATGGGTTCGGCCTGGCTGCCGCTGGCGAGGATGACCAAGCGCTTGGGGTCGAAGCCGCGAATGTCTTGCGGGCGAACGACCATGCCATCGGGGATGCGGAGGTATTCAAGGGAGTGGGCGATTTCCACGTTGTCGACCATGCTGCGGCCGACGAAAGCAACTTTGCGGCCGACGCGCGCGGCGACGTCGATGACCTGCTGGATGCGGTGAATGGAGGACGCAAAGCAGGAAAGGATGACGCGGCGCGGGGCGGAGCGGCAGAGCTCTTCGATACGCGGGACGACATTGCGCTCGGAGCCGGTGAAGCCGGGGCGCTCGACGTTGGTGGAGTCGCTGAAAAGCGCCAGGACACCCTCGTGGCCATAACGCGCAAAGGAGTGGAGATCGAATGGCGCGCCGCCGACGGGAGTTTGGTCGATCTTGAAGTCGCCAGTGTGAATGATGACGCCGACGGGTGTGCGCACGGCAAGGGCGACGCAGTCGATGGTGCTGTGGGTGACGGGGATAAACTCGATTTCGTAGGGGCCGATTTCGACGAGGCGGCCACCGGGTATGACTTCACGGAGCGTGGTGGATTGAAGCAGGCCAGCTTCTTCGAGACGCTTCTTTACGAGCGCGAGCGTGAAGCGGGTGCCGTAGACCGGAACGTTGAGCTCGCGAAGGATGTAGGGAAGCGCGCCGATGTGATCTTCATGGCCGTGGGTGAGAACGATGGCGCGGACGTGGGCGCGATTCTGCTTGAGGTAAGTGATGTCGGGGATGACCAGGTCGACGCCGAGGAGTTCGGATTCGGGGAACATCATGCCGGCGTCGATGACGATCATGTCGTCGCCGAGCCGCAGGGCCAGCATGTTCATGCCGAATTCGCCGAGGCCACCGAGCGGGATGGCGGTTAGGGATTGCGCGAGCTTGCTCAAAGAGAAGGTGTCTCCACAGTGTAATAGGGAATCGTATCATACGGGAGAGGCTCACAGTCGACTTGGCGGCGCGCGATGAGCGTCGATCCGACGACGGCGCTGCGCAACGAATGGACGTTGGAGCGATCAGCTACCGGAGCTGAAGAGGTGAGCGATGGCGACGATTATGACGGCACCAACCGTTGCCGCTGCCAGGCTATATAGGAAGCTGCTGGAGTAGCCCACAATGCCGAGTTTCGTGAAAATCCACCCGCCAAGCACGCCTCCAATCAGTCCGAGAACGATGTCGGTGATGCAGCCGAAGCCACGGCCGCGGGAGATTTTCCCGGCGAGCCAGCCCGCGAGCAGACCGAGTATCAGCCAGCCTATTAGCGAGCGGGTCTCGACTGAACCTATGCGTCCTGGCATTTGCAGCAGCGTTGCGAGCATGAAGTCTCCTTGGAAGGGCAGGGAGATAGGATTGGGCACGGGCATTCTAGCGCAAGTGGGGAATAAAGGTGAGTGAAGTTCACGCGCCAGCGGGTTGCTGTTGGGTCATGCAGTGCAGCGTGCCGAGGCCGAGGACCAGATCGCGGCAGGCGATGCCGACGACTTCGCGGCCGGGGAACAGGCCGGCAAGGGTATTGAGGGCGACGCGATCGTTGGCGTCGTTGAAGGTCGGGACGACGACCAGCTTGTTGGCGATGTAGAAATTGACGTAGCTGGCGGGCAGGCGCTGATTGTCGAAGTAGATGGGCGCGGGCATGGGAAGAGTTTCGATGCGGAAAGGGCGGCTGTTCAAATCTTTCATGGATTTGAGCAGGGCGAGATTCTCCTGCAGCGGGACGTAGTTGGCGTCGTGCGGATCCTGCTCGACGACAGTGACGATGGTGGTGGGACTGACGAAGCGGGCGAGGTCGTCGACGTGGCCGTGGGTATCGTCGCCGGCGATGCCGTTCTTGAGCCAAAGAACCTGCGTCACGCCAAGATAGCTGCGAAACACGTGGGCGTAATCTTCGCGAGTAAAGCCGTGATTGCGCTGCTGGCGCTTGCTGAGCAGGCATTCTTCGGTGGTGAGCAGGGAGCCGCGGCCGTTGACCTCGATGCTGCCGCCTTCGAGGACCACGCGGCGTCCTTTGTGGAGCGGCTGCCAGGTGATGCGCTTGAGCTTTTTGTTGATGTTGGTTACCGCGAGGGCGTCCTTTTTATAGTTGCCGTATTTGGCCCAGCCGTTGAAGAGCCAGTGCGTGTAGGCTACTTCGCCCGAGTGGCTGCGGACGCAGATGGGGCCGGAGTCGCGCATCCAGCCACGATCCGTGGGGACGCGGAAGAAATCGACGGCGCTGAGGTTCACGCCGGATTTCTT
>Ga0137362_10001565_pt1 | contig 14277 bp, 8 predicted proteins | sample MadtaG_2_FD_104801 | JGI IMG/M metagenome (GOLD analysis project Ga0137362, IMG submission 104801) | Vadose zone soil microbial communities from Angelo Coast Range Reserve, California, USA - Mad1_100_16 metaG | ecosystem: Environmental > Terrestrial > Soil > Vadose zone | place: USA: California... | reverse complement strand
CTGATGATGGGTACGCGTTCCGGCTCGGTCGATCCCGGCATCCTTACCTATCTGATGCGCGAAAAAAAGCTGGACGGCAAAGCACTCGATGAGATTTTGAATTCTAAGTCAGGTCTAGTGGGAATATCCGGCATCTCAGCCGACATGCGCGGAGTTATTGCCGCCATCGAAAGCGGTAACCAGCGCGCGCAGCTCGCCTTCGATATCTTCGTGCATCGGTTGCGCGCCGGAGTCGGCGCCATGCTCGCTGCGCTAAACGGTGCCGATGCCATCGTCTTTACCGGCGGTATCGGAGAGAATTCGCCAGAAGTACGCGCCAACACCTGCAATCACTTTTCCTTCCTAAACTTGCTGCTCGATTCGACCAAAAACTCCGCCAAGCCTGTTGACACGGATATCGCATCTCCAGAATCAACCGTTCGAATTCTGGTCATTCGCGCACAAGAAGATTGGGCTATCGCCCGCGAGTGCTGGAAACTCTCCTCGCACGCGTCGGCCGCGTCCTGACCCGCTATCGCACGCTCCGAAAACGCCTGTAGCATCTGGCTAATGAAATCCTGCACACACGTCCGCGAAGCCCATGCAAACCAGCAAACAATTTGATGACTTAGCGCTCTCTGGCCTGCGCTTTTTTATGAAATTCTACCGGCGCAATCTCTTCTACCGCAGCTTCGAACGTCTTATACGGCCTGCCCGGATTTTTTCCCTTGCCGAAACCACTGTATAGGTATGCTTCGCCTCGCGCGCCCCACCCGAGAAGAATTCCGGCCCTTATTTGAACCCAAGCCCAGAAGCCGAACCGAGCAGGTTGGTTCCTTCGCCGATCGGCTGCCAGGCGTCGCCACGGTTGTTTGCAGGGGCGGAGCTTTTTGAATTCTGCGAGTCGAGTGATCCTTCGAGCAAAATCTCCGCAGCGCGATGCTGCTCGTCCAGCTACGTTCGAGTGCATCCACATACGCCGTTTCATTTTCGTAAAGCATGCGCTCCAGAATCAGCACGCGGATAAACGACGCGGTCATCAAACCATACTGCTCAATCATCAATTTGTACGCGCGCTCCAGCCGCGGAAGAATCTCCACCCGATACTTGTCGGCGATCAAGCGCGAGCTGAGGTAATCTTCTTTGTACATCGCGAAGCGGTTGCGCAGCTCCAGTTCCACACGCCGCACTTCTTCGCGAGCGGCTGCAACGCCGGCACCCTCAGCTGCGATCGCTCCCTGATTGCGATCCCATAGATGTAACTGCACACCGACTTCGGCAAATCCCTGCAAGCCGACTTTGCGATTTGCGAAACGTCGAGCGATTCCAGATTTTGTTGCAATCCGCCTTGGACAATTAAGTCCGGTATCGGTTCGCGCTTCGCTCGGTGCAGCGAAGCTTCCGCGCGCTCCACATTGGCTTGCGCCGATCGAATCGCCGGACTTTCTGCAAGCAGCGGCGCCAGCAACCGGTCCTGGTCCGGCGGCGGCAGGTCCGCATCAATCCGTCCGGCAACGCCGCCGGCAGGCAACGATGGCACGCCGACGACGGAAGCGAGTACCGTCCACTCCCGCCGCGACATGCGTTCGGCAATCCCGACGGCAATTTCCATGCGCTGCTGTTCCGCTTCCGCCTCCAGAATTTCCGTTTCCCGCCTGGCCGATGCGGCCCAGTTGCCCGACGATGCGAACCGTACTTTGCGAAATGGCCAGAATGTTTTGCTTCAACGCCAGCCGCTCTTGCGCCGCAAGCACCCGGTAGTACGCCATGCGCACATCATTTTCTACGCGCTGGCGCTGCGCATCGGCTCCCACCTGGCGCTGTTTCTCTTCGGCCCCGCGCACTTTGCGATCCAGCGCGAGCTTTCCGCCCAGGATGATCGGTTGCTGCACAAAAAATCCTTGTTCGCCGCCGCCGTAGGATCCTCCACGAATTTCATCGCCACGGTGACCCACCGTGGGATTCGGATACAGCCCCGCCTGCAATTTCTGCGCGCCAATGGATGGCCAGCGATTCCGGCAGACGGTTCTCAAGAACAATTCGAACCCGCTCGCCTTCATACGCCTGTATCGCCGGCCCCGGCGACACTCCATTAAATCCCCAGCAATCAATCGTCTTCCACGGCGCAATCTTTCTCCGTACCGGTTCGGCTATCAGTTTGAAAACTTTTATTCCGCCGTCCATTTCATGCGCCAAAACCGGCAGGTCCGGCGTCTGCACCAGCAGCGGCGGGCTGCTGGCGGGTGCGGAATTCGCGCCCGTCTTGCCTGTTTTTTCCGCTGACTCCCCGGCGCCAGCCGGTTCTGCAGCGGAAAGAGTTCTCGCCGAAACAAAAATTCCCGCTCCTGCCAACGCTTTGCGTATGAATCCACGCCTGCTGCTCATGTGTGCCCTTTCCAAAAAATCGCAATCCGCGTCGCCATCTTCACGAGCAATTGTACCGCTACGACGTAAGGATAACGGAAGCAGACCCTCTCGCTTCGTTCGCGGATCGAATCGAATTTTCGATTCCCGGTCAGCAACATTTTTGCATTTGATTTACCTTCGACCCCTCAAAGCGTATGCTATGCGCGATGCGAAGGGAGCCGTCTCGATGAAGCTTGGAGTTTTTACGCCCGTTTTCGTGAATCGTACTCTGGATCAGGTAGTTGCAAAAATGCGTTCTCTTTCCGGTGTGAGCGCCATCGAGTTTGCCACCGGCGGCTGGCCCGGCCGGGACCACGTCGAAGTTGATTCCTTGCTGGCCAGTCCGCATAAGCTGGATGATTTTCGCTCCCAGATTCGCGACGCTGGCCTCACCATCAGCGCTCTTTCCTGCCACGGCAATCCCATGCACCCCAATCGCAATATGGCCCGCGAACACGACGAAGCATTTCGCAAATCGGTAAAGCTTGCGGAAAAACTCCAGGTTCCCGTGGTAGTCACTTTTTCGGGTTGCCCCGGCGACAGCGACGACGCCAAGTGTCCCAACTGGATTGTCGCCCCCTGGCCGCCGGAATTTCTCGAAACTCTCGAATGGCAGTGGGACAAAAAAGTTTTTCCCTACTGGCAGGAAGCCAGCGGATTTGCCGCCGATCACGGAGTTAAAGTAGCCATCGAACCGCATCCCGGCTTCGTCGTTTACAATGTCGAGACTGCTTTGCGCCTGCGCGAAGCGGCAGGCAAAAACATCGGTGTGAATTTCGATCCCAGCCATCTTTTCTGGCAGGGAGCGGATATTCCAGTCACCATTCGCGCTCTGGGCGACAGCATTTTCCATGTACACGCAAAAGATTCCGCCCTGGAAGCTTCGAATGTCGCTCGCAACGGCGTCCTGGACGCAAAAAGCTATCGTCAGATGGCCGATCGCTCCTGGCTTTTCCGCACCGTGGGCTGGGGCCACGACGAACTCATGTGGAAGCAGATCGTTAGCGCTCTTCGTCTCTCCGGCTACGATTACGTCATCAGCATCGAACACGAAGACGCCCTCGCCTCGGTAGACGAAGGCTTGGAGTCCGCCGTCGCTTTTCTTTCCCGCATCGTCCTACACGACCCTCCGGTCGAACCCTGGTGGACCTAGCCGAATTGCCCGCTGGGGCGCAGCATGCTGCGCCCCAGCTTGCCCGGGCCTGTACCTCGATATTCAAGGCATTTTCTCCAGTTTTACCTTGCGCAAGTTTTTAACGATTCGTCACATCGCAGTTACGAACCATTCGCATGAATAAGGCCAAATATCACCTGCTCGCTAATCTGTCTCGGGCGACGTGTGGTTTGAGGATTTAAGATCCATCGCTCGCTCCTCCCGGCTCCGAGATCGTAAATAAGGGTGTGTTCTATGCGTAATTTCATAAAAACATTGGCACTGGTGTTTCTTTTTGCATTCGCGCACGTTCTTTTCGGAACAATGGCACAGGCGCAAACCGACCGCGCAACGCTCGAAGGTGCCGTCACGGATTCAACCGGCGGAACGATCAGCGGAGCAAACGTAAAAATTGTGGAAGTGGCTACAGGTATCAGCCAGGAACGCAAAGCGAACTCCAGCGGCTATTATCGTTTTCCGGGTCTCGCGGTTGGCGAATACACCGTCGCCGTATCGAACCCCAGCTTCAAGAGCAAAGTCCTGGATCACGTCATTCTTCTGGTGGGCGAAACTCATACACTTGACGTCACCCTGGACATTGGCGCAGTTGAGGACACGGTCGAAATCACTGCAGATCCAGGTCCTGTCGAACGCAGCACTGCCGCTGCATCAACTATTATCACCGCCGAGCAGATCGCTAATCTTCCGGTGAATGGCCGCGATTGGTCGGGTTTGACGCTCTTCGCTCCCTTTGCGCAGGACGATGGCGGCGGCGACCAGCGCACCATCCGCTTCGCTGGCCGCGCACGCGACGACAACAACTTCAATTTTGACGGTGTGGACGCCGGCGGTATTCAGGAACAAGCTCAGAAATCACAGGTGCGCTTGCAGATTTCCGAGGACGCGGTAGCGGAATACCGCGTCAACAGCGCTCTCTACGATGCCGAATACGGAACGCAAGCAGGCGGTCAGGTCAACGTGGTCACCAAGTCCGGTACCAATGATCTGCACGGCACGGTTTTCGGCTACCTTCGCAATTCGGTCTTCGACGCCCGCAATTTTACCGATCCGGAAACCATTCCCCCGTTTCGTCTTGGGCAGTACGGAATGACCGTTGGCGGCCCAATTAAAAAAGACAAAACCTTTTTCTTCTTGAGTTATGAAGGTCTCCGCCAGCTGCAGGAATCCAGCACCGCCGGAACCATCATCGTCCCCAGCGCCAGCTTCCTCAATACCGTCCTCGTCACCGGCCGCGACGGCTTAGGGCCCTCGCCAGAAATGTGCACCATTCTCCAGGGCTTTCCATGGCGCCAATCCGCGGGGACAGTTGGAGGCTGCGCACCCAAAATCGTCTTCCCAGACACCAACTTTATGCCATGCACAGCAGCTTGCGGTCTGAGTCTTGACACCACCGACCAAATCACGGACTTTGATCAGTTCACCCACAACATTCGCACCACCGTACACGAAGACACCTGGCTGGTCCGGATTGATCACAGGTTTTCCGACAAGACTACTCTTTACGGCCGCGCCCAGCGCGATATCAGCTTGGTTGACGCTCAGATCGGTGTCACCGTCGGCCTCGATCAGGCCCAGACCATCAACCATCCCGCCAACTACCTTCTTGCACTTCAGCACACCTTTTCACCCACCATCTTCAACGAAACGAAGGTGTTCGTGAATCGTTCCCCATACCACAATCCGCAGTCGAGTACTCTGCCCTTCGCGGTAAACACGCAAAATTTTTCGAATATTCCGAACGAGTCGGCCGACATTGAAGTTGGCACCACCTACGGAGTGATCGACAGCCTGACTTGGACTCACGGCCAGCACGCATTCAAAATGGGAATGGAGATCCGTCGTATTCGCCTGAACCAGGGGCAAACTGCAAATAACAATCTTAATTTCGGGGACAACGACAGCCTTGTGGGCGCGCAATTAACGGATCTCAGCTTCGTTGCGCCGTGGTGCTGCCACAGGCTCCGCCGCGGCTTCTATATGCCTTACTTTCAGGACGAATGGAAAGTAACGCCGACATTCACTGTCAACGCCGGACTTCGCTGGGACTATTACGGCGTTGCCACCGAAGCCACCGACCGCAGCACGGTGTTCGACTTCAACCAGTTCCACGGCGCCTGCCTGGGTTCGGGTTCTTTCAATACGCCCTTTCCCGCGCCGATAAACACTCCTCCGTGCCCCACTAATCCTGCGCTTTACAATCCGAATTACAAAAACTTCGATCCCCGTTTCAGCGTGGCGTGGGCTCCTGCAGCGCTGCACGGAAAGACTGTCATACGCTCCGGCTTTGGTATCTACCACGGCGCGGCGCAGAACGACGATTTAAACGCCGGCCTGGAGAGCGATACCTTCCGCGTCTCGGTTCAGTCGCCCCCGCTTAGTCCCGCTCTCGAACAGGGAATCCCCGACCTCTCCGGGCTTAGCGGCAGCAAAGCGGCTAACCATCCTCGCGCTCTACAGCGCCAGAATCGCCGCGATTTGTATGCAGAGGAATGGGGCCTGACCGTTGAAAATGAACTCCCCGCACATTTTCTTTTCTCGGCGTCCTACCTTGGCAGCCACGGCGTGCATTTATTCTCCCGCGGCGCTGTGAACCTCTGCACTCTTCCGGTGACGATTAACAGTCTCGCCACTGATTGCGTGCGACCATTGGATGCTTTTTTTCCCGACCCCAATAATCCGGATCCGTACGGATCTGTGGACCGGAAAAGTGACATCGGCTCCAGCAGTTATCACGCTGTGGGGATTTCTATCGAGCGCCGCATGCATAACGGCCTCTCTTTGCAGGCCCGTTACACCTGGTCACATTCCATCAACGACGGCTCGGTTGGCGGCGGCGAATCCAGCGGTCCGGAGAATGTCAATTGCTTGCCTTGCGACAAAGGCCCCAGTATTTTTGACGTTCGCCACAACTTCACTGCCAATGCCATCTACGAACTTCCTTTTGGACCAGGCAAAGCCTATCTGCAGGGCGGCGGCGTGGTGGGCAAGATCGTGGAAGGCTGGGATCTGAGCAGCACTGGCATCTGGCATACCGGACACCCACTGACGGTTTCCATGGGTCTTGGCGGATCGATCGTCGGCGGGCCATTTGATACCTTCGCTCAGACGTTCCTCTTGCCGGATGGCAACGATCAAACCAACCAGCGGCCTGATATTATTCCCGGCGTTCCTCTTACCCTTCCGGGAGGTGGTCACAACGGAGTGCCTCTGGTCAATCCTGCAGCTTTTCAAGCTCCTCCCGTTGATGCCAATGGATTCTTCACCAGTTTTGGCGATGCTGGCAACGGAATCATCCGCGCGCCCTCAACCTGGCAGGTTGACTTGGCGCTTATGAAGGAAACCAAACTTACCGAAAAATATTCTCTGCAATTTGGCATTCAGGCATTCAATATTTTCAATCACACTCAGCTCGGCGATCCCAACAATCTAACTTTGGATTACTCCCCAACCACGGCAAACCCCCGGGCGCTATCTGCCAAGCCTGATTTCGGCGTCATTACGTCCACTGTGAACTTCAACAACAACAACGACAACGTGGCATCTCCCAACACCGGCACGGGCCTGCCCCGGCAGCTCCAGTTCATGCTGCGGTTCAAGTTCTAAGCTTCCGGCGAAGCCGGGGACGCGACATGTTTAGATTGCGTCTCCGTTCGCCCACAGGATCACATCGAAACGCTATGCCCAATAAGACGCATTGCCTGCTAGAGATTCGCCGCTATTTTTCGATACGCAATAACTCCGCAACTGTCCCAATTCAAAAACCAGCCGTCATTCAGAGGCGATCCGCTAAGGATCGCCGATCGAAGATTCCGGCCCGGCCGGAAAGAATCTCGACTTTTGAGTTGGCAATTCCGTTTCTCCGTGGTGGGCACCGGCGGCAAGAATCTTCGTCCTTTTGCTGTAGTTCGTGCCAATAGCGAAGTGCGCTATCTGGATGCGTTCGGCGTGTTGAAGCTAACGCTTGCGCCCGGAAGCTATCAGTGGGAATTCATCCCGCAAGCAGGCAAATCGTTCCAGGATTCCGGCGCCGGAACTTGTCACTGAGGTGCCAAACCCCGGCTGTCGCCAGTACAACTTTGCTGCAGCGTCGTCGTTGTCGGTACCGCCAATCACCGGACAGGCGCTCCAATTCCTTGGACGATTCTCTGCTCCGCAATGGCCCGCTTGATTCTTTCAACTTTAGAAGCAGCACTCGCTGGATGCGCCCATTGCTCTCATCCCTCCCTCTTTGGGATAAGCCACATCCGCGTGTGTAGACCCGTAGACCCAAAACCAATCGAGCTTTATTCCGGTGCGAGCGCGCCAATGCCGCCCGATTCGAACCAAGGCAGGGTCCTCTCCCGATAAAGAGCCGGGCGATACCAGTTAGTTAGGCTTGAACTGGTTGTATTTTGCTTTTTGCCAGAATTACTACTGTCCCGGGTGCCTTTGCAGGTGGTAGTGGATGGTGGGTGTAAAGACCAGGGAGAGAACCATGGAACTGAGCAAGCCGCCGATTACCGTAATAGCAAGCGGCTGCAGCATTTGCGAGCCAGCCCCAAACGCAAAAGCCAACGGGAGCATTCCGGCGATAGTGGCCATGGCAGTCATCGCGATAGGCCGCAGGCGGCGGCGACCGGCCTGAATCATGGCTTCTTCGGGGGATTGGCCGAGAACCCGGTAACGGTGTTCGGCGTCGAGCAACAGGATGCCGTTTTTGGCTACGATGCCAACGACCATGATCAGCCCCATAAAAGACGCAATGTTGAAAGTCGTGCGCGTGATCAGCAGCGCGAACAGCGCGCCGAAAGTGGAAAGCAAAGCGGAAGCGAGGATGGCCGCGGGCGCGGAAAAAGTACGAAACTCAAAGAGCAGCACGATAAACAAAAGCAGCAGCGCGAGAATCAAAACTTTCAGCAGGTCGCGAAAAGATTTTTGTTGCTCCTGGTAAGTGCCGCCATATTCGACGCGGATGCTGGATGGAAGATGAAGATTGTTCACCGCTTTTTGTACCGCGGCAATTCCGGAACCGAGGCCCACTCCCTCGAGGCGGGCGGTAACTTGCATCAGCCGTTGCAGATTTTCGCGGCGGATTTCGGTTTGTCCGGGGTCGGTCGAGAGCGTGGCCAGCGAGCCGAGAGTGGCGGTTTTACCGGTGGCGCTCAGCAGCGGTGTGTTGGTCATTTGATCGATGGAGCCGCGATTCATTTCCGGAAAGCGCACGCGAATCGGATAGACGCGATCGTTCAAAACCACCGGCGTTGCTGCGGGTTCGCCTTCGAGAATTGCGGAAGCGTCCACCGCAATTTCTTCCGGTGTAAATCCGGAACGCGCGGCGGTGGCGGAATTAATTTGAAACGTGGAAGCCGGACCGCTGATGGTATTTTCCACGCCGTCGAGCACGTCAACTACGCCGGGAACTTTTCCGATGGCTTCCGCAACCTTCGGCGCAGTCTGCAAAAGCAGTTGCGGATCTTGCGAGTACAGCTTAATTACAACGGGTTCGGGCTCGTTGCTGAGGTCGCCAATCATGTCCTGCAAGACCTGTATGAATTCGATGTCGGCGGCAGGCTCGGATTTTTTAATTTCATCGCGGACATCGTTCATGATTTCATCGATGTCTCGCTTGCGTTTCGTTTTTAGCCGCACCGTGAAGTCACCGCGATTGGCTTCGGTGACCGCTGCCAATACGAGCTGCAATCCAGTGCGCCGCGAAGTGTTTTCCACTTCCGGAGTTTCTTTGAGAATCGAATCCATGTGTTGCAGGATGCGATCGGATTCGGTCAGCGAACTTCCGGGCGGCGTGTAGTAATCGAGAATAAATCCGCCTTCGTCCATTGCCGGCAGCAAATCGGTTTCAAGAAAGTGATAGCAAAGTCCGGTGAGCAAAATAATGGCGACGGAACTGCCCACTAGAAGCAACGGATGGTGGAGAACACGCTGCATGAATCGCGTGTAGAAATCGACGATGCGTCCGAAAAATCCGGAGAGATGCGCTTCCTCCGCGGCAAGCAGCGCAGCGGGATCTACATTCTCCGTTCCGGTATTTTCTATGGCCGCAGACGGCTTTTCGGTGCCATCTTTGTTTTTGCGTTTGTCCTTCAGCAGATACTGGCTGAGCGTCGGCGTCCAGGTCATGGCCAGAAAAAGCGAAACGAGCAGCGCGACGGTCATGGTTACGGCCAGCGCCCGAAAAAAAGAACCGGTCACACCGGCGATGGAAATCAGCGGAAGAAAAACAACGATGGGAGTAATCGTCGAGCCAAGAAGTGGAACGGCCATTTCGCGCAGCGCACTGGAAATCGCTTGAAAACGGTTTTGCCCGGCATCGCGATGCAGAACTATGTTTTCCAGAACGACGATGGCGTCGTCAATCACCAGACCGACGGCGGCGGCCAGCCCGCCCAGGGTCATCAAATTAAAACTCTGGCCGAAAGACTTCAGCGCGATACAGGTGACCAGAAGCGTTGTGGGAATAACCAGGCCGGCGATGATAGAAGCGCCCCAATCGCGCAAAAACAAAATCAGAATCGCGACGGAAAGAAGAATGCCGATAAGAACAGCGTCGCGAACGCTGGAAATGGAATCGCGCACGATGGTGGACTGATCGTAAAAAGGTTCCAGATGCACGCCCGGAGGAAGGCCGGCACTGAGCGATTGAATTTGCTGGTGAACTTCATCGGCGACCGAGAGCGTGTTGCTGTCGGGCTGGCGATTCACGTTGATAAGCACGGCGTTTTTCCCGTTGGCGGTGACCATGGTATAGACGGGAGCAACGGAACGCGCGACGGTTCCAACATCGCGCACGCGAATGGGAACCCCGGCGGGGGAAGACTTGACGACGATCTGGCCGAGTTCGTCCGGAGACTGAACCCGGCCGCTGACCAGGCTGAGCACCAGCTGGTGATTATTTTCGAAGAGGCCGGGCGAATCGATGAGATTGGTTTTTTTTACGCCGTCGAGAATGTCGGCGACGGTCACTCCAGCCGAAACCAGGCGCGCCGGATCGGGAGTGATGTGATATTCCGGGACGCGGCCGCCCTGCACAATGACCGAGGCGACGCCATCGAGTCGATTCAAGCGAGGCTTGATATCGTAGGTGGCGATTTCCCAAAGATGATCCGGCGAGACGGAGTCGGAAGTGAGGCTGTAACCCAAAATTGGAAATGTCGCGAAGGTCAGGCGGTGCGTTTCGAGTTTCGCGGTAGCGGGAAGTTCGGCTTGCATGCGCGCGACGACGGCGTCCACGCGCTGCAAGGTTTGCACCATGTCCACGCTCCAATCGAAGAAAAGATCGACTTCCGCGGAGCCGCGGCTGGTGATGGAAAGAACGCGCTGCAGGCCAGGAACATTGTTTACAGATTCCTCAATGGGACGGGTAATCGTAACCAGCATCTGGTCGATGGGCATGACGCCGTTGTCAACGCCAATGACGATGCGGGGAAAATCGGTGTTGGGAAAAACAGAAACAGGAATGCTGAACGCCAGATAGCCGCCGACCAGCGCCAGGCTGATGATCAAAAAAAGAACCGGCTGGGAAATTTTCTGGAACCACTGCAATTGTTCTGCTGCGGGTTTTGCTTGAGAAGGAGAGACGGGCGGCTCCGGCATCTGCGCTACTCCTTTTCCGAGCCGGAGGGCTTTGCTTGGTCGGCAGGTTTTTTGCCGGACTTATTTGCGGGCTTTTTATCCGAGGACTCGGCAGTTTTCTGGTCTGACTTGTCGCCACCCTGGTCGCCTGATTTATCGGCGTCTTCGTTTTTCTCGGGAGCTGCGATTTTAATTTTGGTCTTGTCGGGTAGGCCGTATCCGCCGGCAGTGATGACGGATTCACCCGCGTTGACGCCGCTGGTGATCTGCGTTTCGGCGATGCCGCGAATGCCCAGCTGAACGTTTTTTTGCTGAGCGATATTGTCGGAGCCGGCGACCACTACATAGTTCGCGCCGTCGTTGGTTTGATAAATAGAATTGTTAGGCACGATCACGGCGTCTTTGGCGGTAGCGGCAGTGATGGAAATCTGCACGGTCATGCCGGGCCGCAGCGAGTCCGGCGGCTTGGAAGTTTGCACCCAAACTTCGATGGTGGTGCTGCCGGGATCGAGCGCGGGACTGACCAGACTGAGCTTGGCGGGAATAGGATCGTCCTGCCCGGCAATTTTAATTTCTGCTTCCGCGCCTTTTTTCAAGCCCACGGCTTGCGCCTGCGAGATGTGAGCTTTTGCAATCAGGCTGGTGTTATCCATGACCGTAAGCAGCGGCTGATTGGCGGTGGCTAGTTCGCCAGGATACAACGGACGGTCGGTTACTACACCACTAATGGGACTTTTAATATAAGAATAGCTGAGGGCCGCTTCTGAAGCGAGAAGTTTTCCTTTGGCGGCGTTGAACTGGCCGCCAGCGGATTTGACGGCTTGTTCTTTGCCGCTGCGGCGTAAATCGTCCAGAACTTTTTGCGATTGCTGGTACTGGCTTTCCGCTTGCGCGAGTGCTACTTCCGCGGCGTCCAGTTCGCGGCGGGGAAGGGCGCCCTGTTGGAAAAGCTCCTTGCGGCTGTCCACGATTTTCTTCTGCGCGTCGGCTGCCGCCTTGGAAGACGCGGCATCGAGTTCGGCTTTCTGAATTTGTTCCGGAATACTGGATGCCGTGGAAGTGACGTAAGCACCTTCGGCTTGTTGGTATTCACCCTTGCTTTGCGTCGCGGCGGCGGAGAGATCGGCGTTTTCGAGAACCGCCAGCAGCTGGCCCTTGTGAACGCGAGCGCCGCGCTGCACGGCAAAAGATTTTATGGTCGAGCTGATTTTTGGCGTAATGATCGCCTGCTGCAGCGGAAAAACGACTGCTTCGGCGGTGACGATGCGCGAGACGTCGCCAGTTTTTGCGGGAGTGACTTGCACGGAAACTTCCGGCACCACTTCAGGTTCTTTCTTCGAGCAGCCCACAAAAATAAAAAGTGCAGCAGCAAACGGCAGCGACGAAAAGAAAAGCCTCGTTCGCGGCGATAGGCGGCGCTGGCAAGTAGTGCGCATGGTCATGGGGTGGTGAGCACTCCGGTGAGAGTTTGCAGATTGGCAAGAGCGACGCGATAGCGCACCGCGCCGTCATGATAATTGTTGCTGGCTTGGACATAGGCGGTTTGCGAGTCAACGACTTCGAGCACGGTGGCTTCACCATCTTTATAGCGCAACGAAGTGAGGCGCTGGCTTTCTGCGGCGAGTTCGGCTGAGCGTGCCAGGCCGGTGAGTTCGTTGAGCGCGGTTTCTGCTTCCGCGTGCAGCGATTGAATTTCAGCGATGAGTTTGCGTTGCGAATAGGAAAGTTCAAGCTTGGCTTGCTTCTGACGCAGCTGGGACTGGCGAATGCGATCGCGTGTGGCGCCCCAATTCCATACAGGAATGTTGAGCGTGGCCAGGGCCGATGATCCGAGATTGTCCAGGTGCTGGCCCTGAAAAAGACTGTGGGTTGCGAAATTCGGCGAGTCGATGCCGTAAAAATAATCGAGATTGAGCGAGGGAAGATATCCGGCACGAGCGGCGGCGACCTCGCTGGAAGACATGCGAAGAGTCTGCAAAGCGGCACGCAGATCGGGATTGTCGCGCGCGGCCTGCTGCTGCACTTCTTCGAGCGAGGGAAGAGGAGCGGTGGCGCGGAGATCATCGGTAAGAACGAAATTGTCCTGTAGGTCCGGAAAAATCAAAACCGCCAGATCGAGCCGAGTATTCAATACCGCGAGCTGCGCTTCCTGAAATTGCCTGCGGCGATCCTGGGCCTGAAGTTCGGCTTTGATGGTGTCAGCGTGCGCGACTTCACCGCCGTGTTCGAGTTGTCGCGTCAGCTCCAGAAAGCGATTGCCTTCGTCAGCGGCGCGTCTGGCATCTTCCAGCTTGAACTGTGCAGAAAGCGCATTGAAATAGGCCTGAGCCACGGTGACCACCAGGCCACGCGAAGCGATTTCGGCTCGGGCACGCGCCAGCGCCGCAGCCGCGGAAACCTTGCGATAGCTGGCCAGCCCGGCGAGGTCAATGGATTCGTGCGCGTTGCCCTGGCTGGTGTATTCGTGCACCGCGTTGTTGGCGATGAAGCGCACGCCGCCGTGCTGGTTGCTCTGCGTATACAGGTATTCGTTGTTGAAATTCACTTGCGGCAGAAGTGCGTCGCGAGCGAGGGCGCGGTCGATACCCGCAGAGCCGGCTTCAGTCAAAGCAGCGTTGTAGACGGTGCTGTTTTTTCGGGCCAGAGCGAGAGCGGAGGAAAGAGAAAGCTGCACCGGATGGTCCTTATTGTCTTTGGTATCGGATGGAGCCGCTGTCGCGTTTGCGGCTGGTTGAGGCGCAGGAGCTTCCGGTTTTTCTTGCGCGCGAGCGGGAGAACACGATGAAGCAGCGATAAACGCCACAACCAGCAAGACTTTGAGCACCGTGCTCAGGCGGAGATGAGAGAGAAGATGCACAATTTTTGTAATGCGATTCGATCTTGCAGAATCGGCTGCAGAGACACTACCGAATGCGAGATAAATGCACGATTAATCAGTTCATGTAGAGGAGGAGTCGGGAGATTTGGGTAGGCGTGCAGTGAATACTGTGCCTGCGGGGCCGGAGCGGGTGAGTTGCAGGGAGCCGTGGTGAGCTTCGGCAATCCATTTGGCGATGGAAAGACCCAAGCCGGCGCCGCTGTGCGGGTTCGAACGAGAACGAGCCTGGTCGCCGCGGAAGAATCGCTCGAAGATGCGGGGTTGTAATTCG
>Ga0137362_10001562_pt1 | contig 14291 bp, 12 predicted proteins | sample MadtaG_2_FD_104801 | JGI IMG/M metagenome (GOLD analysis project Ga0137362, IMG submission 104801) | Vadose zone soil microbial communities from Angelo Coast Range Reserve, California, USA - Mad1_100_16 metaG | ecosystem: Environmental > Terrestrial > Soil > Vadose zone | place: USA: California... | reverse complement strand
CAATCGCCAGCGCCTTGCGTCCCACCGGCACGATTCTTTCTTTGTCGCCCTTCCCGATACACCGTACACACCCAACCTTCATGTCCAGGTCCATCACACGCAGGCTGGTCAGTTCGCTCACACGCAAACCCGTGGAATATAGCACTTCCAGCATGGCCCGGTCGCGCAAACCCAATGGCGTGGTCTGATCCGGCAATTCGAGCAGCTTTTCCACCTCGTCCAGCCGCAAATAGCCAGGCAACGACCTGCGTATCTTCGGCGATTCAAGATGTGCTGTCGGATCCTCGCTGATCAACTCCTGAACCTGCGCGTGCCGGAAAAAATTCCGCAGCGTTACCAGATGCCGCGCCACCGTCTTGCTCTCCAGCTTCTGCCGGTACAGGCTGGCCAGAAAATCCACCAAGTCATCGCGTTTAACTGCGGCCAGAGCCAGCTTGCGTTTCTTGGCAAAATCCTCAAATTTAGCCAGGTCCCGCCGGTAAGCGCTCAGCGTGTTCGTCGCCAGGCCCTTTTCCACCTGCACGTGCGTCAAGAATGACGATATGGCCGCTGCGATTTCCATCACTCCACGTACGCTTCCCCGCCGCGCTGCCGCCGCGTCGCTATTCCATAAATCTCTTCAATTTCGCTGCATCGGAACACCCACGCGAGCGCAAGGTACAACACCGTCGCGCCACTAATCAGTCCTAGGAACACTCCGACTTGCACCACCAATCTCGAATGGATCGTGAATTCCGTGTAGTGTCCGCCCAGCCAGCACGCTACACCCATAATCCCTGAGCACAAGAAAATCTTTGAAAACGACCGGAGGATCTCGCGCATTCCCATGATCCCGTAACGCAACCGGAAGATCAGCAGCAGCGCAAAAAAGTCGAAGTAACACGCCAGCGCCGTCGCCAATGCCGGCCCGCCGTTCTGCACTCGCTTGAAGAAAAACTGTATGAAAATGATGTTTAGCATCACATTGATCACCATCGAAATCGCGGCCACGATGACCGGCGTTCTGGTGTCCTTGGTCGAATAAAATGCCGGCACCACCAGCTTCACCGTCGCCAGGCCCGGTAGCGCGATCGCGTAATACAACAGTGCCCGCGCCGTCAGCTTCGTTGACTCCGCAATAAACGCCCCGTGCTGGAACAGCACCCGTATGATCGGCTCTCGCAGAATCATCATTCCCAGCATCGCCGGTATGGTGATGAACGCCACCAGCCTGACCGAAAACGCCAGTGTTTTCTTGAGGCCGCTGAAATCGCTCGCGGCAGCCTGATGCGACATCATCGGCAAAATCGCCGTTGCCACCGCGATTGCATAACCTCCCAGCACCAGCTCCATCACGCGGTCGGAGTAATACAGCGCGGTCAGGCTGCCCTTGGGCATGATGCTGGCCGTCGCAAACCGTGTATCCACCAACAAATTGATCTGCGCCACGCCAATGCCAAACAACCGCGGAATCATCAGCCGCGCTACATTGCGGATTCCCGGATGCGTGAATGAAATTCCAAAATCGAACTTCATCCCCTTCTGCACCAACAGGGGTACTTGAATCAGGAACTGCAGCACGCCCCCGACCAATACTCCCACCGCCAAGGACGTTGCCGGATTCTTGAAGTATTTCCACACTGCCGCAATCGAAAACAGAATCGACGCCAGATTCCAGAACACCGGCGTCGCCGCCGGCAGTCCGAATACATGAAAACAATTCAAAATCCCCATCGCCAGCGCGGCCAGAGCCACGAAAAACAGGTAAGGAAAGATGATCCGATTCAACTCCACCGCCAGGTCCAGTCCACCCGCGCTCTGCACGTCCGAAGTGAACAAATGAATCACATACGGAGACAAAACCATCCCCAACACGGTGATCGCCGCCACCACTAGGGCCAGCGTCCAGAAAAGCTTGTTCGCAAAATCCCAAACTTCCTCCCGGTCCTTCTCCCGCATATAGCTCGCGAAGACCGGAATAAACGACGCGGTCATCGCGCCTTCCGCTACCAGCCGTCGAAAAAGATTGGGGATGCGGAAAGCCAACTGGTAAGCAACGGATACTTCGGTTGTTCCCAACAGGAGGGCGATTCGTTGGTCGCGGACATAACCAAAAATACGACTGACAATGGTGACAAGCGAGATAATCGAAGCCGATTTGAGGATTTGCTTCTTCTCAGTCAACGAGCTTCGCCCCCGGGCCTAAATCCATTAAAAACAATAGGTTGACAGGAATTTCGCGCTTAACATAACATACAATTTCATTCAGTGCAAATTAGGCTCTCACAGGGGGTTAATCCCGTCCTTTGAAACTCCGCGCCCCAGCCAGCACCCACAAAAAAGTGATCGTCGAACTCCACGACCGCAAGTCCTTCCGGGGCTACCTTAATCCCTCGCGCCTCGGCCAACTCGATCCCCTCGACCTCCTCACCCAGGACGGCGCGCACGAACAGTTTCCGCTCGCCCGCATCCGCTCCATCTACTTTGTCCGCGATTTCGACGACGATTTCGAACCTGAGCGCCGCGCCTTCCTAAGTCGCCCAAAACTCGACGGCCTGTGGCTTCGGCTGCGTTTCCTCGACGGTCAATCTCTTGAAGGCGTCGTCCCCAACGATCTTCTCTCTCTCCTCGACAACGGCATCCAAATCACACCTCCCGATCTGAACTCCAACACCGACCGCATCTTCGTTCCCCGCTCCGCACTCACCGAAGTCACCGTCCTCGGCGTAGTAGGCATCGCCCGCCGCAAGCCCGCCCCCGCCATCCCCCAACCCACGCTCTTCAACGAATAGTTTTCCCAGGGCGGCCGGTGGTTTGTGTAGCATCGATTCCCCCGCTGCGGTTTCGTTTCTTCCGTCACGCCCTTCCAACGTTTAACTCCCATTTAGCTTCGCCGTGCTAAGGTCCGGTTGGTGTCAGAGCCAAAACTCTCCATTCTCCTGCTCGTATGCAGCATCATCGCCGCATCGACCGCTGCGCAATCCTCTTCGGTCATTTCCGGCACGGTGCAAGATCCCTCGGGCGCTGTAATACCCAACGCCACTATCCTTCTGCAACCCGCAGCGCCAAATTCTTCGCCCTATCGCGCTGCGTCCGATTCGAACGGCACCTTCCGTTTCGAAAACGCGCCACCGGGCCCCTATAACCTGGTCATCAGCGCTTCCGGCTTCAAGGACGCCACCATTCCTCTTGCCGTGACCGCAAAGCGCCCAACTCCTCTCCGGATCACTCTCGCTCTGGCCTCGCAATCCGAATCCGTCGCCGTACGCGCTTCCGACACCGCTCCGCAGATCAGCACCGAAACTTCAGAAAACCAAAGCGCCAACTCCTTCGAACGCAACGCCCTTGATCGCGTCCCGGTTTTTGACCAGGACTACATCACCACGCTCTCTCGCTTCCTCGACGACAACGCCACCTCCACCAACGGCGTCTCTCTGGTCGTCAACGGCATCGAAGCCAACGGACCCGGCGTCACTCCGTCCGCCATTCAGGAAGTTCGCATCAACCAGAATCCCTATACCGTTTTTTTCGCCAATCCCGGCCGCGCTCGCCTGGAAATTACTACCAAGCCCGGCACCCCCGATTTCCATGGCACCGTAAATTTTCTTTATCGCAACGCCGTCTTTGACGCCGCCAATGCCTTCGCCATCCAAAAACCCCGCGAGTCCCGCCAATATTACGAAGGCTCGCTCAGCGGTCCGCTCAGCCGCGACAAAAAAACTACTTTCCTTTTGTCCCTGGATCGCGATCTTGATTCCGTGCAAACCATCGTTGACGCGGCAAATCAGTTCGGTCCCATCCACGAAAACGTTCCCGCTCCCATCCATCACTCTTTTGCGGAAGGACGCGTCTTCCATCAACTCGCCAACGGCGACCTTTTTTGGATCGGCTCTTCCTACGAGAATTCTTCCTACAAGAACCAAAACGTCGGAGGCAACGTCCTCCCCGAAGCCGGATACAACTCCGTGACCGTCGAAAACGAAATCAACGTCAGCTACCGCCATACTTTTTCAACCAACTGGATCAACCAACTCCGCTTTCTTGTTGGCGAGAACAATCAGCCTCGCACCAGCGTCACCGAAGCTCCGCAAATCATCGTGTCCGGCGCCTTTACCGGCGGTGGCGCGCAAGCCGATTCCCGCCGCACCGAATACCATTTCGACGGCACCGACATCGTCACCTGGATTCACGGCAAGCATCTCTTCAATTTCGGTATTGACGTTCCGGACATCAGCCGCCGCGGCGCCGACGACTTTAGCAATCAGCTCGGTAGCTACACGTTCGCCAGTCTCGCCGCCTTTCAAGCCAAAGCTGCGTCCACCATCACCATCCAACAAGGCAACGGGCACTTGGTTTTCCTGGAAAAAACACTCGCCGGCTTTATCGAAGATTCCATCCGCGTGAATCGCAAATTTTCCGTTACCGTTGGTCTCCGCTATTACTGGCAAAATTATTTTCACGACGATCCCAATAATTTCGCCCCACGTTTCAGCCTCGCGTACGCTCCCTCAACCAAGAGCAAGACCGTCTTTCGCGGCGGCGCCGGCGTCTTCTATGACCGCACCGGCCCCCGGCCCATCGCCGACCTCCTGCATTTCAACGGCATCAACCTCCTGCGTTTTATCGTTACTGATCCCACTTTTCCGGTGACTCCCGCGGAGATTGCAGCCACTCCGACCAGTATCGTCACCCTCGATCCTCGTCTGCACATTCCCTACCGTCTGCAATACGGCTTCGCCATCGAGCGCCAGGTCACCGCCAAAAGCACCTTCAGCGCCGGCTATGTCGGCTCGCGCGGCATTTCCCTCTTTCGCTCCATAGACGCCAACGCGCCTCTCCTTCCGCCTTTCACCGACCGGCCCGACCCCGCCCTCGGCCAAAATCGCCAAATGCAATCCGATGGCTACCAGAAATCCAACGCCCTCGAACTCACCTTCCGTGGCCAGCCTTCCAAATATTTTTCCGGCCAAGTCCAGTACACCCTCAGCAAAACCTACAACAACACTCAGGGCATCACCTACTTCCCCGCGAACAGCTACGATCCCGCCGCGGATTGGGCACGCTCCGATAACGATCGCCGCCACAAATTCGATCTCCTGGGCTCATCGCATTTCACGGATCTGTTCATTCTCGGCGCGGCTCTCTCGCTTTATTCCGGAAAGCCAGTAAACGTCACCACCGGCGCGGACGACAACGGCGACGGCGTCGTAAACGATCGTCCCCTCGGTCGTGCGCGCAACACTCTCCACGGCCCCGGCCTCATCAATCTCGATCTCAACGTGTCGCACGACTTCACCTTCAAACCGAAATCCGACAAACAAAAAGACGTCCCCACCCTCACTGTCTCCATCGATTCTTTCAACATCCTGAATCACCCCAACTACGTCACTTTCGTCGGTGTCGTCACCTCCCCGTTCTTCGGCCAACCCGTCGCCGCCAACCCCCCGCGCCGCACCCAACTAAACCTGGAATTCAAGTTCTAACGCTTTCCAGTTTCATTTTCAGATGACCGTCATTCCGAGCGAAGCGACCGAAGGTTCCGACCTTGTCGGAAGGAATCTCTCTTGCCTTCTTTCCCTGATGCGCTGAACGCTCCGGCTGGAATCACACGCCGTATGACTCCGCTTGCTCGCCGTTTTTCTCGTTCTCGGCGAACCTCTGCGCACTTTGCGTCTCTGCGTTATCTTTTTCTTTCGTTTCGTCTTTTTCTCTCTCTTTGTACTTCCTCACGTCACAGTAAGCTAGACTCTCTGCCACAATACAAATCGAGGCAACCACGATGAAACGATTCCTTACCACGGTGCTGCTACTCTCTCCCGCCCTCGCAATAGCCCAATCTCGCGACCCAGAACCCGCCACTGTCGGCGAAGTCTCCTTCCCCAACTCCGGCTCCCCCGCTGCCCAATCCGATTTCCTTCACGGCCTCGCGCAACTCCACAATTTCGAGTACGAAGACGCCGCTAAGCACTTCCGTCGCGCAGAAGAACTCGACCCCAATTTCGCCATGGCTTACTGGGGCGAAGCTATGAGCAAAAATCACGGCGTCTGGCATGACCAGGATCGCGACGCAGCCCGCGCCGCCATCGAGAAGCTCGCTTCGACTCCCGAAGAGCGTCAAGCGAAGGCTCCCACTCCCCGCGAAAAACAATATCTCGCCGCCGTCGAAATCCTCTACGGCGAAGGCTCCAAGGACGACCGCGACCAGAAGTACGAGGCGGCCATGGCGCAGCTCCACCAAAATTTTCCCGATGACATTGACGCCACGGCGTTCTACGCACTCTCCATCCTAAGCTCCGCAGAACGTGGCCGCGACTTCGCTACCTACATGCGCGCAGCAGCCGTCCTGGAAGAAGTTTTCCCGCAGCGCTCGCACCATCCGGGAGTAGTCCACTACCTCATTCACAGCTACGACGACCCCATCCACGCGCCCCTCGGCCTGCGCGCCGCACGTATCTACGCGCAACTTGCCCCCGACGCTGGCCACGCGCAGCACATGACTTCGCATATTTTCCTGGCTCTCGGTATGTGGGAAGACGTCGTGAAGGCCAACGAAACCGCAATCGCCGTAGTCAATCGCCAACGTGCCGACGCAGGCCGCTCGCCTCGCGCCTGCGGCCATTACCCGTATTGGCTGGAATACGGCTACATGCAATTGGGCCGTGTTTCCGACGCTCGCCGCATGCTCACTGCCTGCCGCGAAGAAGCTCTTCGCCAGGCCGCGCGCAATTCACAGGGCACCCATGCCACGGTCGACTCGGACAACAGTTCCATCGGCTCCTACGCGGAAATGCGCGCTAACTTTATCATCGATTCGGAACTCTGGCAGGACGACGTGGCCCGTTGGACCTTTCCGGCCGTGAACTATCCCTTCGCACAACTTACTTTCGACTACACCGACGCCCTCGTCGCTTACAAGTCTTCCGATCTCGCTGCCGCTCGCCAGGCATTCTCCCGCGCGGAATCCGATTTTGCACGCGCGAAAACCTTGACCGAAAAAGGCGTATTGGATGATCCCGACAAATTAAACGACGCCGCCATACTAGTCGATCAACTGCGCGGTCTTCTCTCCTCTGCCGGCCCCGCCGAGGTCATCTCCGCACTAAAAACCGTCGCCGAGAAGGAACGCTCTCTTCCCTTGGAATTCGGCCCTCCAGTCACTTTTAAGCCCACCGACGAACTTCTCGGCGAACTCTATCTCCGCTCCAATCGGCCCAGCGATGCCAACGCCGCCTTCCAGGCCGATCTCGCCCGTGCTCCCGGACGCCGCCTCGGCACCCAGGGCCTCGCCGCATCCGCACAACACATCTCGCCAGACAAAGCTCCCGCCCTATCCGCAAAGCCAGCCGTAACAGAAAGTCACGTCCACAATTAATTGTTCAGCGGGGAAAGAATTCTCGGAACAAATCCAGGATAGGAAGAAGTTCGGAAAAAGTGACCGAGCAATCATCAGCTCAAGAGCCGTCATTCCGAGCGAAGCGAGAACTTCCCTCTCTCCGAGCGATCGCTGCGCGGAGAAATCTCTCCTCGATCTTCACACGTTGGAAGACGCTCCCAGGATACGCCGTGTCCCCACTACAGATCCGTCGCACGCCGCCCGTATTTCACATGCCCAAGTTTGATATACCGCAAGCAGTCCGGAACCAGCGCGCCTGCCGTCACGGCGATCAGCGCCAGCAAAAGAGTTTCAGCAATCGTTTTTGCGTCCATAACGTCACCTCGTAAAACAGCTGCCGTTCAGGATCGCACCCCACTCTATTTAACCCTCCGCGAAGCCCAAGCAAATACTGGAAATTCCCGATGTTACTCGGATTTGATCCCTAGGTATTTTGCCGTAAACCATCAATCCATCGACGCGTCTCACGACTTCGCCCGAAACGCTTCCAGGCTCCATAGATCCTTGCCCTCATCGTGGCAGAGCACATACCGGTTCCCGTCCGACGCCACGACCCGGAAATACGTCGCCCGCGGCGAATACCACCGGTCTTCCACCTCGATCACCTCGTACGTTCGCCCGCTCATCACAAATCGCACCGGCCGCTCGTCCGCCCGATACCCCGAATAGCACTCCATCGCAATGAACATAGCAATCAATCGACCGTCTCAACTACTTGCTCTCCGCCCAATTATCCTGCGCGGCGATGACCTGCCACTTCCCGTCGCGTTTCAGCCATGTATCCGTCCAGATCAGGCTACGAGTACGCTCCATTCCTTTGTTGTCCTTTTCTACTCGGCTTTCCGATCCATAGAGCACGGCCAGATCCTCACCGAAAAAATGCACTCTGACATCACCGAGTCGGCATTCGCGAGCTTCGTGTTTCGAGGTTTTTGTCTCCTGAACATCTTCGGACTTCGTATACCGTTTTCCGTTCGGAGCTGTTCCTTCGAAATCGTCAGCCAGCGTTGCTTGCGCGGACAGATTGCCGTCACAGTCCGCTTCTGCCCACTGGCGTTCCATGTGAGTTAAGGATTTTGCGGTCTCGTCGTTTTGTGCCGCCCACTTGGCCTGCTGTCCACCGGCCGCAGCTGCCAGCAACGATGTGGTCCCGAGCGCGATCCATAAACCTGGTCGCTTAAGCATGTCCCCTCCGCTCCATCGCGCAGCCTAGTAACATCGTTGCCGTCGGGCGCTTATACATCTGGACGTTGCTCAGACTTTTCAATCGAGAAAGGCGCGGCCAATTGGCTAGCTCAAGCTGACTTTGCCAGCCGCCAGATCATAAACTCCGCTTTCCACCTTCAACTTCCCGCCCTTCAGCGCGTCCTTCACGACGGTCGACGACGTTCGGAGCAGTTCAGCCTGATGTTCGGCATTCAGGCCAATCGCCTTATCCAGATTCCCGCCAGACTTTTCCACCGCTGGCCGCAAATGTTTATAAAGCACGCTGATCTGCCCGGGAACCGTGTCGTTCTTCATCGCCGCTTTCACGGCGCCACAACTCGTGTGTCCCAGCACCAGCACCACTTTTACTCCCAACGCCGCCACTCCATATTCCAGAGTCGCGATGATTTCCGGCGTCACCATGTTGCCTGCGACGCGCGCCACAAAAATGTGTCCAATAGTCTGATCAAAAATCAGTTCAACCGGCACCCGCGAATCAGCGCACGCCAGCACTGCGGCGAACGGTTCTTGTTTGTCTACAGTGTGTTCTTTCAGAATCGCCAAATCGTGTTCTATCGATGTCAGTTGATTCGCCGCGAACCGCCCGTTCCCCGCCAGCAATTCTTTCAACGCCGCATCCGGCGTCAGGTTCGTTTGTGCTGCCAACATTGCCGGCACCCCCAATTCGATTCCTGCCTGTGCTGCGATTCCAACTGCCGCCCCTGAAACCGTACTGCGCAGAAATCTCCTCCGGTCAATTTCCGTACCAGACCCTTCGTGATTTCCCATAAGTCCACCACTTTCTTGATAGTGTCGCGGCGCGTGCATGGAGTCACGCGTAGGCATCATAAGTTAGGTGGGAATATTCTGGTAGAGAGTTTCACTTCGCGATCATCGTATTTTTAGTCTTCACGCGTTTCCTGGCAAATCGCAGCAAAATTCATACTCTTTACTCCGCAATAATTCCAGGACTATCCCATTGAACGGTTTTCAAAATTGTCCAGCCGTACAGTGGATTTCCCCTGGGCTCCGCCCTATTCTCTTCTTTTTGATTTGATCGCAGGCGCTGCGCGCTTGTCGAAGGAGAGTTTTTGTCCGGCCCGTCTCGAACCTTCGGTGTATCAGCCGCCAGCGCTTCTACACGCCCCGTCCCTCCTATCTCTTCGCTGTGTCTTTCTTCCCTCGATGAACGACTGCAAATTCACTCGACTAACCTCTTTCTTTTCAATTGCGGCTTTTCGCTTTTCTTCACTCTTTTTCACTCTTGTAGAAATAAGCCATTTGTTTGCATACTCATACGAAAAATACCCGGTGGTTGGGCCATCCCACGTTCCCATTCCGGAACGGCACCACTCACAGCTTACGCTGCCTCTCTCTACCTCATTACCTCGTTACGTCATTACCTCCTTCCGCCTCTTTGTGCGAGACTCGCTCATCATTCTCACAAGGAGCCCTCTCAATGAAACTCTCTGAAGTCGCAGAGAAACTTTCCTGCCGCCTCGAAGGCGATCACAACGCCGAAGTCACCGGCATCGCTGGCATGGACCACGCCACCGTCGGCCAGATTACTTTTCTGGCCAACCGCCGCTACTTTCCTCTGCTTCACACCACTCGCGCCACCGCCATCTTCATCGAAGACGGTATTCGTATCGAACGTGACCCTGGCCTCCCGCCTCTCGCCGCCCTTCGCTCCAACAATCCTTATCTCGCTTTCGCGCACGCCATTGAACTTTTCTACCAGCCGCCCGCCTACGCTCCGGCCATACATCCCACAGCGGTCATTGCCAACTCGGCGAAAGTCGGTTCGGGCGCGCACATCGGCCCTTACTGTTTCGTGGATGAAAACGCCACCATCGGCGATCACGCCGTCTTGCATAGCTTCGTCACCATCTATCGCGGCGCAAAAATCGGTGATCACTTTTTTGCCCATGCCCACGCCGTGGTTCGCGAACACTGCCGTATCGGCAACCGCGTCATTCTGCAAAATGGTGTAGTCATCGGCGCTGACGGCCTCGGCTTCGCAAAACAAAAAGACGGTTCCTGGTACAAGATGGCGCAGTCCGGCCCGGCCGTTCTCGGAGACGACGTGGAAATTCAAGCCAATTCCTGCATTGACCGCGCCACAGTCGGCGAAACTCGCATCGCTCACGGCGCAAAAATCGATGACCTCGTTTTAATCGGTCACGCTTCGCAGGTAGGAGCCAACGCCATGCTCTGCGGCCAGGTTGGCCTCGCAGGCTCAACAAAAATTGGCGATGGCTGCATTCTCGCCGGACAAGTCGGCACCGCGGGGCATCTCACCATCGGCAACGGCGCCGTCATCACTGCAAAAAGCGGCGTCCCGAATGACGTTCCTTCCGCTGGCCTCTACTCTGGCTATCCCGCAGTGGAAAATCGCCAGTGGCTCAAGACCCACGCCGCCCTGAATCGCCTTCCCGATTTGCAACGCAGAGTCCGGGAACTGGAGGAAGAAATAGCAAAACTAAAATCCTCCCGCTAGCTACATGGCGGGTGGCAAACAGCGGTGTCATCCTGAAGCGAACCCGCAAGGTTCGTAGAAGGATCTCAACATAAGCGGCAACGCAAACGTCAACGGAAAGCGCGATTGGCAGGCCGCAGAGTTCGAGTCACGCCGCGCCAGGAAATCCAATCGGCCGCTGATCCGGAGGCAACCCGGCTGCCAACGCATCATGCACAACCGCGTTGAGCTTCTCCCGCTCCTCGAACGTGTAGTGCGAAGCGTCAATCGGCGCAAGAAATTCCACCAGGATTTCTCCCGGATGAATTTCCAGCGACCGCTTGCGCATAATGCGATGCGCGCCGGAACACGCAATCGGCACAATCGGCACGCCAGCCTTGACCGCCATCACTACCGCGCCTTTTTTGAATTCCTGCAGGCGTCCGTCAGGGCTGCGCGTCCCTTCCGGATAAATCAGGAACGATTGCCCGGCGCGCATCGCCTCGATGGCCTTTTCCAAACTGGCAATCGCCGATTCCTGCTTGGCGCGATCGACAGGAATAAAATGCGCCAGGTGAAATGCCTGCCCGACAATGGGATACGTGAACAGCGACTTCTTCAGCAGGATCGCGATTCTTCGCGGGATCGCGCCGACCACCGCGGGAGCGTCAGCCGTGCTGGTATGGTTCGCGATGAACAAACAAGTGCCGGATGGAATTCGCTCCGTGCCCGCGATGCGCACGCGCACTCCAACCGCGCGCACAAAAAACATCACGCCTCGGACACCGGCCCAGTACAGCGCAGACGGATTTTTTGAAATGACGGTGTAAAGGAGCAGGGGAATTCCAGCAACAATGATGTACAGCGACAAAAAGACGCCGATGAAAAGTGTCCGCAGCATGAATGAAGTTGACGCTAACTCTCTCGAACGCTGTGGCGCACGTCAAGGTGAACTTCGGATTGCGCTCAGTGCGTCGCGGCACCGGCAGCTTGCGCCGCAGCCGCTGTTCCGTGCAACACCCCTTCGCGGATCGCGCGCGCTTTTGGCGAAGCTTGCGGATCTTCGGCAATCGCAAAAATGGATTCCGACTTTCCGCCAAGCGCGAACGCAATATCGAGTGGTTTTTCGTTTCGCAGCACGCGCAACTTCAGCGTGTCGCCGGGATTTTTATTGCGCAGCCAGTGTTCCGCGCGCCGTGGAACATTTTCGCCGTTGAAATTCACAACCTCATCTCCGGCCAGCAATCCCGCGCGTTCTGCGGGCGATCCCGGAACGACCGAGCGCGCCACGGATTTTCCGTTGGCGTCGCGTTCCACCGAAAAACCAAGTTCGGCGCGAACGATTTCCTGCCGCTGCAGCAGCAACCCTGCTTTCGCCAGCACCGATTGGTACGGGAGAGGTTCGGCGTTCGCAATATATTTTCGAAAGAAATCGTCGAACGAACCGCCCGCGACTTCTTCCGTGGTCAGGCGGACATCCAGACTGTCGCGATATGTTTTTCCATTTTCCGCGAAGTCCTCTTTCATCTTTCGCATTACATCGTCGAGCGAACGCTCGTTGTTGGTGCGGTCGCGAATCAGAATGTCGAGGAGGTCGCCAAGAACCTGTCCTTTTGTGTAATACGACACGCTGAATTCCGGCCCGTTGTAGTAATCGTATTTGTCGAGCCAGGTATCCAGGCTCGATTGTTCGGCGCTCTGCCATTTGTTTGCCGGGCGCGATTCCAGTTCGTTGATTTGCTGCGCGAGGTCGGCATAGAAATCCTGTTTCGACCAAAGCCCGGAACGCACTTGCGCGTATCGCCCGTAGGTGCTGGTCACGCCTTCGGCAAACCACAACGCACGAGTGTATTGCTCCCGCGTGTAGTCGATGGGTTCGAGCGAAGCGGGCCGAATCCGCTTCACGTTCCAGAGGTGGAAAAATTCATGCGCGGAAACGCTGGCGAGTTGCGATTCGGAATTTACGTTGATGGCGGTCGAGTTCGCGTGCTCCATTCCGCCGCCGGCGCCCTGTGTATCTTTGCCCACGTGAAAAATGAAAACGTAATGGTCGAACGGAGCACCGCCCATCAACTCGATTTCATATCTGCAGATTTTGCGCAGCGCATTTTCCACGTCAGCCTGTTTCCATCCATCGCCGTGAATCGCAACAGAAATTGCCGGTTCGATTCCGGGGATGCGGAAAAGTTTGAAGGTGCCAATTTCGATCGGCCCATCGGCGAAAGCGTCATAGTCTTGAGCAGAGACGGTATGCGCAGTATTGGGACCGCTCTGAAACGTCGAGAGGTCGAGAGCCGTGGTGACGTTCCAATTGGAGGGAAGATCTTGGAGAGCGAGAAAAATCCTCTCGTCGCGGCGTTCCGGAAGATACATGAAAACCATCGCCGGATTGATGAAAGCGTGGTCTTCGCTGAGCTGCGAAGCAAAAGGGCCGGGACTATCCCAGTAGATCGAATATCGAACCGTGACGATGCCCTCGCCGCGAACGCGCCAGGTAAGCTTGTCGACTTTATCGATCGCTAGCGCGTGTGATCCCGTAAATGCGTCGACACGCTGGATGCGGCTGCTGAAATCGCGGATTTCGTATAGAGCGTTCCAGGCGGGCATTTGAAGAATCAGATCGTCATGCACATCGGGCACGTTCACGGTCACATGGAAAAGATGCTGGGAAGGATTTGCTAGCGACAATTGGTACGAGATCGTTGCACGACATGGCGGTGAAACAAAGGTGGCGATGAGGAGATGCAGGAGGATGAAAGCGCGGTAAGGAAAGCGAAAATGGAAGTGTTTCACCTAGAGTTGGCCTCGGCTGGCGCTGGCTGCGGCGCAGCTAATTTTTTCAGAAGCTTTTCGCAAAGTCCATCGAAGCTGCCGTTGGACATGATGAGCAAAAGATCGCCGGGCTTGGCGTTGGCTGCGAGAAAATCGGCCATGGCTTCGCCGCCGGAGACTACGTTGGCTTCTTTGCCGAGAGTACCAACGCTGGCTGCCACCGTTTCTGGATCGAGGCGATTTTCGTCGCCGAGCTGTTGGGCGCGGAAAACTCCGCCGAGCGCGACGCGATCGGCTAAAGCTAGCGCTTGCGGCAGGGATTCCTGAAAGACTTTGCGGCGCATGGAATTGGAGCGCGGTTCGAGAATCACCCATAAGCGGCGATTCGGCCAGCGCCCGCGAACGGCTTCGATGGTGGCGCGTACGGCAGTCGGGTGATGCGCAAAATCGTCAACGACAAGAATTCCATGATGCTCGGCTTTG
>Ga0137362_10001560_pt1 | contig 14309 bp, 16 predicted proteins | sample MadtaG_2_FD_104801 | JGI IMG/M metagenome (GOLD analysis project Ga0137362, IMG submission 104801) | Vadose zone soil microbial communities from Angelo Coast Range Reserve, California, USA - Mad1_100_16 metaG | ecosystem: Environmental > Terrestrial > Soil > Vadose zone | place: USA: California... | reverse complement strand
CGCCATGACCGACGCTGAAGTCGACGCACTCGTCGTCCCCACAACTCCCATTGCCGCTCCGCTGATTGGCGAAGAATCCACTCCTATCGGAAAAACCAATCACCCCACCCGCGCCCTGCTGTTGCGCCTGAATCGTCCAGCGAACCTCGCCGGCATCCCCGCAATATCCGTCCCTTGTGGCTTTACGTCTGCCGGCCTCCCTGTCGGCCTGCAGTTGATCGGTACCGTAACAAACGAACTCCTCCTGCTCCGGATCGCGCACCTGTTCGAAGAATTCAACCCACAACGTAAACGACCCCCGATTGCAAAACTGTCATCCTGAGGGCATCCGACTTGTCCCGAGCGGAGCCGAGGGGCGAGGATGCCCGAAGGACCTCAAACTCAACCCAGATACGCAAGTCTCACCGACGTATTGGCGTCTCCTCGGCGAGCCTCCTCGCTCTTCCTCATCAGCCGTTTGCCAATCACGAACCCCAGCGTTCCCGTAACCATTCCTCCCAAGATATCCGCCACATAGTGATACTGTCCCCATACCGTCGAGATGCACATGCACAGCACCAGGGGCAGCATCACCCAAAACAGCCATCGCCGGTGCCGCCACGCGCCCCACAGTGCCGCAAACGATCCCGCCACATGCTCGGAAGGAAACGCCGCCCCGCGCACGCGCCCATAGTGCTCGATAAAATGAATCGCCGCCGTAAACGGCCCACGGTGCAATTCCCCATGCCATGAACCCGCCATCGCAAACCACGGGCTCTCGATCGGAAAGAAAATGGCAATCACGTATCCGATCGCGTACCCAACCGCCGAATAGGTCATCACCGACCAGTATCCGCGCCAGTCTTCCCGGTAGTAGAGAATTCCGCCAAGCACCAGCAGGTAAACGAAGTATGTCAAATACGCAAACTGCATGAACTCATTGCGGCCCGCCGTAGCAAACTGCTCCAGCCAAATCGTCGGATGCACACCCGTCAGCCAGTGATCAAATGCGATGAGCTTCGCGTCCTGCCAACGCGGCGACACCAAATGCACCAGCGCACCCAACTCCTCAAAGCAAAATAGGAAGAAGAGATGCGGATACCAGTGCCGCCAAAAATGCCAGAATCTCCGCGTGCGAGGGCCGTTCCTGCTCGCGCCGCGCCTCTCCGTCGCTGACGTCGAAGTAGGACTCCAGACATTAGCCTCAGCTCGGCACAAAGCCAGGATCAGTAGTGCCACGAGTGCCTGCACACTAAGCAACCGCAGTGGATGCCCCAGGTTCGCCGCGAATATCACAATCAGCGCGCTGGAAACCGCCAGATATCCCAGCGCCACCCATTCAAAGGGCCCGCATACCGCCGCAGACGCCAATTCCTCAGGCAGGCTCTTGGCGCTAACACGTTGCGAATCGAAGACCCTTAAACGTGCTCTGTCCTCCGGCGAACTAATGCCAGGCTGCCAAACCGTCGCGAATTCATTTCCTCGATGCTCACTCCCAGACGTACGCCTCATCCCACGTTCTCCCAAATCTCTTCAGCGTCTCTCCGTTCCCCCTGCGTGTTCAGTGCACTCCGCTTTGGTTTTTCCCCCTCTGCCCAGGTGAACACTGGCCATCTCTTGCGCCGCGCCAGCGTCTCGAGCCGCCGCGAAGGATTCACGGCCACCGCCTGCCCAACCGCTTCGAGCATCCATCGATCACTGATGCAATCTCCGTACGCATAGCACTGCGCCAACTCAAATCCCTTTTCCGCGGCCAACCGCCGCGCCGCGCGAGCCTTTGTCTCTCCGAACATCGCATCTCCAAGAATCCACCCCGTCCACCGCCCATCTTCCTGTTCCAACCGCGTAGCGCAAACCGCCACGGATGCCGCGATTCCGCGCACTGCCAGCCGCACCACCAGCGCAAGCGCCATCTCCTGCGCCAACGGCGCTAGCGTGCCGCTCACCAACACAATCCTGTGCCCCTGCTGCGCATGCCAGGCCACCTGGTCTACCCCTTCGGGGAAAAACCGCGGGACAGCGATTTGTGGCTGTCCCCCGTCTCTTCGAAATTCACCCTCGCCCGCGCGTACGCCGCGCAAGTAGATTTTGTTGGCGTGCCGCATCGTTCGGATTCCTCGAGGCGCTAGCCACGCCAACCGTGCCAGCCACAAAAGATAACTCCGCATCTCTATCGCGCCCCGACGTCGCAATTCCGCAAAAAACCTCCGCTCGAGCGAAGGCCGCGCTATCAGCGTCCCGTCCAAATCAAAAAATGCCGCAACCTGTCCGCCCAATTCGCGCGATTTCATGCGATTTTCTTGGTTACACTCTTTCCGCCGCGCGCTACCATTCCATCCGCGAAATACTTCCATCCCTCCAGCAGCACCGGCAACCCTCGCACAAGGCAAAATCCCGCCGTGGCCCACGTCAAAATCTGTGCCCCCATGCGGATCAGCATCTGAGCATCGGCCGCCAACTCCCCAATCAGCGCCACTGGCCCTCGCGTCAGCGCCAGCTCCAATCCCAAATAGCAAAAGCATAGGCACTTCATCGCCGCATACAATCCGCGGCTCCACTTCGATGCCACGAGTGCGCGTCCCCACCAGGTCTGCAGCATAGCGTTCGCTCCCCATCCCGAGTGCCCAGCGCGCATGGCCAACCCGCGCAGAAAATCCGTGGCCGCACCGCGCGCAAAGAAGAACACCGGCAGCCACACCGACACCATGCCCACCACCGCAAAGTAAGTGAAGTACACGTTCTCGATCATGCGGTCGCCTAAGATGTCGATCTGCGCTCCCATAGGCGTCGCCAGCTTCTCCGTCCGCGCGATGTGTCCATCCAGCGCATCCAGCGCGATCGACGCCACCGTGAGCCCCACCGCCGCCAGATTCGCCCACGCGCCGCGCCCAAACAAACTCACCGCCGCGAATCCCACCAGCACCCGCAACAGCGTCACTTTGTTCGGCGTCCAGTTCATGCGCATTCCGCGGAACAGCCATTTCAGGTTGTTCCCCGACGATCTCGAAGAAATGCAACCGTGCTGCCAATGCCGCACTGCTAAGCTCATTATTTCCAAGACCTTATGGGCAACCTTTTTGGGTCGCGCCTCCGGCCCCGCCAGCCAAATCCCTCATCATGTCGGCCATTCGCTACCCCGCACCGCTGCCGTCCGTCCAAACAAGTGCTGCGCTATTGGAATAATCTGGCCGCGAATCCAGGTCATCTCTCATGGCGGCCTCTTCAAGCGGACGGCCGGCCAAAAGGCCGCGAATCAGCAAGCGCCGGCGCAAGCACTCACGCACTTTGTGGGACAATAAAAGTTGCGCGTCCAACGCGGCACCGCATATAGTGCGCCGCGATGCTCGTGTTTCCTTGTAGCGGCGCAGGAAGCGGCGTTCGCCCGAAGCAATTTCAAGCGGAGCGGGAATCCGCAAACGCAGGGCTAACGTAACGATGAATGTGGCGCGGATGCCGATCGAAACTCTCATGCACATAAGGACCGATTGCGAATGACCGATGTCTCACTCTTAGGAGCCTTCCTCGCCGGCCTGGTCTCCTTCCTCTCTCCCTGCGTTCTGCCCCTTGTTCCCGGCTACATCTCCATGCTCTCCGGCATCGGTATGGAGCAGCTTCGCCAAGGTCAGCCGCCCCGGGCTGGACTCTTCGCCTCCTCGCTCTCTTTCGTTGTCGGCTTCTCCGTGGTCTTTATTTCCTTCGGCGCCTCGGCCAGTGCCGTCGGCACTTTTCTTCGCCAAAATCGCTCCCTGCTCGCCCCCATCGCCGGCGCTTTGATTCTTCTCTTCGGTCTGCACCTTCTTGGGGTTCTCATCAAGCTGACGGTCCGCACCGGCCTCATTCTCGGCGCTGTGCTCGCGCTTCTTGGCGTAGTCGCGCTTCTGCGCGGTGGTCCGCTGGTCGCTGGTCTCGGCTTCGTTCACTTCTTCTCGCTGTCGCTGATTGGTTTCTTCGGCCCAGCCATGACACGCTGGCTCAATCGCGACGTCCGTCTCCGCACCAGCAGCACACAACCCGGCATCTGGAGCGGTTTCCTCCTCGGTTTCGCCTTCGCTTTTGGCTGGACTCCCTGCATCGGACCAATTCTCGCCACGGTGCTAGCGCTCGCTGCCGCCAGCGACACCATCGCCCGCGGCGTTCTCCTTCTCGCCGTTTACTCCGCCGGTCTCGCCGTGCCTTTTCTCCTCACCGCGCTCGGCATCGGCCAGTTCCTGCGCTTCTACCAGCGCTTCCGAAAACATCTTCACGCCGTCGAACTCTTCAGCGGCGCTTTGCTTCTTTTTGTCGGCGGTTTGGTCTTCACCAACCGCCTTACGTGGATGGCCGGCAAGCTTGGCTTTCTCAACAGCATTGTTTTGTGGCTTGAGAAATCTCTGACCGGCGCGAAATGAGCCGTTCACTTTTGCCGTGCTCGCCAAGCTGCGAGATAATATTTTCGTTAGCTAAATTTAGAGGAGTGTAGCGTTGAAGAAATCTCTGCTGGTCATCATCGCGGTTGTCGCCGTCATCGTCGCCACCTATCTCGCCGACCGCGCCACTCGCCAGCCCAAAAACGCCGTCGTCAAGGTCACCCTCGCCAATGCTGACGCGAAGCCAGAACCCGAGGTCACCTTAAAGGACCTCGACGGCAAAGACCTCTCCCTGGCTCAGTACAAAGGCAAGGTCGTCCTCGTCAATTTTTGGGCCACCTGGTGCGAGCCTTGCCAGATCGAAATACCCTGGCTCATCGAAATGCAGCAAAAGTACGCCGCCAGAGGCTTCACCGTGCTCGGCATTGCCATGGACGAAGAAGGCGCCAGTGTGGTGACTCCGTGGGTCCACCAGGAGCGCTTTGACGTCAACGGTTCCAAATCCCAGATGAATTACCCGATCGTCATCGGCGACGACGCCGCGGCCGACAAATTCGGCGGCCTCCTCGGTTATCCCACCAGCGTTCTCATCAGCCGCGACGGCAAAATCGTCAAGCGCATCACAGGAATCATCAGCTATGACGAAATGTCCAAGTCCATCGAATCCCAGCTCTGATGCGTCGCGCTACCCTGTCATTCCGAGCGGAGCGGCCCGGCTTTTTCCTGCGCCCGGTTTGTGGGCGCCGGGTCGCGCAGTCGAGGAATCTCTCTTTGATGTGCGATTCGTTTTCAGCCTTTGTTGCTCTCGATAAGTCGCTCGTGTACGCTCAAACCATGCTCGATGAAAAGGATTTTCAGAAAAAAGCCGACACTGCTTTTGAGGATCTCAAGCGCCGCCTCCTGACTCTAGGCGATGAACACGGTTTTGACGTCGAAGGCGAAAGCGGCAAGCTCGAAGTAATCTTCGAAGAGCCTGAAGAAGCCAAATTCGTCGTTTCGCCGAACACGCCCGTTCGCGAAATCTGGATTTCCGCCCTCTCCACCAGCTTTAAACTCGGTTGGTCCGATTCCAAAAACGCCTTCATCCTGGAAAAGACCGGCGAAAATCTTCTCGACGTCATGAGCCGCGTCGTCTCTCAGCAACTCGGCACCAAGGTGAAGTTGTGAAGCCGGCAGTCGCCATTGCCATCAGCGCTCTCCTTCTGATCATCGTCTCCGCACTACCATCCGCTCACCCGCAAATCCCGTCCGGACGCGAAGTCGTCTCTCCCTCCGCATATGTTTCGCTCGAACCCGTCGCCCGCGGCGGCTCCTTCCAACTCGCCGTCGTGCTCAGAATCCGGCCCGGCTTTCACATCAACGCGCGCAAGCCTTCCGCCGACTACCTCATTCCCACCGACCTCCGCGCCAATCTTCCCGCCGGTTTCAAATCCGCCGGCGAAGTCTCCTACCCCAAGGGTGAACTCCGCACCTTCGCCTTTACCAAGACTCCGCTCAACGTCTACCAGGACAAAGTCGTCCTGCGCGTTCCGCTCACCGCGCAATCCGATGCCCCACTCGGCGCACAACACATCCCGCTCAAGCTGCGCTACCAGGCCTGCAGCAACGAAGTCTGCCTCCCGCCCGTCACTCTCGATGTCGATGCCCCGGTCACCGTCGCCGCGAGCGCCGCCAATTCCCATCCCGCCCATCCAGAGCTTTTCCCCGCCCAGTAGCATCTTTAATTTAGAACCCGAAGTCTCATCTCGGAGGAGCCATGCCCGACCGTCCCGACGACTTCCAAAAATTTCGCGCCAACCTCAACGAAGAAATCCTCGGCTGCGGCCACCTCGGGATAAAGCGCTTCTTCGCGCTCGATCATCAAGCCTACGAGCCGGGCGCTATCGGCACCAAAACCAAGGAACTCCTCGGCTTGGTCGCTTCCGCCGTCCTGCGCTGCGACGATCGCATCACCTACCATCTCGTGCGCTTCGGCGAAGAAGGCTGGAAGCGCGATGAGGTTATCGACGCCCTCAACGTCGCCCTGATCGTCGGCGGCTCCATCACCATCCCGCACGTCCGCCGCGCCTTCGCAAGCATGCGCGAAATCAACGGCCTGAAAAATTCCTAACCTCGACGACGGGTGCGGGCTGTACTTGCAGCCCGTCTAGACAAAATGAATTGATTTTGTTTTTCCGGCGCGCAATGCTAAAACAGTACACGCCCCCAGAACGCACGGTAATGAGTACGACCCCGACCCCAATCGCTTCCCCCCAGGAAACCGCCGCCGCCCGGCTCCGCAACTTCGGCCTCGGCGCCCTCTTTGCGCTCGTGCTGCTCCTGCCCAAGCTTCTGAATCTTCGCCGCGACCGTCGCAGTTGGCTCGCCTTCCGCATCCTGCTCGCCATTGCCGGAGCGTCTCTCGTTGTCCTGCCCCTTAGCTTGTGGAACAGTTGGCACGCCGCCATCGCCGGCCTCGCCATGTTTCTTGCCGCCATCCTGCTTCCCGAGGCGAAGCCGGACACTACCTTGGCCGACACCGTCGCACGGCTCGGCGCGCTGGTGGTCGTGAATGGCGGCAGCTACCAGCTGGAAGATGCGCCGCCCTCTGAGGTGCAGCTCTTCGTTTGTCCCGAACGCATCTGGGCTCTCGATTCTGACCAGCATCCACTCTTGGTCGTGCCCACGGCGCAAATTGCCTCCGCCATTGCATCCGAGTCCGCCGGTGATTGGATCGTGCGCATCCGCTGGGCCGAACACACCGCCGACTTCCACTATCGCGGCATTTTCGCCGAGCATCTGGCACGCGTGGCCGAATCCACATTGCGCAGCGTAATTCACACGCCGCTGCCGGTCCTTCCCCAAAAACGCGCCGCCACCGCCTGAGTTGGCGACATTTCCTGCCAGCGAGGCCTGTTCCCTTCGCTCGCAACTTTTCTCTACAAACACCCCTGCACTTCCGCCGTTTATGTCAAAATACAGGTATGGCGAGAGGTTGGGAAAGCAAAGCCGTAGAAGCTCAGGTCGAATCCAAAGAGGGTCCCAAGGCGTCATCGGGTCGCGAACCCAAAAGTGCCGAGCAACAACTCCGCGAGCAAGACATCAAGCAATTGCAACTCTCGCGCACCCGCATCGCCAACGACCTCGCCACCGCCACGCATCCCAATCACCGCAAATCCCTCGAAGCCGCCCTCGCCCACCTAGACAAGAAAATCGCCGACCTCTCCTAATCTTCTCTGTGCCCTCTGCGTCCCCTGTGGCGAAATCTTCCTTCTTCTATTGAATAAAATCTCCCGCCAATCCCCAAAAATCATTCACATAATAATGCGACAGCACGTTCCCAAACAAATAGCAGATCCCCTGGCACGGCGGAATCTCCCCATACATCTTCTTTCCATTCGCGAAGATCTTCCGCAGTGATCCGTCGCGCAGCAAATTCCCTGCAATCTTCCGCAAAGGCTCGCAAGGATAAAACACGTCCCCGTTCGGATACACCCGCGGAAACATCGTCGGATAACAGTGGAAGTCCCGAAATCGCAGCAGCGTCTCTATCGTCTTCGGCGTTCCGTTGATTGCCTGCGTCCCGGCGCGCCGCCGCGCGATGATTTTATCCACCAGCGCCTGATACTTCGCATTTCTTAGCAGCGCCAGATTCGGCATCTTTTCCATCTGCGCCGATTGTGCTGCGAACACAAAGCTCTGCTCTCCGCACCAATCCAGCAGCCGCTCCACCTCGCCGATGTTCCACTCTTCAATCACCGTGCTGATAGTGATGCGCCGCGGGCTTCCCAGCCGCTCCTTCGCAAATTCCAGGTTCTCCATCACCTTCGGCAAAGCCGCCGGCTTCGAAAGCGGGTTCGTCGGATCCGTCGCCAGCGCATCCAGGCTCACCACCAATCCCGTCACCCCGGACAAGATTCCCGCCTTGCGGTCCAGCAGCGTCCCATTCGTAATCAGCAGCACCGACCGGAACTTGCACTCGAATCGCGCAGCCCCAACAATTTCCTCAATGTCGCTGCGCAGCGTCGGCTCTCCGCCTGTGATCACGATCGAATCGCTCTCCTTGCGAATCTTTCGCAACAATCGAATCGTGTCCGCAGTCCCCAGTTCCTCGCTGAAAACGTCCGGCTCCTTCTGCGTGCAATAAGAGCAAGCCAAATTGCATTTGTGCGTCACGTAGAAAGTGACCGCGTAAGCCGCCACAACCTTTGTCCGCAAAACATGCCGCCGCCACCCATTCCGAAAATAAAGCCGAAAATTCTTCGCCACAAACGGCGCCTGCCGCACCAACCCGTGCAGCAGCTCGCGCCTCGACGGCACGTGCCTATCCAGCGCACTCACCGGCACAAAATTTGCCTTCTTCTCAGCCATGGTTCACACCAACAGCGTACAAGACCGCCGCAACGGGACCAAGGGAGTTGCTTCTTTTCCAGTATCACCTTCACGACCCAATTCCGACGTCATTTAGGCTATAGTCGCTCGACGTCGCTCCCCCATGCAAAATCGTGGCGCAATCATGCGATCGGCTGCGTTAGCATTGTTAGTCGTCGGCTTGGCCGTGCCCTCCGCCGAAAACGCCCCTGACATTCCCCGCTGGACCGGATCGTGGATCACTTGCCCGGATGCACCAGTTCGCGATGCAGCCGTCTTCCACTTTCGCAAACTCCTCACCCTCGAAAACCCGCCGGCCCATTTCATCGTCCACGTTAGCGCCGATAACCAGTTTCTTCTCTATATTAATCAACGCCGCGTTGGAGCGGGCCCTGCCCGCGGCGACTTGGCCCATTGGAGATTTGAGACTTACGACCTCGGCCCATTTTTGCGTTCCGGAATAAACCTTCTGGCCGCCACCGTCTGGAACTTCGGCGTGCATTCCGCGCTCGCCCAGATGAGCGATCGCAGCGGATTCCTGCTGCAAGGAAACACCGCAAACGAACAAGCCGCCGACACAAACGAAGCTTGGGAAGTCGAGCAAGAGAAGGGAATCACCGCCTCCGCGCCTACCGGCCTGCCGCCGAACGCCTACTTCGCTGCCGAGCCTTCTGAGCGCGTCGACGGCGCGGCATTCGACTGGCTTTGGAATGCCGCGCCGTCCGGCACTCCGAACTCGCGCTGGAAGAAAGCCCTTCGAATCGGTAAAGCGAGCTCGCGGGGACAGAGTTTCCCTTCGACTAACTGGGAACTGGTCCCCGACCAACTGCCGCACATGGCCATGGAGCTTGCTCCGGTGGGAAGAGTCGTTCGCGCAAATGGCATCGACCTTCCAGCGCAATTTCCGGACAGACCCTTTATGGTTCCTGCGCATGCCAACGCCAGCATCCTTATCGACGCGTCCCACCTGACCACGGCATATCCCGAACTAACCTTCACCGGCGGAGCGGGCAGCAGCATCCGCGTTACCTACGCCGAGGCGCTGTACGACGACAAGGGCAACAAAGGGAATCGCAACGAGATTGCCGGCAAACACATTGCGGGCCTCTACGACGAACTCCTGCCCGATGGCCCCACCCGCACCTTTGTTCCTCTTACATGGAAGACTTGGCGCTTCCTGCAACTGGATATCACGACCTCTAACGAAGCACTGCACGTCGATCGTCTCCACTCCTGGTTTACTGCGTTTCCCTTTGAGCAGCGCGGCCTCTTCGATTCCGACGATTCTTCTTTGGCCGCCATCTGGGAAATTGGCTGGCGCACAGCGCGTCTCGACGCCCATGACACCTACATGGACACGCCTTACTGGGAGCGCCTGCAATACGTTGGCGATACTCGCATTCAAGCACTGATTTCTTACACCGTGGCTGGCGACGACCGCTTGGCCCGGCAAGCGATACAAGCTATCAACGATTCGCGCATTCCAGATGGCATCACGCAAAGCCGCTATCCATCCTCCTCGCCGCAGTACATACCCACGTTTTCGCTGTTGTGGATCGGGATGGTCCACGACTTCTGGTTGTATCGTAACGATGCGGATTTCGTGCACGCGCAACTGGCCGGAACGCGCACGGTGCTCGATTGGTTCCTGCAGCACCAGGGTCCCGACGGACTATTGCAGCGGTTGCCGTGGTGGGTATTCGTGGATTGGTCCGAGGACTTCCAAGCCGGCGAGCCGCCGCAGGATAGGGATGGAGGGTCATCTATCATTACTTTGCAATTTATCGAAGCCCTTCGCTATGCCACAGAGCTGGAAGATGCGTATGGCAATCGCGCTCGCGCAGAGATCTATCGGCAAGGAACGGAGCGTGCCCTTGAGGGCGTACGCAAACTGTGCTGGAATCAAGAATATGGTCTGCTCGCTGACACTCCCGCGCAAACTCATTTCAGCCAGCACGCCAACATTCTTGGCATATGGCTCGACGTCATCCCGCAAGCGCAACAGAAGAACGCACTCACTAAGCTTCTTTCCGTCAGCGATACTCGATTCAACCGCGATTCGACGCTCCCTGCAATGTCCCAGGCCACTTACTATTTTCGATTCTACCTCGCGCGCGCCATGCAGCATGCTGGCATGGGCAGTGAATATGTCCCTTTATTGCAGCCCTGGCGAGACATGCTGGCTCTTGGCCTGACTACCTGGGCAGAACAGCCGGAGCCTACGCGTTCCGATTCCCACGCCTGGAGCGCCCATCCTAACTACGATCTGCTCACCATCGTGGCGGGAATTCGTCCCGCCAGCCCCGGATTCCGCGCCGTGATAATTGAGCCGAATCTCGGCGCGCTCCAGCACGTCGCTGCAACTATGCCGCACCCCAACGGTGAAATTAAAGTCGAATACACAAACAAGAATTCCGCGGTTGATGCGGCGGTCAGTCTGCCGACAGGGATTTCTGGCGAGCTGCTCTGGCGAGGGAAGACTTACCGACTTCACGAAGGCGCCCAACATATCGAGCTGCCAACGTCAACCACAAATCTATAAAAGCTGCGCGATCTGCACCGTAAAAAGCGGTTGGATCTGCCGTTGTAAAGCTGCTTGTGTCCGTCGATTCGATCGCGATCGGAGACTGCATGTATCGGCCTTCCGTGCGAATCCCGCGCGCTTTGCGTATCCAGCCCGTTTGGGCGCTTCTTTGAGTCTAGCTATCGCAGCTTCCCGAACTCATCCAAGGATATTCCCAACTGGCGCAGGCCTTTGTAGAAAAGCGGCGGGCCGATCTCGCGTCCACCATGTATTGGTATCGTTACAGCTCGGCCGTCAGGAATGGTTCCATCTTTCATGGCTCCCAGCTTGCCGGGTCAGAACAAATCCTAGAAGCCGCGCAACGCGTTGGAAGTCGCGCGCCGTCGCGCTAGGCATTCACTATCTCGGTCGTGTCGGAAGGCAGAGCAAGGCCCTTTTCGCGATACTCCTCCGCGATAATCCTAAAGACGTTGCTCAATTCTGCCAGCGCTGCTTCTCTCGTTTCCATCAGCGCGTAGCAACCCGCAATCGCCGGAATCTCGGCGACCCACGAACCGTCTTGCTGCCGATAAAGAACGACCTTGTAGTCTTCGAATTTCATCTATGCCAGATGAAAATATACGCCAGAATCAATCCCTGCACGCTAAGGAAGGTGCCACCCATAACTTAGGACGAGTCGATACCTGGCGAAGTCTAATCCGTGAACACCACGCCCACCGACGTCTGACCCTTCTCCGCTTCCCCATCAATGCGCACCACGTACCCGCGCAGTTGCATCTGCTCCATTCCGTTCACGCCCGGCGTCTCCATGGTCACCTGCAGCTCAGACTGCAATCGCGGGCTGTGCTTCAGCGAAATCAACGCGCCCTGCAGCGACAAATCCTTCACTATCGTGTCCTCTTCAAACGCGTGCCCGCCTTCCGTCACGCCGCACACCCGCGCCCGGAAATGCGCTTCCCGCCGCAGAGCCGTGCGGCTCCCCGGCATGTGTGCTTCCACGCGCTCCCCCGGAGCGCCCAGCGTAATCACCATGCCTTCGCTTGCAGCAAAGACGGATTCAAACTCCTCGCGCGCATGTTTCAAAATCGTATCCACAATGCGGTCCGTCGAGTCCGGATCATGGTGAAACAACACCAGCGTCTTCGCCCCCACTTCTTTCGCCACGCGCACCCCATCGAGCCAGGTCGAATGCCCCCAGCCCTTCCGGGTGCTTGCCAATTGCTCCGGCGTGTACTGCGCATCGTTGATGAAAATGTCCGCGCCAGCCGCCAATTCCCGCAAGCTCTGGTCCAGCTTCGCGTCGCCCGGCTCGTTATCCGTTGCGTACACCACCGATCCCGCGGACGTCTCGATGCGAAATCCCAGGCACCCCTGCGGATGATTCAGCCACGCGGTCGTAATTTCGTTCTCCCCAATTCGAAACGTATCCCCGCCGCCCACCTCTTTGAACTTGCGCCTCGCGTTCATCGCGGACATATCCACCGGAAAATACGGCACGGCCATCTGCGCCTCGAACACTTGCTTCAAGCTGTCGCGCCCCAAGAATTTTGACCGAAAGCTGTAAAAATGAAATTCATTGTTCTCCGCATAAAGCGGCGCAAAAAACGGAATGCCTTGGATGTGGTCCCAGTGGTAGTGCGTAACAAAAATATGCGTCTCCGCGGAAGCTCCCTCGCTCGGTGAGGCGCCGCGGTTCCCCAGCATGCGCAAACCTGTGCCGCAATCCAAAATAAATTGCGTGCCATCCGGTGCAATCAGCTCCAGGCAAGGCGTGTTTCCGCCGTAGCGCCATGTCGACGGATCCACCGTCGGCGTGGAGCCTCTCACACCCCAGAAGCTCAGCTTTACACAGGGAGCAGTCATCTTTCTCCGCGTACCGGCCTCGCGCAGTTAGACCTCTGCGCGTACGCGTGCGCGTGCGCTCAGGAAGCTTGTTCGATGTTGGCAGCGAAGCCGGGGAGCGTCAACGAATTCAAGGTGGGGAAGTGTCAAACTGCGTAATATGATTGCGGCGCGGGCTGCGCGGCGCCCCTCGAACGCGTAGAATAATTTCAGCGATGCACCAGCACTCTCACGGACCGGCGATCCAGCCCTGCGATTCTTCCGAATCCGCGCACCAACCCAGCCTCGAGCACGTCAGTCATTCTCATCACGGCCACCGCCACGCGCACCCGCATCACACGCTAAAGCCTTCCGTGCTCGGCTGGGCCATCGTCGCCACTTTGGCCTTGGTTGTCGCCGAAATTGTTGGTGGCTTTCTCGGGCGTTCCGTCGCGCTCCTCAACGACGCCGTTCACAATCTTTCCGATGTTCCCGCCCTCGGCATTTCCTGGCTCGCCATGCGCTGGGCCGAGCGTCCCGCCGACACCGAAAAAACCTATGGCTACCACCGCGCAGGCACGCTCGCCGCATTTACCAATGCACTGGTCTTAGTTTTTCTTTCTCTGTGGCTCGGCTACGAAGCGTTCCACCGCTTGCGCGCTCCCGTCAACGTCGTCGAAAGCTGGATGATCTGGACTTCCGTTGCAGCGCTCGCCGTCAACGGCGGCATCACTCTCGCGCTGGTTCGCGGCCGCAACGACCTTAATCTGCGCAGCATTCTGATTCACAATTTTGGCGACGCCCTTTCCAATATCGCGATCATCGCCGGCGCCATCGCCATTCGAATCACCGGCGCGCAGTGGCTCGACCCCATTCTCGGCCTCGCCATCGGCCTCCTGGTGCTATGGTCCAGCATCGGAATTCTGCGCGAGTCCTCTCACATTTTGCTGGAAGGCCGCCCGCGCGAAATGCGCGTGGAAGAAGTCGCGCGCGCCATGCTCACCATTGAAGGCGTGCACGAAGTTCACGACGTGCACATCTGGTCGCTGGGCGGAGGGCATAACGCGCTCAGCTTGCACGCGCGTGTTCCGGACATGCACATGGACGCATGCGAACGCATCCTGATTTCCATTCAGGAAAAAGCGGCGAAGCATTTTCGGATTGATCACACCACGGTGCAACTCGAGCGCGCCGGCCTCCCGGCCACTTCCGGCTACGTGATGCCCGAACCCGCAAAGAAATAGTTGAGGCTCAGGCGGGGGCGCGGAAATTCAGGCCGCGCTGCTCGT